>OHJP01000176.1_pt1 | contig 40003 bp, 38 predicted proteins | sample 1568591 | NCBI WGS metagenome assembly OHJP01 (sample SAMEA3879567, study PRJEB24766) | human gut metagenome | biome: human-associated habitat; feature: feces | place: USA | collected 1985/1987
TTTCAGTGCATCGGCGATCTCCTGTACGGCGAACGGATTAACCGTTGTACGGGCTCCGATCCACAACACGTCGATCCCTGCTTTCAATGCTTCGAAAACATGGTCTTTCGTTGCCACTTCGGTAGCCACATACATACCTGTTTCCTTTTTTACCCGTTTCAACCATTGCAAGCCTTCTGCACCAATTCCTTCGAATCCACCCGGTTTGGTACGAGGTTTCCAGATTCCTGCGCGGAACAACTTGATGCCTTTGTCTGCGATTCCTCTGGCCGTTTCCATTACTTGCTCTTCTGTCTCAGCGCTACACGGACCGGCGATTACAATAGGACGTTGCGGGTCTATACCGGGTAACATGATTGATTCTAATTCCATTTCCATGACTGTATGATGATTTGTAATTTATGATTTATAGTTTATGATTTATGATTTGAGAATATGATTGGATGGTGATACATAAATCATAAACTATAAATCATAAATCTTTTTTATTCTCTTCAAAGCTTCTTCCAATGTCTCGTTTTTACAGCAGAGCGAGATACGGATGTAACGTTCGCCCAGGTTGCCAAAGATAAATCCCGGCGTTAGAAATACGTTGGCTTCGTACAGGACTCTGTCGGCTATTGCTTCGCTGCCTTCTGCTCCGGCTGGGATTTTCCCCCAAAGGAACATACCTACCTGCTTTTCGTCGTATTCGCATCCCAACGTGTGCATGATCTGTCCGGCGAGATCACGGCGACTGCGGTATACACGGTTCATATTGTCATACCATTCCTTCGGTGCGCTCAATGCTTCGACGGCCGCATATTGCATCGGCTTGAACTGCCCGGAGTCGATATTGCTTTTTACCTTCAGTATCCATTGGACGAATTGGGCGTTGGAAGCCAGCATCGCCATACGCCAACCCGGCATATTATGAGCCTTACTCATGGAGTTCATCTCGATGCAGATCTCTTTGGCTCCCGGTATGCTTAAGATACTTAGCGGATGCTCATTCAAGATGAAGCTATAGGGGTTATCATTACATATAATAATACCGTGCTTCCGGCCGAAGGCCACTAGTTTCTCGTATAGCTCTACGCTAGCGTTCGCCCCTGTGGGCATATTCGGGTAATTGGTCCACATCAGCTTTACGTTGGAGAAATCCATTTTCTCCAGTTCCTCGAAATCCGGTTGCCATCCCAGTTCCTCTTTCAGCTCGTAAGGGATCAAACGGGCCTCTACCAGTTTGCTGACGGAACTATATGTCGGATATCCCGGGTTCGGAACCAGTACGCCATCCCCCGGATTCAAGAATGCCAGCGAGATATGCAAGATACCTTCTTTGGAGCCGATGAGCGGCTGGATCTCTGTTTTCGGGTCCAAGTCTACGTCGTACCACGTCTTGTACCAGTCGGCGAATCCTTTACGCAGTTCCGGTATGCCCACGTATGGCTGATAACCGTGCTCGTTCGCTTTGCGAGCATGTTCACACAACGTCTCGATGGTCTGTTCCGAGGGTGGAAGGTCGGGGCTGCCCACGCCAAGGTTGATGACGTTCTTGCCTGCGGCGTTCATCTCGGCTACTTCCTTCAGTTTCTTGGAGAAGTAGTATTCCTGTACGCTACCTACACGGTTAGCGGGTGTAATATTACACACTTTGTCTTCCTTCTGCATATTCGCCTAATATTTTTAAGTCTTTTGTTAACGGTCTGATAGCGTCCAACGCTTGTTTGTAACGGGTGAAATCCGTGAAAGTAAGGTCGATGTAGAACAAGTATTCCCATTCACGCCCGATAATAGGCAAGGACTGTATTTTAGAGAGATTCATGTCGTAAAAAGAGAGAACGGAGAGGACTTTTGAAAGGCTGCCGGAGGTGTGGGGAAGAGCGAATACGAGAGAGGATTTGTTTTTATCGGTTCCTCGAAGCATCTCATCCGCCGTCCAGCGGTCCGCTATAGCGAGGAAGCGGGTGAAATTCCGTTTGTTAGTTTCGATCCCCTCGGCAAGGACTTCCATCTTGTAGATCTGGGCAGCCAGTTTCCCGCATATCGCCGCATGTCCTTTCAGTTGGTTTTCCGAGATCCACCGGGCACTCATGGCGGTATCCTCTTTCTCTACCACCTTGGCGTTGGGCAAGGTATCCAAGTAATCGGTACATTGCATCAATGCGATCGGGTGGGAGTTGACCTCTGTTATATCATGTATAGAGGTTCCCGGAAGAGCTACCAAGGAATGGGAGATACGTAGCTTATACTCGCCGGTGACGCTCAGCCCGCTTTCACGGATCAGCTCATGGTTTTGAAGGAGGCTTCCCGCTATCGTATTCTCGATGGCCATCATGCCTAGTACGGACGGGTCTTTCTTGATCGTCGTGATAACATCCCGAAACGTATTGCAAGGGATGATTTCTATTTCTTCACCTTCATGATAATTACGGGCGGCGATGTCGTGATACGAACCGGCTATTCCCTGTATTGCTACTTTCTTTTTCATCTTGTTTCTCTATTTTTACTCTAAACTGTTACAAACAAAAAAAGTCCTACCGAAACCGGCAGGACTTTATATTTTATTGATATTTATATTCAATCATCAACGCTTTACATACAAACTCCTGCCCTTACTCTGCTAAAGTAAAAGTAATAAAAGTAATATGTAAAGCTAAATCGATTCATTGTCTCTTTGTTTTTAAATACGCAGCAAAAGTAACGCTTTTTTGGAAACTACAAGCAAAAAGTGATATTTTTTTTCTGTTACATTTAAATTTTATCTTAACTGTTTCTGAACTTCTGTGGAGATACGCCTACGTACCGTTTAAAGTATTTGCCGAAAAAGGATACATTCGGGAAGTTCAGGGAGTAAGATATCTCTTGGATAGTCAAGTCCGTAGCCATCAATTGCGATTTTGCGTCCATGATTATCATATCGGCTATGATATCGGATACGGAACGTCCGGTCTTTTGCTTGATGATCATGCAGAGGTGCTGGGGAGAGATACTTAGTTGGCTGGCATAAAAAGCCGTTTGCCGCTTTGAGGTATAGTTTTTCATCACCAGTTGGATGAATTTCTTGTGGATCTCGTCGCTACGGGTCGTTATCTTGTTAGGCCATGATTTTCCTTGATACAAATCACTGATCCCATGGATCATGGTAAGCAGGATATGTTTCACCATCTCCCTGTTTATGGATTTCTCTTTCGCTTGTACTCGCTCTAGCAAATGGAAATAATCGTTAATGAAGTCCGCCCGGTCCTCACTCAGTGATATGATCGGATTCTCGTAGATAGTAGGTAAGGCGCTCATCGTAGACTTTATCATGTTCACGCAGTCCATGAACTCGGATGAGAATCCTATAAAGGAAAGGCGGAAACTCTCTTTCTGCTCACAGAACTGAATAATGCTTCCCGGCATCAAGGTGATGAAATCATTCGGTTTCAACGTGTACTCCGTCAAGTTGATGGAAGCCCGTAAATTTCCTTCAACGCATAACACGAAAATACCTGCTTTTAACCGGCAAGTCTGCTTGTAAAAGTTTAAGATTGCCTCGGTAATGTCGTTTCCTACGACATAATCCCGGGGCAAATCTAATTGTGGTAAGTTTGCGTTCATCCGTTAATTTATTAATGATTGAACACAAAAATAATAAAAGTGGTGTTGACTTACTGGATAATTTAAAAATAGACCAATTAATCCTTGAATCAGACTTATTCCGCTTGTGCTTCCTTATTTCTTTTATGCAAGCTTTTCAGTTCGAAGGATAGCATGACACGGAATATACCTATTATTAATAAGGCATAAGCGATCATGTAAACCAACGTGAAGGCCCCTAGGGCGGGTTGCCAGATAACACCGATGGAGCAAAGGATAGCCAAGATACCGAAGACCATGTACCAACCCCAGTTCCGTGTGCCGTATCGTTTCAGGTCCATCGAATAACCAGTTGCCGAGAAGCCTCTGAACATAAGCCAGAATGCCAAGACAAACGGAAGCACCTCCATGCTAAGTCCCGGGCTTGCCATCAAGAATATACCTAAGATCAAGTCGATAATACCTCCGGCCAAATACCATCCCCAACTGCTGATACCCTTTTTGTTCGCCAAGGCGAAAGCGATCTCGAACAAGCCGCTTACGAACATGGAGACGCTGAATAAGATACTAAGCGCTACGTAGCTCGCCAATGGCGCAAACATTAAATAAATAGCGACGATGATGTAAAGCAGTCCGACCAATAGTGACAACCACCAATTCTTGACCGCATAATCCATTTTATCAATAAATGTTTTCATATTGGATAATATTTGTATTGTAATTACCCAATTAACAAAGGGAAGGAAGAAAAAGTTCTGGGTATTTGTGGCTAGGATATCCTTAAAAACTTTGTCCTTTGGAAATTAATTCTTTTCTTTGACGTTTCAAATCAATATAGGTATATAAGTACGAGGATTATGATGAAAAATTTGATAGCGATAACTTGTTTTGTCGTAGCGTTGGTGTCTTGTAATAAGGTGGAACATAAGCTGGAAGGGAAATGGCAATTGAAAACCGTAGAGGCGAATGGGGTGGTCCAGACGGTGGATACGGTTTGGTATAACTTCCAGACCTCTTTGTTCGAGTACCAATTGTATGACCCGGCAAAGGACGTATATCGTACGAATTTCGGTTATAAGACGTTGGAGGGAGATACGAAACTGGATCTGGAGTTGGTCAACTATGGAGGTACGCCTTTGGAACAATTCATGCGTTATACGGATTGGACCTCACCTAAACAAACTTTCACGATTGAGCAGTCATCTGTGACGAATCTGGTAATGAGCTGCGAAGGAAGAACGTATACGTTTAAGAAATTCTAAGATATCATGTGCTGTTTGATCTCAGTCCCTCCTAAGGAGTACTCCAGTACTCCCTAGGAAGTACTGCGATACTCTTTGCGGAGTACTGGAGTACTTCTTACGAAGTACTCTCAGCGATGTTAGATCATGCGATCAAATCCGCTTCTATAGCTTGTGCCACCTTGATTAAATCGGCGGGGGCTATCTGTATCTGCAAGCCTCGTTGTCCGGCGCTTACATAGATCTTATCGAAGCCGGATGCCGTAGGATGGATATATGTAGGGAAATGCTTTTTCATGCCGATAGGCGAGCATCCTCCCCGGATATAACCGGTGAGCGGCAGCAACTCTTTCACGGGGATCATCTCACATTTCTTGTTCCCGGATACCTTGGCCGCCTTTTTCAAGTCCACCTCGTCCGCTCCGGGGATCACGCATACGAAATAACCGCTCTTATCGCCATGCAAGATCAAGGTCTTGAATACTTGGGCGATATCTTCCCCTAGCTGCTCCGCTACATGCGTAGCGCTCAGATCATTCTCGTCTACTTCATAAGGCACGAGCTGGTAGGCGATCTTAGCCTTGTCCAGCAGGCGTGCCACGTTTGTCTTGTTAATCTTCTCTTTCATCGTTTAGATCCCTTTCATGGATAATTGAACACGTTTTCTGGATAGGTCTACGCTTAGAACCTTCACCTTGACATGCTGATGGATGGAGACCACTTGGGTAGGATCGCTTACGAAACGATCCGCCAGCTCGGAGATATGGACAAGCCCGTTTTCCTTGATCCCTACATCGACGAAACAACCGAAGTTGGTGATGTTGTTCACGATACCGGGCAATACTTGCCCTTCTTTCAAATCCTCGATCGTTTTCACCGTGGGATCGAACGCGAATACTTGGATCGTTTGGCGGGGATCGCGGCCCGGTTTATCCAGTTCCTCCATGATATCAAGCAGGGTAGGCATCCCGACCGTATCTGTTAGGTAATCCGTTAGTTTTAGTTTCTTCTTGAGCGCTTTGTCGGTGATCAGGTCGGCTACCGAGCATTTTAGGTCCTTGGCTATCCGTTCGACGATCGGGTAGCTCTCGGGGTGTACGGCCGAGTTGTCCAACGGGTTCTTTCCGTCGGGTATCCGTAGAAATCCAGCGCTTTGCTCGAAAGCCTTCTCTCCCATACGGGGGACTTTCATCAGTTCTTTCCGGGAAGTGAAGGGTCCGTGCTCCGCCCGGTAATTCACGATGTTTTGCGCTAGCGTAGGGCCTAATCCCGAGATGTAAGTCAACAAATGCTTGCTCGCCGTATTCACGTTTACACCTACTAAATTCACGCAACTCTCCACGGTTTGATCCAGACTCTTTTTCAAGGCGTTTTGCTCTACGTCATGCTGGTATTGGCCGACACCGATACTCTTCGGGTCGATCTTGACCAACTCGGCCAAAGGGTCCATCAGCCGGCGACCGATGCTGACAGCTCCGCGTACCGTGACATCGTATTCGGGAAACTCCTCCCTAGCGATCTTGGACGCGGAGTAGATAGAGGCTCCGTTTTCGCTGACTACGAACACTTGTACCTTGCGGTCGTATCGTATATTCGTGATGAACTGCTCAGTCTCACGACTGGCGGTACCATTACCGATGGCAATGGCATCTATGGCGTAAGTGGCTACTAACTGGGCGACCTTAGCGGCGGCTTTGCCTTTCTCGTTCTGGGGCGGATGCGGGAAGATCGCCTCGTTATGCAATAAATTCCCCTGTGCGTCCAGACAGACCAACTTACATCCGGTACGGTATCCGGGGTCTACGCCCAATACCCGCTTTTGTCCCAAGGGAGGAGCGAGCAGCAATTGCCGGAGGTTCTCGGCAAATACCCGGATCGCCTCCTCATCCGCTTTCGCCTTGCTCTGGTTGGAGAACTCCGTCTCGATAGAGGGTTTCAGCAGGCGTTTGAAAGAATCGTCGACGGCTGTAGCCACTTGCTCGGAAACCTCTCCACGGCCTTTTACGAAATGCCGGTTCAGGCGATCCAGACAAGATTCCGCGTCGGGAGAGATACTTACACGAAGGATGCCTTCCGCCTCTCCCCGTCGGAGAGCCAATAAGCGATGGGAGCTAGCCCGGTTCAAAGGTTCGCTGAAATCAAAGTAATCTCGGTATTTGGCGCCTTCCTCTTCTTTACCCTTGATCACCTTGGATGTGATTAGGGCGGTATGAGCGAAAGAGTTACGTACGGTGTTACGTGCCGATTCGTTCTCGTTGATCCATTCGGCGATAATATCCCGTGCGCCTTGCAAGGCTTCTTCGGCGTTTTTCACTTCCCCCTTGATAAAACTCTTGATGCGTGCGGATAGGTTATTCTCGTTTTGCATCATAACGATCTTAGCCAAGGGTTCCAGTCCTTTCCGGCGTGCGATCTCCGCCTTGGTGACCCGTTTCGGTTTGTAAGGGAGATATAAATCCTCGATCTCGGTGCTATCCCAAGACTCCTCGATACGTTTCCGGAGCTCGGGAGTAAGTTTCCCTTGCTCTTCTATCGTGGCGAGGATCGTTTCCTTTCGTTTGCGCAGTTCCGTCAGTTTATCCAGTTGATCTTTGATGGCACCGATTTGCACCTCGTCTAATCCTCCGGTCACCTCTTTCCGGTAACGACTTATAAAAGGTATGGTAGCGCCTTCGTTCAAGAGCCCGATTGTCCGTTCCACTTGTCCTTCCGGAATTTGTAGAAAACGGGCTATAAGCGTGTGAAATACGTTTGTCATATCTAGTTTTCTTAGAATTGGAGTACAAATATACGGTTTTGCTTATATTTTCGGTCGGGATGCTCACTTCTTGGGCTTATTATTTGTATCTTTCATTAATTTTCAAGAATTTTACGCCCGGAATATTCAAGCCTTTGATTAAAAAAATCAACATGGAAGTTAATACTACGGAGAACAAGACTTTGGAACGGGATTATAGGGATTTAGCAGGATTGTTATCTAATATCGTGGATTCGTTGCCCATTTACTTTTTCGTGAAGGATACGGGTGATAATTTCAGGTATGTGTACTCCAGCCCTTTGATGAACCAACTTTACGGACGATATCATAATGATGTGGTCGGCAAAACGGATTTCGACCTATTTCTAGATCCGGTCGTCGCCCAATCTTTCAGGGATATGGACGAGGAGGTAGTGAAAACGGGAAAGATGCAGCGTTTCGTGGAGCAAATGATCGATCCGAAAGGTATCTTGCGTACTATGGATACGATGAAACTGCTAGCGCCCCGTGAGGATAAGCCTCCTTATTTAGTAGGGATTTCATGGGATATTACAAAGCAAAGGCAGGTAGAGGAGGAGTTGCATAGCTATAATAAACGCTTGGCGCTCGCATGTCAAGCGGGTAAGATCTACCCGTGGCTTTGGGATCTGGTAAACGGTACGGCGGAGCTTTCCTTGGAAGAAAACGGCCAGATCAAGCATGTGCAGATTACCCACGCTAGTTTTACGGAGAAGATCCATCCGGATTACCGGAAGGTATACGAGAATATTACAACCGCTTTCATGCGGGGCGAGATCGATTCCATGCGATTCAGTTTCCCTTGTCGTTATTTCTCGGATGAGTATGTATGGTTGGAGAAGATCGGTGAGGTGTATGAGGCCGATCCGGATGGCAAGCCGATCCGCTCGATCGGAATCCTCCGGGATATGACCGTCGATAAACGGCACGAGGCGGATGTGCAGGCCAAGCGTTTGGCGGAAGATAGCGACCGGATGAAGTCCGCTTTTATCGCTAACATGAGCCATGAGATACGTACCCCTTTAAATGCCATTGTCGGCTTTTCTGCCTTATTGGCGGAGAGTGACGATGAGGAGGAGAAAAAGGAATATCTGAGGATCATAGAGAGTAGCAATGAGTTTTTGTTGCAGTTGATCGGTGATATCTTGGATATCTCGAAGATCGAGTCAGGAAAGATGGAGTTTATTTATACGACCCTGCGTTTGAGTGAGGTATTCGCTCCCCAGCAGCAAGCTTTCGCCTTGAGAGTGGCCCCAGATGTAAAGGTTATCTTTGAGTCGGACGGTAATGACTATTGTATTGTGTCGGAGAAGACCCGTTTGACTCAGGTTTTGACCAATTTCCTTTCCAACGCCGTGAAGTTCACCAGCTCGGGTTCTATACGGTTTGGTTATCGTCTGACCGATGATGGTATCTATGTCTACGTAACGGATACGGGTATGGGAATCAGTAAGGAGTCTCAAGCGAGCATATTCAATCGTTTCGTGAAATTGAACAGCTTTAAGCAAGGAACAGGATTAGGGCTTTCTATCTGCAAGACGATTATCGAGAAGTTGAAAGGTAAAATCGGGGTTGAATCAGAAGAAGGAAAGGGCTCTACATTCTGGTTTACGATACCTTGCCAACCGATGAAAGTGAAATAAGACATTCAAGTTTGGTTGGAATTTATAGGTAAATCACCTCATCCGCCAACAACCGAATCTCATCCGGATTATGTGACGTGAAAAGAATGATCCGTTCTTCTTTCATTTGCTTTTCTCGTATTCGTTCTATAATACGATGGCTTAAGGCTTCATCCAAGCCTTTGAACGGCTCGTCCATCAAAAGGAGAGGAGAAGGGTATGCCAATGCCCTCGCTATAGCGATACGTTGTTGCTGTCCGTAACTAAGCTCTTTGGGATATCGGTTCCCGAAGGGCTCCATTTCCATTTCCTGTAAGTGTTTTTGGGCAATTCGCCGGGCTTTTTCCTCCGTGAGAAAAGAGGAGAGGGGGAGGATGATATTTTCTTCTGCGGTTAGATGGGGCAGGAGTTGCGGTTGTTGGAATATGGTGGCGATTCCAAAGTGTCTTGTGGGATGTATCTCTCCTTCCGTAGGTAATAAGATACCTCCGATTAGGTTTAATAACGTTGTTTTTCCTTTGCCTGAAGGTGCGCTAATTCCATAAATAATCCCTTTTTGAAAGGAATGGGAAAAGTGCTGTATGCCGTATTGGTAACTTATATCTTTCGTGTCTAAAACTGATAATGTAGGGGTCGGGATGGTCTGATCCTCATTCGCGAAAGATATTTTAGGGGTGATATCAGCGACTTTGCTAATTCCTTTGTCAAAAAAGAAACTGATGAATACCGCCACGATTGTCCAAGCGAGTAGCTCAGGGACAGCGATAAAGTTTTGCGCCCTTTTCATCTCGCTTCCGATTCCGAATGCGCATTGCGACAGGACTTCTCCCATAATGATCGCACGCCAGCCGAATCCGGCGGCGGAGGCAAGTCCGCTATATAAGAATGGCTTTAGCTGCGGATAGATGATCTGGAATAAGACATTGGAACGTCTTATATGGAATTGACGTGCCATAATGGATAAACCCGGACGTAGATCGAGGATTCCCCGTGTCAGATTCTCTGTTAGTAGCGGGAACATGGTGAGGAAGGCGATCATCAAAGGGATACTTTCCGGATTTAGGAATATAAGCGCCAAAAGTATGAAGGATATGACCGGGATCGAGCGCATGATGGCAAGCAGAGGTCTGAATAATTCATACACCCACTCAAAACGGGCGAATAACCCGGCCATCCCTATCGCACAAACGAATGAGATCGACATGCCTAAGATTCCCCGGAGTATAGTCGCTCCGACCGACTGATAGAAACTACCGGAGACGAGCCATTCGCAAAGTGTCCGTACGAGTCGGGGAAGTGAAGGTATCAGCTCCGGTTGGTTGGCTATAACGGCGAATAGTTGCCATCCCGCCAAGAGGATAGCGGTAGCGACTATTATAGTGATTGTTTTTCGCAATCTCATTGTTTTTCGGGGATAAATCCGGCATCGGGAAGCCTCCCGCCGACGGCCTTGGGTTCATACTGTTCGATGAGACGCAGGAAATCCATGACGGCGTTTTTCGCCTCGATAGCCGATAAATAATGGATCTTACACCGCTCGATACTCTCAGGAGTTAAGGCCCCTTGGGCGAAGATTCCATGTTCTTCCAAAGAATGGATGGTTTCTTTCGGATATCGTACGGCTTTTTGGCAGGAGGCTCGTAAGGCATCCTCAAAAGCGGTACGATATTTCTCCATCGTCGGGGTGTATACGACTGCTGTTTGGGCGAATCCAATGGTATCGTTGTCTGTAAAATGATTCAAGTCCGCGGTTATTCGTAAGCTGCTGTCTCGTCGTAAAGCGATGCTTAGAAACGGTTCCCCGAGTACGGCACGATTTACTTTTCCGGCTAAGATGCCTTGGGTGATTTCCCCGGCGGTATTGAAAGCGTAATTCAAAGGATAATCGAATCGTTGGCGACCGAGATAGTACCGGGTAAGGATATCGGGAGTCGTACCGTTGCCGAATACATACAATGCCGGTTCTTTCAAGGGAGTTTTCTCAACGAGGTAAAGGGTTCCCCAGATCGGGCACCCCGCTAGTTTAATCTTGATCCCTTTATTGTATAAATTTGCCGCATTGATCATGGGGAGTACGGCTATATCGGTCTCCTGCTTGATCAGTGAGGCTTGCGCCAGATCAGGCGAGTCTACCACTTTCACTTGTATTTTCTTGTTATTTATAACTGGGGGATTCTTAAGCCAATCGGCGAATGCGATAACGGATGGACCACGAAGTACCGAAACCTTAATTACGGTATCTTCCGTTTGTGCGTGCCGGCAACCGGAGCAACAAAGTATGAATAGTAGAAAAATGTATTTAATCATATCTAGACCTCTATAAAACAATTAAGGATTGCCTCCCGGCAACCCCTAACCAACTTTGTTAACCTTAAATCTAATACTATTATGAAAAAACCACATTGCAAATGTACTGCTTTCTATATATCTGTCAATGGAATAAGTGCTAATTAGTGTTTTGGGACTCATAAGAAAAGCTAAAAGGCCTTCTTTTGAGTCGCTAGGCTAACCAAAACAATCGTTATCACCGATAATGGCAAGGCAAATAAAATCGGATCTATCGCATGCCACGGATATACATCGATCAAAACGTCTTGTCCGAATAAAGCCTTGCAAAGTCCTACTGGAGCCGCTTCTGCCTTATGAAGGAACAACATGGCGAATAAACTGGCCAAGCCTCCTACCCATAAACTGGCCAAGGCCCCTTGCCGGGTAGCCCTTTTCCAATATAGCGAGCAGAAATAGGTAGGTAGGAATGTAGCCGCACAGATGCCCATGAACAAGGCGGTGCCTCGTGCGATAATACTCGCGCTTAGCGTATAGCAGATAACGTAGCTGACCAAGATAGAGCATAGCACGCCGATACGTACACCTAATGTAGAGTTCGGATTTTTGCTACGTCCTAGTTTGGGGAATGCGTCTGCCCCGAAAGCCGCTCCCATGGTATGAAATTGCGCGCTAAGGGTAGACATACTGGCAGAGAGAATACAAAGCATGAAAACCGCCCCGAACCACTCCGGCATCGCTTTATTGATAAATAGGGGGATGATCTTGTCCATATCTTTTACCGCCTCGGAGGCGACTACACCTTCCGTCTTGAGGAAAAACAAATTAGACAAGGCTCCCACGTGATAAATCGCCCCTACCGTGACAATCAAGAACACGCAGCCGATCAATACGCCCCTGTTGAGTTGCTTGGTGCTTTCCACCATCATGAAGCGTACGACTAGTTGTGGCTGCGCTAAGCAACCGATTCCTACGCCAAGGATCAATGAGGTAACCAATGTATACCATTGTGGAGAGCCAGAGATGGGCATAGCTGTCCATCCTTGATGTCCCAAGGCTTTGAAGCGCTCGGGCACCATGGGGGCGATATCCGTCAACTTCCGGTTTGCCTCGATAAAGCCCATATCCATGATATGGTAAAACCAAAATAGCAGGAATAACATACAAGCGAACATGATAACCGCTTGCAACGCATCCGTATAAAGTACTCCCTTGATACCGCCTGTAATCACGTAGGCCGCTACGATCAAGGTGAAGATCAACAAGGCCAGATGAAGGTCGATGTGAAACATCTGTTCGATGAAGACGGCCCCTCCCTTCATCACTACGGCGGCATAGAGGGGCATGCCGATGAAAATAATCGAGGCGATGAAGATCTGTATAGACCGGGACTTATAATGCAATCCCAATAATTGCGGAAAAGTTCGTGCGTTATGTTCCTCGCCTAACTTCCGGGTCCTTCGTCCGAAAAAGATAAAGGCTACCACTACGCCCATGAACATGTTCAATAAGCAAAGCCATTGAATACCCATGCCGAACGTAGCGGCTACGCCACCGAAACCAACGATCGCCGATGCCGAGATAAAGGTCGCCCCGTAAGACAGGGCCATGATAATGGGGTTTACTTTTCGTCCGCCTAATAAATAATCACTGGCGTTTTTTGTCTGCCTGTATCCGAGATACCCTAACCAAGCGATTACAAACATGTAAATGATGACAATAATGCCTAATGTTAGCGTACTCATTCTCGTGATTCTTTAGTAGGGTTTGTTTTTTCGTCGTCTTCTTTATTCCAAGTGGTTATCCCGAACCAAATGGAAAATAGGAGGCAGGCGAACGCTAGAAGGTAAGCCAGCCAAATACCGGGGTCGCTGATTCCGAACATATATCCGTGTCTGTTAAAGTTTTATTAGATCACTTTCACAGATATACTCGAGATTCTGGCGGCGGATTACCTCACGGGCGCTTTCCCGGTTGTTCGTACGCAAGATCAAGATCGCTTTTTCCCGGATGGAGAAACAATACATATATTCTATGCTGATGCCCGCTTTCGTGAAATAAGATAATGTATTGGCAAAACTTCCGGCGCATGAACTGGTTACGATCGCTAATACGTCGGTCAGGTTTGCGCTGACATTATTCTCTTTTAATATCTTGTAAGCCTTCTGGGGATCGCTTACGATGATACGGAGGATTCCATACTCGGAGGTGTCGGCTACGGTGGCCGCGATGATGCGTATGCGCTCTTCCGCCAATAACGCTAATATCTCGCTTAATTTCCCGTACTTGTTTTCAAGGAAAATAGAAATTTGATTGACTGTCATAAAGTGTTATTTTAATTGTTTATTTAACAAAGCTTGCGATGATCTTTCACTCGTACCGCCTTGCCATCTGTGGTTGGCAAAGATCCCTTGGCTACCAGCTTGATACGCGGCGTAAGTAATAATTCGTCTTTCAATTGACGGGTGATACCTTTCGTCAAGCGCTGTAAGGCGGAATAATCATCGGTGAATAGGTCACTCAACTCAACCTCGATCAACATCTCGTCGCTGTTACCGATCGTTTCGAGGGTGATCAAGTAATTACTGCCTAACTCCTTGAATTGCATCAATATCTTTTCGATTTGGATGGGGAACAGGTTCACGCCCTTCAAGATTATCATATCGTCGCTACGTCCTTTGAAACGGGCAAGTCGTTTATGGGTGCGTCCGCAAGGGCAATCACCCGGTAAGATACAAGTAAGGTCACGGGTACGATAACGGAGTAAAGGCATCGCCTCCCGGTTGATGGTCGTTAATACCAATTCTCCGACCTCTCCCTCGGGCACCGGTTGCAGGGTAACCGGGTCTACGATCTCTACGATCACGTTGTCTTCCCAGATATGCAAGCCGTTCTGCTCCGTACATTCGAACGCTACACCCGGCCCGTTCATCTCCGACATACCGAAACAGTTGTAAGCCTTGACACCCAGAAGCTGCTCGATGCGTTTACGTTGTTCTTCCGAGTGTGGCTCGGCACCGATACATACGGTGTGTAGTTTGGTATCCTTTCTGGGGTCTATTCCCTCCTCATACATAACCTCGGCCAAGCGGGTGGCGTAGCTCGGTATGATATGTAAGCAGGTCGTGCCGAAATCGGTGATGAACTTAATCTGCCGTTTGGTATTACCGGCTGCCGCAGGTACCGTCAGCGCACCCAGTTTCTCTGCTCCGTACTGGAAGCCGAGGCCACCGGTAAACATACCGTAACCGGATGTATTTTGGAATACGTCCGTATCCCTTAGCCCTACCATATACATGCAGCGAGCTACTTGGTTAGCCCATTGGTCCAAGTCCTTGGCGGAATGTAAGACAACGGTAGGATTACCTGTCGTTCCACTGGAAGAGTGGATACGTACACATTTCTGTAACGGGATGGCTGCCAATCCGAACGGATAGTTATTTCTAAGATCGTCTTTCGTCGTGAACGGAAGTTTTTGCAGGTCTTCCAAGGACTGAAAACTGTCTGGGGTAATTCCTTTCTCTTTGAATATCTTATTGTAAAAAGGAGAGTTGCCCGCTAGTTCTATGGTTTGTCTCAGTCGTTCCAGTTGAAGTTTTACCAGATCTTTACGATCCATGGTTTCTATTTCTTTCTGCCAATACATCATCGTTTTTTCAATTAGAGTGTGTTTAATTCATGAAATTAGATTGCAAATGTATCTTTTATTTTGGATAACGCCATGCTTTTGTGTCAAAATATTAGTAATGACCTTTTGAAAATGAGAATTATTAGGTGGTAAGCCGTTGTGAATAAAAAAATAATAGTTATTTTTGCCCATTACGCAATTTAACTTTATCATGGGCCATGGGAAAATATGACCACCTTTCCAAAGAAGAGTTGATTCAAAGGATTGAGAGACTGGAAGCCGATCTGGAAAAAGCCACTTTGACACCATCCGCGAGCGATAACGAACTTGAGATGCGCCAAAGCCAGCATACGATCAACTTCTTAAATATCTTGATGGATACGATCTTGTCGAACGTATTTGTGGAGATCACGGTGAAAGATATTTTCAACGGTTTCCGGTATATCTATTTTAATAAGGCGGCGGAGGAATTTACGGGAGTCAAGGCGGAGGATATCTTAGGGAAGACGGATTTCGAGCTTTTCCCTGATTCCCGGCGGGCGCATGAGATCCGAACGGAAGATTACCATACGATCAAAACGGGGCGTATGGTAAAGAAAATGGTAGAGTATGAGAAACCGAATGGAGAGGTGAGAATCGTAAATATCGTACGTCTACTGATCACGAATCCGGATCCGGGAGCCTCACCTCTGTTATTGGTCATGTTGAATGATATCACGGAGCAACGTCAAGACCAGTTGGCGCTGATGAAAGTACAAGAGGCGGATAAGATGAAAAACGCTTTTATCGCTAATATGAGCCATGAGATCCGGACCCCGCTGAATGCTATCGTTGGTTTTGCCCATCTCGTGACGGAAACGACTAATGCCAGCGAACAAAGAGAATACTTCTCGATTATAAATAAGAATTGCGATTTACTGTTGAAGCTGATTAACGATATCTTGGATTTGTCGAAGATCGAGTCCGGTCGGTTAAACTATAACGTGTCGGAAGTTGAGTTGAGGGATATTTGCCAAGAGGCCTATGTGGTACAATCTTTGAAGATGACTTCCGATGTAGCATTATTATATAATTCGGTCGCCATGCCTTCCGTTCATCTGTGGATCGATCCGCACCGGGTAGAGCAGGTCTTGTTAAACCTCTTGTCTAATGCCATTAAGTTTACTTCCAAAGGTTTTATCTCGCTTTTTTATGAGGTGGAAGATATGTTCGTACGTGTCTCCGTTATGGATACCGGAATCGGGATACCAGAGGATAAGCTGGAGTCTGTTTTCGAGCGTTTCGTGAAATTGGATGATTTTTATCAAGGGGTTGGTTTGGGGCTACCGATCTGCAAGATGATTGTAGAGCAGTTGGGCGGTGAGATCGGTGTACGGTCTGAGCTTGGCAAAGGTTCCACTTTCTGGTTCACCTTACCATTGGTTGTTACGGATAAGGCTGTTGTGGGGAGGGGTAATCCTTCTGTTTAAAATGAATGTCAACTATTTAAATAAAAAAGAAATGAAAAATGCGGTTGTCTTTTTAGCGACAGGCTTTGAGGAAATAGAAGCCTTGGGTACGATTGATGTCTTGAGGCGTGGTGGTGTACGGGTTATGATGGTATCCATTATGGGTGACCGGTTGGTGATAGGAGCCCATGACATTCCGGTAATGGCAGATTATCTGTTTGAGGAGGCGGATTTCAGTTGTATCGATGCCTTGATCTTGCCGGGTGGAATACCCGGAAGCAACCATTTAAATACGCATACTCATTTGAAAGAATTAGTCAAGGAGAAAACGGAAGAAGGCGTACTAATAGGCGCTATCTGTGCCGGGCCGATGGTTTTAGGTGGTCTTGGATTGCTAAAAGGGAAAAGGGCTACCTGTTTTCCTTTCTTCGAGCCAACAATGGTGGGCGCTATCCCTACGGATAATGGAGTAGAACAGGATGGAAATATCGTTACAAGCAAGGGGCCGGGCTTTATGTTCGAGTTCGGCTTGACGATCTTGAGAAATCTGAAAGACGAGGAAATCGCTTTGGAAGTGGCGGATGCCTTATTATATGACGCTTTGTTGCATGAGGCAAAGCATTAATGTGCTTGAAATCAAAAATCCCTAGAGAGAATGCCTCTAAGACATTACCTCAAGGGATTTTTGTTGTGAACAGGTTTATCTTTCCTGAATTATTTCTGGAAAGATTTTTTCATACGTGCGATATCTGTCAAGTAGTCTTGCAGATCTTGCTCGTGTTCTTCTTCCTCGGCTAGGATATGCTTAGCGATATCACAAGTCGTAAAGTCGATGCCGTCCGTGAATTTAGCGATCTCTTGATAACGCAAGATGGCGCAACGCTCGGAGGCGACATTCTGGTTCAGCAGGCTTACTACGTCAAAGTCTGTCGGTGAATCATATTTGCATCGGGCTAATTCAAACCATTGTTTCGGATCAAGTACCGGAACCCCTTCCAATTCGATGATCCGGTCTGCCAATAATTGGGCGTGATGCCTTTCTTCCTCGGCATGTTCCTCGAATTCACCTTGTACGTCGGAACGCATGGCTCCTTCAACGACCAAGGCTCCTACCCAATATTGATAGTATGCCAGCCATTCTTCCGCTAACGCGGCGTTTAGTTGAGACAATAAATTGTCGACATCCAATTTCCCTCTTAAAATTTTGACGCTTTCTTTTGCCATAGCTGTATAAATTTAGAATTAAACGTGTTGTTCGTTTTTATAGTTCTAACAAGCTCACTAAGGCATTGTTTATTGTTCGTCAAAATTTTAACGTTATGCTGCGATTGTTACAATTTAGGTAATTCCCAAGGTGCCCGGTAATAGGCTTTCGACAGGGCGGTAGCCTCGTTATCACCGACAAACAAATTGTTTTTGTCATCCCAATGGACTTCCCGTTGAACCCGGCAGGAGATATTCGCCAAATGAGCCATCTTCGCTACACGGGCACCGATAGCGACATCGGCGTTCGGAAGCTCACGGCTTTTAATGCAACTCAACATGTTTCCCACATGATTATAAAGCCCTTTGCCTTCTCCTTTCTTGAAAGGAACGGCTTCCATGCGGGCTACGTTATTGGATACGACCGGTATGACCTCCCAACCGGCCCTGTCGAGTACCATCGTACCATTCTCCCCATAGAACGCTAATCCTTCCTTACGGTTATAGAGTCCGTGATTGATCCCGCAGGCGTGATCCCAGATGATATTAAAATCATTGTAAGCGTAAGTCGCCATTAAAGTATCGGGTGTCTCCATAGCGTCGTCCGGATAGGCGAACTTGCCACCGCCTGAGAATACACGGGTGGGAAGACCCGCGTTCATACCTTCTAGGGCATAATCCAGTAAATGTACGCCCCAGTCCGACATCAAGCCTCCGGCATAGTCCCAGAAGAAACGGAAATTATAATGAAAGCGATACGGATTAAACGGACGCTTGGGAGCCGGGCCCAGCCACATATCGTAATCCACACCGGCGGGAGCGTCGCAATCCGGTTTGACCGGAAGTGTCGGCTTGCCGTCTTGGTAAGCCCATACCTTGACCGTACGGATCCGTCCGATATTTCCGGCTTTCAAGAAATTAGCCGCCTCGTCCCAATGCGGGTCGCTACGTTGCCATTGGCCTACCTGTACGATCCGGTTATATTTACGGGCGGCTTTTTCCATCAGGTTACATTCCTCGATCGTATTGGAGAGCGGCTTCTCTACATATACATCTTTTCCCGCTTGGCAAGCCCAGACCGTCGGAAGGCAATGCCAATGGTCCGGCGTACCGATAATGACTACGTCTACGTCCTTATTATCGATGACCCGACGCCAGTCCTTATATAAATGAGGTACTTTTTTACCTGTTTTCTTCTCCACGTCGGCAGCCCGTTTGTTCAGCCATTCGTCATCGACATCGCAAAGCGCCACGCATTCCGTCTCCGGATAATCCAGAAAAGTATTCAAATCCCCGTATCCCATGCTACGGCATCCGATGAGGGCTACTTTTACTTTGTTGCTAGGGGCGGTTTGCCCGTATATGGAGGAATACGATTTACCGATAAGCGGCGATAAAGTAAGTCCGGACATGATAAGCCCGGTTTTTTGCATAAAAGTACGTCTGTTCATGATATTAGTTTTTAATACTGTTATAAATATATTCCATATCCACATGCTCCCTTACGAGGGCGGCGAGTTTATCATACTGCTCTTCCTTAAAAGCGGCATAATCGAAAGGACCTGTAATCGTTTCCGTGTCAAAGCCTTCAGCTAAGTTGTCCAATACGGCCGGATTATCAAGGATACCATGCATATAACTTCCCCAGCATCGGTTGTTGAGGTAATATCCGTCCGTTCGTCCGTCTTCCAGTCGGGCTACGGGCTGTTCGGGGGCGTCACCCAATAGGGTGGTTCGTCCCATATGTATTTCGTATCCTTTACAATCCTTATTCTCCGAGGAGGGGAGGAAAGCAAAGTCGCTTTGTCTCGTGATCTTCTCCTGCTCGATGACCGTGCATTGAGGCAGAAGACCGAGACCGGGAATCGCCGGGATATTTCCCTCGATACTTTCCGGATCTTCCAAGCGGACTCCCATCATTTGATAGCCACCGCAAATACCGATCACCTTTTTACCCGCTTTATGCGCCCGGATAATCGCCATCGCTATCCCATTGGCCCGCAGGCTTTGTAAGTCCGATAACGTATTCTTTGAGCCGGGGAGCAGGATGATGTCGGCTTTCTCTATCTCATCGATATTGTTGGTATAATAAGGATTGAAACGGGGGTCCATCTCCAATACATCAAAATCCGTGAAATTAGACATTCGTTTCAGCAGGATGATAGCTACATTGATTTTCCCGTCTTTATAAGTGTTATTTTTCATATCCAACGCTACGGAATCCTCTTCCTCTATCTTGATATCCCGAAACCATGGGATTACGCCGACCACGGGAATCCCAGTCAATTCCTTTAACAGGCTCCGCCCTTCCTCGAATAAAGAGGCGTCTCCACGGAATTTATTGATGATAACCCCTTTCATTAACGCTCGTTCCTCCGGTCGTAATAAAGCGATCGTTCCATATACAGAGCCGAATACGCCCCCACGGTCTATATCTGCGATCAGATAGGTGGAGGCGCCGGCTTTCATCGCCATCCGCATATTGGTGATATCCCGGTCTCGCAGGTTTAGTTCGGAGATGCTTCCGGCTCCTTCCAATACGATCGGGTTATAGCGAGCTTCCAGACGGTTGAAGGCTTCGATGGCTTCCTTAAATAGCTCCTCCTTCTGGTTTTGTATCCCGAAATAATCCTTGGCGGACATATTGCCGACTGGCTTTCCGTTTAATACGACTTGCGAGCTTTTATCATTTGTCGGCTTTAGTAATATCGGGTTCATATCCGTATGCGGGGAAATACCGCAGGCCTCCGCTTGTACGACTTGCGCCCGGCCCATCTCGCCACCTTCCGGGGTAGAGTAGGAATTGAGAGACATATTTTGTGCCTTGAACGGTGCCGGTTGATAACCATCTTGCTTGAAAATACGGCAAAACGCCGCATTGATAACGCTTTTACCCGCATCAGAGCAGGTTCCGACAAACATAATCGGTCGTAGGTGTTGCTTCATCTGTATAGATTTTATTTACACAGTGTACAAAGGTAGTATTTTTGGCCTTTTTATTAAGGAGAAGATATGAAAAAAGAAAAAGATTTTGTTACGGGCCTGTTAGTCTACATAGCTCGTCTGCGTGAGAAAAAACGGTATTCCACGGCGAAGAGTTATCAAGATGCCTTGAACTCGTTCAAGTGCTTTTGCGGTATGGAGGCGATTCCTTATGCCTATATTAATAGGAACAGGCTTTTGTGCTATCAGTCATGGTTGTTGGACAAGGGCCGTTCGTTGAATACGGTGTCCACCTATATGCGTCGGATTCGTCACATTTATAACTTAGCCGTGGAGGCGAACGAGGCTCCCTTTGTACCCAACCTGTTCAAAGATGTTTTCACGGGCGTTGAAAGCAAGCGGAAGAAGGCGTTGCCGCGAGAGATGCTGGAGCGTATGTTTAACGCCCCGTTGGGGGATCCGTCCTTGCGGCGTGTACAGTTGACCGTTCGGTTGATGTTCGCGTTCAGCGGGATAGCGTTTGTGGATCTCACGCATTTGAAATGGGAGAATATCCGGGATGGGATATTGCAGTATCACCGACAAAAGAGCGGGTCTCTCATACAGCTGGAGATTCCCTCCGGGGCGTTGCGGCTGTTGGATGAGTTGTCCGCTTGTACGGCAAAGGAATCCTTTTATTTATTTCCTTTTTTGAGTGGAAGGAGAACCGGTGAGGCGGCCTACAAAGAATATAACAGGACCTTGTCCCGCTTTAACCGTGACTTGAAGTTGTTGGCGAGATCGACAGGTGTTACGCTTCCGGTCACCTCATATACGATCCGTCATTCATTCGCCTCGTTCTTGAAGGAACAAGACGTATCGATCGAGGTTATCAGTGAGTTGTTGGGGCATAAGTCTATTAAGACAACACAGATCTATTTGAAGAGCTTCTCGTTGGAACGTTTATCGAAGGTGAACCGGAATTGTTTTGAGAGCGTGTGTAAACCGATACCCAAAGTGGGGTAAGAGGCTTGCTACTCGGGAAGTAGCGTATTCTTTCACGGCGCAAAAGTAATAAAAAATAACAAATAACAAGCAATCATTAGGTTTAGTTTGTTCATTAGTTTGTGCCCCGACCTTGATTCTCCTTAAATCTTCGTTCTTATTCCTAGTGCATAGACATGGCAATAGAGACGAAATGATCTCGTATTTCCTACATCATCACGTCCCTTCCAAAAATCGAACATACATTCTTGTAGAGACGGGGCGTGCCCCGTCTCATCCCCTCAAAATGGTATTCTAAATTACTGTCAGACGGTGGGAGACGGAGCACGCTCCGTCTCTACAACTGGGTAATAACCATTTTCCAACCTTTTAAGCTACTTCCCGAGTAGCTTAATATTTCAAGCGATGGTGATTTTCAGAAAAGCCATTTTTAAAAACATAAAGTGTTGTTTATCAGGAGTAAATAGGGTGCTCTTGGTAGGGCTTTGAATTGTCGTGAGGCTTGAGTGGAGATCTTGATATAATCTTAGGAAAAGATAATCATAATGATGAATGTTTTGAGAGACGGTTGCTCGGAGAGGGGTACGGCGCAAGTTGATAAGCGTCATGACCTGAAGACCGTGCGCTGGTACGTGCTCACGCTTCCTACTACGGGTGTGGCACGACGTGACAAGATCAGCCCCGCGAAAAGCTTGGATGCCGAGCTTTCCCGGCGCAAGCGTCGTGGGGAGACGTTGTTCGAGTATTTCGCCCCCTCATATGTGGAGGTAAGGAAGGTGGACGGAAAGATGGTCAACACGAAGCGCCCCCTGCTGTTCAACTACGTGTTTATCCAGTCCTCTGTGGAGGAGATCTTCCGCATGAAGCAAACGCTTCCCCTGTACAATTTCCTTCCCCGGATCTCTTCCGGAGGTATGACCCATTTCCCTTACCTCTCGGATAACGAGATGGGTAATTTACGTTGGGTGGCGGAGTCTTATTCCAACGAGCTTCCTGTGTATGTTCCGGACAGCAACCGCCTGCTGAAGGGGGACCGTGTGCGTATCACGTCCGGCTATTTCGCCGGAATGGAGGCTGAGGTGGTGATCCAGCCGGGTGGAGGTCATAAAGATGTCATGGCCCGTATCCTCGATTGCATGTGGGTTCCCTTGTTGGAGGTGAAGCCGGGCGAGTATGAGCTGATCGAGCTGAACACCAAGGGCAAACACGCCTATACCCACTTGGACAACGATCGCCTGCGGGAGGGCTTGCACGGTGCTTTGGGACGTTACCATGCCTCCGGTAGTGTAGCAGAGGAGGATATCCGCTTGGCGCACGAGGTATTGAGGTTCTACGGTTCCCTGCAAGTGGAGACGGACGTGATGCGTTGCAAGATCTACTCGTCCCTTTTGCCAGCCTACAAGCTGCTGGGCAAGGAGAATGAGTTCGCACGCCTGTTCGCCACGATACGAAGTATGCTCCCCTTGGTAAAGGCGGCGCAATCTCGTGCCTTGTTGCTTGTGACGCTCTACGGTTGCACGGACAGCAGCCTTTACCGGCAGATGGCGCATGAGGTTGTGACCCCATGGCGAGCTGAGTCCTCGCCCAAGAAAAGCAAGCAGACTTTGATCCGCCGTTTGGACGATTACGATCGCTGGCTAAAACACGTGGGAATTGAAAATTGAAAATTCTGTTTTTCCAGCATCCATAATTCATAATTCAAAATGTCTTCTCTTCCTTCCGGCGTTCGTTTGGTGGCCTTGCTGAACGAGCATTTAGGTGAGATAATGGGGCGTGAGCGTGCGAACCGTGCCTCGATCCACCTGTATTGCACGGGTCCTTACTGGGTGGCGTTCGAGTACTCGGCCTATCAGTTGCGCCGTACGTTCCCAAATAGCGAGACCACGCCGATGCGTTTGCTCGGCTACCCGTTCCCGATCGTGATGGTGTCCGTTACGGATCGTTCGCTCCGCTCGTATGCCCGCAAACATATCTTTCGAAGAGACGATATGGATTACAAGATATTAACCGTACCCGTACTATCCCCGGAGGATTACTGGGAATGGCACGCCGGCGAGGTGAAAGGGTTGCCTTTATTGGATGAGATGGTATGAGAAAAGAGAACAGTATACAGTTAGGAAAAGGAGAAGGGCCGGATCAATTCATACCGGACAGGATGAACGCATTCGAGCGTAACGTGAAACGGGTAGGGGATTGTTTCTTGGCCTTGATCGCCTTGATCGTCTTCTCTTCCTTGTTCCTGATTCGCTATATCGCCGTGAGGTGCGAGGATGGTGGCTCCGCTATATTCAAGCAAGAACGTATCGTCCGTTTCGGTCGTCCGTTCAATATCTATAAGTTTCGTAGTATGCGGCTGGACGCTGAGAAATTTGGCCCGGCCCTTTACAAGGGAGGCTCGGACCTTCGCATGACCCGTGTGGGCAAGTTCCTACGTGAGCATCATTTGGACGAGTTACCTCAATTGAGGAATGTCTTTATCGGTGATATGTCTTTTATCGGTCCTCGTCTGGAAAGGAAGTTCTATATCGACCAAATCATGGAATGTGATCCTCGTTATCGTTTCTGTACCAGATCCGTCCGGGCGTGACCTCTTACGCTACGCTCTACAATGGCTATACGGATACGTTGGAGAAGATACTTCGTCGTTTACGCTACGACTTGTTCTATCTGGAACACCGCTCGTAGTGGTTCGATTTCAAAATATTGGCGAAGACTTTCTTGAGCATAGCGTTCGGGAAGAAATTCTAATGATTATCACAAGGCGATATTAGATTTACGGGAGGATCAAGCCTCGTCGGTCATCTATAATATATTCGGGGGAGCTCATCAACACGCCCCCAACGCAAGAAAAGTAGAGCAAAAAAAGTATCTTAGGTGAGGGGAGGTATGCACTTAGGATACTTTGCCGACGCACCTAAGATACTTGGGGGATGAGCCTAAGATGTAATATGGTGTAAAAATTTTGAGTATATATTATTCCCCCTCTTTATGGAGGAATTGTTTAACACTTTAATTTTATCAACATGGAAAATTCAAACAACATGGCAGGTGGTTGGTCTCTTGTCATCCGTTAACAGAGCAAGAGCTCAGAGTCTTTGAACAAGCGATGAAGGGACTTGTGGGGGTTAGATACACTCCTCTGGAAGTATCCTTTCAAGTAGTGCAAGGCATGAACTATCGTTTCGTATGTCAGGCAAAGTCTATAACTCTTGTCCCTAGACGTTATCATGCAGAGGTTTTTATCCATCAACCACTTCCGGGAGATGGAGAACCTCATGTCACAGAAATCACGCGTTTATTAGGTGATGAGTCATCAGTGGCTGACAAGCCAAGCTCGTTCTGCATCCAGATACCGGCTGGCCCGCTATGGAGCAATGATGACGCCAAAAAGCGTGCTCCCTTTATCTGTGCCGCCCATGGTGGTCGGTTTACCGGCAAATGGTTTACCTCCATTTGGGGGAAAATGAGTATGGTGGAATGTGAGATTCCTTATCCGCAGCAGGGAGGTACTTCCTTTAAAATGGATGTGCCCGCTGGTCCACTGTGGAACAACGATGATGCAAACAATAAATGCGATGCTATTTATGCCTCTTATGGTGGCAAATGGACAGGACAATGGAGAATCATCGTTCCGGGTAGGATGAGTGTCTGCGAATGTGAGTTTAATTGGTAATTCATCTAATTTATCTCCCCAGGGCATTTAGTCCCGGGGATTTTTAGACAAAAGTTTATTTGGCGTACAAAAAAATAAATAAATATACGCTCGCCCTTATATCCCAAAAGAATCCCAGTCTGTTTATTCATTGGTCGTGTGGATATAAGCTATATATGAAGCGTGTCAATTGAATTATAAACAAATAACAAATGAGTAAAGCACGAAGAGCCGTATGATAGGAGACTGTCAAGGGCGGTTCCGTGAGAAGGGAGGGTGAAAGTCTCTATCCTTTTTTAAATAATGGATTATCATGAACAGTAAACTTAAAATTTTAGATTGTACACTTCGTGATGGAGGATATTATACTTCGTGGGATTTTAATTCCCATATAGTAGACGCTTACATCCAAGCTATGAATAACTTACCTGTTGATTATCTGGAAGTCGGTTATCGTAATACTCCCTCCAAGGAATATCTTGGTAAATTTGGCTATACTCCGGTATCTGTACTCAAACATCTCCGTAACTCTTGTTCCAAGAAGATTGTGGTTATGTTGAATGAAAAGGACACACGGCCTACTGATTTAGACTTGCTTCTTCGTCCCATACAAGGATTGGCCGATATGGTTCGTGTTGCCATTGACCCTAAAAACTTTGATAGGGCCTTGGTCTTGGCCGAAGCGGTTAAGGCTATGGGGTTTGAAGTGGGTTTTAATACGATGTATATGTCCAAGTGGCATGAGTATAAAGGTTTTCTCGAAAAATTAAGTCTGTTGGATGGTGTTGTCGATCTGTTTTGCATGGTCGATTCCTTTGGGGGTGTCTCACCTCAGGACATCAAGAGGATTTATGGAGTAGTAAAGAGTAAGACCACTTGTCCTATAGGCTTTCATGGGCATAACAATCTTCAGATGGGACTGGTCAATACCCTGACAGCTATAGCGTGTGGAGCGGATTATGTAGATGCTACCGTTCTTGGTATGGGGCGGGGAGCGGGTAATCTTAATATGGAATTACTTTTAACTTACTTGAATAAGGAAGGATTGGAAGTTGATTTTAATGTATTGGGCGATGTCATCACCGCTTTTCAGCCTCTGTTGGAGAGGTATAAATGGGGTACAAACCTTCCATATATGATTTCAGGTGCCAATTCCTTCCCGCAAAAAGAGGTAATGGAGTGGGTCTCAAACCGGGCTTATAGTTTTAATAGTATTGTACGGGCTTTGGATAATAAACGAAATAAGGTGGCGGACAATGCGCGTTATCCCCAACTCCTGGAAGTGGAGGCTGGCGAAGTGATGATTATCGGCGGTGGCAATAGCAGTATGGAACATTTGGAGGCTATAAAAGAGTTTATGCTAAATCGTCCTTCCATGCCTGTCATTTTTGTAACGGCCCGGTATGTTGCTCATTTTAAGGAAATCGTTAATCCTAAATATTATTGTCTGGTTGGAAATGAATCCAAACGTATGACGAGAAATCTAAAGGCCGAAGAGTATGAAGGGACTTGCGTCTTGCCGCCTTATCCCAGGATGATGGGTACTGAAGTCCCGGCATACGCCATAGAGTCTACATTTGAGTTGCAAGAAATCGGTTTTGCGAATCATTATTCGGATTCATGCACCACTTTGGCCTTATCCTTAGCTTTAAGCATGAAAACCTCCAATGTATATGTGGTAGGTTATGACGGATATAAGGGTGAGGTACTCTCTGAGAAGGAGATGGATTTGTCCAATGAAAACCGTTTCTTGTTCGAGACTTTTCAGAGAGAATATAGTGATAAGGTTAACTTGATTTCATTAACGCCTTCTTTGTATAAATCACTCAAGGTTGAATCCATTTATCAATATTTGTAATATGGCTGATAAAATAGCATTCTTTCTTCCTACCCGAAAAGGGAGCGAGAGAGTTAAAAACAAAAACACTCGAATATTTGCCGACATTGAAGGTGGTATTCTAAGAGTAAAGATAGAGCAATTGTTGCAAGTGGAGCGTGTGGGTTCCATAGTTATATCAACAAATGATTTAGAGACTATGGCTGTGGCTGAGTCTTTTAAAGACCATCGCATCAAGATTGTAGAGCGGCCTGAACATCTTTGCCAGTCTTCCACGGTGATAGAAGATTTTATAAATTATATACCTTCTATCATTGATGCTGAACATATATTTTGGGTTCATGCTACAGCACCATTTGCTGATATCGAGGTCCTTAATAACGCATTGGATTGTTATGAAGAAAATGTAATAAAGAATGCGACTTTTGACAGTCTACTGAGTGTGACCAAAATACAGCAGTTTTTATGGTCAAAGAAGTATAACAAATGTATAAACCATGACCGTTCGTTGGTGAAATGGCCCCGTACACAGGATTTAGAACCGCTTTACGAGATTAACCATGCGTTCTACATAAATAGTAAAGAGAACTATTATAAATATCATGACCGTATAGGAGAGTTACCCTTTCTTTATGAATTGGATAAAATCCATTCATTTGATATTGATTGGGAAGAGGATTTCACTATAGCAGAGATGATGTATAAACAATTGTATTTTAATAAAAATGAACAAATGGGGGGGTAATTTGTAGTACCTTCATATTTGCTTCTCTCATTCAAAAGAAAGAAGCAGCATGAAGATTATTGCGGTTATTCCAGCCCGATACCAATCATCACGTTTTGAGGGCAAGCCTCTTGCCGAGATATGCGGCAAGTATATGATTCAACGTGTTTATGAACGAGCGGTACAAGTTGATGAATTTTCAGAAGTCTATGTAGCTACAGATGATGAGCGGATATTCAGTGCTTGTCAAGAGCGCGGTGTCAAGGTAATTATGACATCCCCGAGTCATCGTACGGGTACCGATGGTGAGGTGGCTTCTAAAATACCAGCAGACCTTTATGTGAATATCCAAGGTGATGAGCCGTTGATTGAACCTGATATAATTCGCCAGGCTATCATTCCTTTTATTGAGAATCCGGGTACCGATATTCAAGTCACGAACTTGATGACTGAAATCAAAGATCCTGTGGACTTGATTAATTTCACCGTACCAAAAGTGGTTGCATCGAAAGATGGTCGAGGCATTTATCTGACTCGGTCTGCTGCGCCATTCCCCAAAGAGAATATTGATGTAAAATACTATAAACAGGTTTGTGTATATAGTTTTACTCCCCAAGCCTTAAAATTCTATTGTGAATATGGTACTAAATATGGTAAAGCCAAAATAGAATCCGTGGAGGATATTGAGATACTTCGTTTTATAGAAAACGGCTACCGTGTACAATACATTGAGGTCGATTCAGAGACTATAGCGGTAGATACACCTAATGATCTTCAACGTGTGATTCAGTATGTGAAAGAACATCATTTGGAATAATGAAAAAGTAATTACAAACTAAGCGCTCAATGTATATTTTTCAAAGGATATAGCCTAAATTGAGGTTTGCTATATCTTTTATCGACATAAAGAATAAGTATTTATGATTAACCCTCCCTAAGGAGGGGGATATTTAACATTTTAAATTTTATAAACATGGAAAATGCAAGCAACATGGCAGGCGGTTGGTCGCCTCGTCATTCGTTAACAGAGCAGGAGCTCGGAGTATTTGAACAAGCAACGAAGGGACTTGTGGGAGTTAGATACACACCTCTGGAAGTATCCTCTCAAGTAGTATCAGGCATGAACTATCGTTTTGTATGTCTGGCAGAGTCCGTAACCCTTGTCCCCAAACGTTATCATGCCGAGATTTTTATTCATCAGCCTCTTCCGGGAGAGGGAGAACCTCATGTCACAGAAATCACGCGTTTATTAGGCGATGAATCATCAGAGGCTGACAAGCCAAGCTCGTTCTGCATCCAGATACCGGCTGGCCCGCTATGGAGCAATGATGACGCCAAAAAGCGTGCTCCCTTTATCTGTGCCGCCCATGGTGGTCGGTTTACCGGCAAATGGTTTACCACCATTTGGGGGAAAATGAGTGTGGTGGAATGTGAGATTCCTTATCCGCAGCAGGGAGCTACTTCCTTTAAAATGGATGTGCCCGCCGGTCCGCTGTGGAACAACGATGATGCAAAACAGAAATGCGATGCTATTTGTGCCTCTTATGGTGGCAAATGGACCGGGCAATGGAAAACCATCGTTCCGGGCAGGATGAGTGTTTGCGAATGTGAGTTTAATTGGTAATTCATCTGATTTATCTCCCCGGGGCGTTTAGTTTGAAGTCCCGGGGGGATTCTTTGATAAAAATTTACTTGACGTGCAAAAGATTTTAATATAGGCTTACTGTAAAGGCTGTCTAAGGATTATGGGGAAATATGTCCGGCTGGGAAAAAATGCGGCCTTGGTTTTTCTCGGGAGTGCGGGAGCGAAATTGATGAGCCTGTTTATGCTACCCTTTTATACACGGTGGCTCACGGTGGCTGACTATGGTAGCGTAGATCTTATTGGTATTTATTCGGGCTTGTTGCTTGGATTTGTATCCTGTACGATTTTCGATGCTTTATTCATTTTCCCGAAAGACCAACCGTATGAGAAGAAGCGTGAGTATTTCAGTTCAGGAATAGGGTATGCCCTAATGACAATTACAGGCATGGCTCTTATTTGCTGGTTGGTACGGATACTGGGGAAGGTCAATGAGTGGTATGGATTTGTTTTTGAGTATCTATGGCTGATATTCGGTTTACTCGCTATATCTTACGTCCAGCAGGTGACCCAGCAGTTTATACGTTCTCTTGATAAGATGCTCGTTTATAGTATGACCGGCATTATACAAACAGCGACGAGTATTTTGTTCTCGTTTCTTTTGATCCCTCGTTGGGGAATTGAGGGGTATGTGTCATCAATGATCTTGGGGAATGCGGTAGCGTTCGTTTATTCGATGATACACTCTGGTGCGTATCGCTATTTGCATATTCGCAGTATTAGTCGAAATGCGGTCTACGAGATGTTACGTTACTCTATTCCTCTTATTCCTAATGGATTGATGTGGTTTTTGATAGGCTCACTGAATCGTCCAGTATTAGAAATATATTCTGGATTGACCGCTGTTGGCCTGTTTGCCGTGGCGGGTCGTTTCCCGAATCTGCTCAATACGCTTTACTTGCTTTTTCAACAGGCATGGCTTATCTCGGTACTGGAGGAGGCGAAGAAACCTACTTACGAGCAATTTTATAATAAAATGTTGAAGCTGGTGGTTGTCGGCCAATCGCTTATGGCTGTTTTGTTGGCTTTCTCCGGTAAGTGGATTATAGAACTATTCACGACTTCAGACTATTATTCGGCATGGCAATATATACCCTTGCTTGTTATCAGTGTGATATTCATGAATGTAGCCACGTTCGTGGGAAGTAATTTCGCTGTGACACGTGAAAGTAAATATTACTTTTATTCCACGATATGGTCGGGTAGTGCGAGCCTTTTGCTCAATCTCGCTTTTATCCCTATGTTTTCTTTGTGGGGTGCTTGTTGGGCGGCCTTGATCTCGCAAGCTATAGGTATGGCTATGCGTATCAAATACTCATGGAAATCGGTTCGCATCACAGGTTGGTGTTTCTATGCCCATAATTCCCTGTTCCTTTTCGGCAGCATTGCCGTATGCCTGCTCTTGCAAGGGACTTGGCTCATGTATGGGTTGATGGGGGCAATGCTCACTTATTTCTATGCCATCAACCGCAAACATATTCACAAGACAATCATTTTATTAAAACAATATGCATCCAATATCTACCATCACTAAATTGTTGCGCACGGCACACTACCTCTGCTGTTTGGCCGTGAATGAGGACTTTTCGAATCCTTTCAAGGAATGGCAGGGGCCGAAAGATAAACCGATTTACGTATTGGGTAATGGTCCCTCTCTAAAGACGTTGCTTGCCGACATGGCGGCGGATTTCGCCCCTTACTCCGAATCTGAGTTCTTTGTGGTTAACGACTTTGTGCATGATTCGCAATTTGCGCTGCTCCGACCGCGTTATTATTGTCTGAGTGACTTCTTGTTCTTTATGAATACAATCTATTCAGATCGCGGACATAGGGTTATGCAAGGATTGGCAGAAAAAGTGGATTGGCCCATGTTACTGTTTATTCCTTGGTGTCAACGAAAATCCAGCTATCTTCTTCCTATAGGGGAAAATCCGAATATCCGGATTGTCACGTTTCATCACCCAACTTATTGGGGAATAGAATTGCTTAGACATTTTTTATTTAAAAAAGGACTGGGCAATGGTGAGTTCGGAACAGTCATATTGAACGCTATCTATGTTTCCTTAATGTTAGGATATAAGCAAATCTATGTGCATGGCATAGAACACACATTTTTTGAAAATCTTGTAGTTAATAGGGATAATGTTCTTTGCACCAAGGTCAAACACTTCTATTCGGAGAAAGAAGAGTGGAAACCTTTATTGGAACATTATCCCGGCCCCATGGAGAACAAACCGTTTACCATGGCTCAATTTCTTAAGGGTAAATCAATCCTTTTCCAAGGACATCAAATTATGAATCGATTTGCAAAAGCGTGTGGAGCTTCCATTTACAACTGCACGCCAGGCTCAATGGTAGATGCGTATGAAAGAAAAGGCTGAAAATAGATTGTTTTCTATTATTGTTCCGGTTTACAACGTGGAGTGCTATGTGGGAAAGTGTTTGGCTTCTATCTTTGAACAAGGTTTGAACCCCGATCTGTATGAAGTTATAGTGGTTGATGATGGGACGAAAGGTAAGCAGTCAAAAAAAGGCTATTGCTTAAAATTTCTATCTTCGCTGCCCACCAAATATTAGAATTATGTATAGCAGTGAAGATCTTGAAAGTTTTTACTTTCAGTACCAGAGCGAGGCCTTGCCTCATGGAGAATCTCTCCAATCGTTTTGTGTAAAGCACAAAGTTCCTTATACCATTTTTCAGAAATGGTATAAGGATACTCGTAACAAAGTCGTAGAAGTCAAAGTCGATGGAGCTCCTATCGATGTGGATGAGGAATACTTGAAATTACAAGGTCCGGTTCATCAAGCGGCTCGAAGGACAGGGAATCCTGTTCGTATATGGATTGACATTCGTATCAGCAATGGGTTACATTTATCCCAAAAGAATTTGAGCTACCAGGATTTGGTTCGTATGGTAGAGAAGCTGGAGAGTTTATGTTGAATGTAATCGGTCTCAATCATTTTTATTATGTCCGAGACTTTACCGATATGCGTTGTAAGCACAGTCGTGTATTGTCTATCATTCGTGAACGACTTCACCGGGAATCGAAACATTCAGATATGGAGAGCCGTTTGTCTGAAGAACGTAAACTTCGCAAATCGGCTGCACGTAAAGCCAGGTCTCTCCAGGGAAGAGCGTGATTTATCCAATCGTCCTGATGTGTATAAAACAATGGGAGTGACCGGAGAAGCGATAGAGCATCCCTTTGGTCTTCTTCACCAGTGGCTGACAGACCTGGGAATGCCCATTTCCAAAAACACATTGCGAAACTGGCTTAAGAAAGGCAAGAAATATCTGGATGAGCTGGTTTGTGTATTTATCGGCGATGAGTTAAAATCATCCCAGTTTAAAGATACTGTGCATCAGGTATGTATGTCTCATGCCAAAAATAAGTTTGTCAAGGCTTCCAATCAAGGAGGTGAACAGAGAGCTGAACGCTTTTCCGATATCTTAAAGGAGTTCTTTATGAGGGAGCGTAAATATGATGATGCCGGACTCACTCCGGAAGAAAGGTCCCGGGAAAGACAAAGCCTGGAGACGAAAGAACTCTTGATAGAGTTGCGCAGCCTGTTGGACAGTGAGTTGTCAAAGGATTCAGAATTTAGAAGCCGGTATTATACAGAGGCTCTTAATTATCTGAATCGATTCTGGAAAGAGATCTTTGCTTATTTGAACGATGGGGAGTTTCCTATAGACAACAATCTTGCCGAGCGCACCATCCGAAAGCTGACAACCAGGCGGAACAATTCACTTCATTATGGTAGTGATGCCGGCGCAGAGATGGCTGCGACTTATCACAGTGTGATAGGAACGGTCAAGCTTCACGGTAGTTCTATCTGGAACTTCATCGGAACTTTTTTCAAAAATATCTTTAATGGGTGTAGGGATTATGTTAGCATGATTCCAGACAAAATCACTTTGGCTACTAGTCAATGTTAAATTCAGAACTAATTTATTAACAAAACTCGGTTTAGGGCACTGAAAAGTGCCCTTTCAAAGGGGTATGCCCTAAATTGAGTGCTTACTACAAGAGGCTGTAATCTTTTCCACAAAAGTACGAATCATGCTATTATTTTTTCTATTTATTTTTATCGTCCTTTTTACCGTAAGCAATATTCATGGCTCAAGCAGAACGCAAACGCAATGGATGATACTATTCTGTTTTGTGAGTTTTGTCTTAACAGGGATGCGATGGAATTTTGGTGGCGACTGGGATACCTATTATGATTATTTTACATCGATAAAAGAATTAGATTTTAAATCTAGTTTTGAGTTTGGTTGGGTTGTTTTGTCTTATCTGGTTAAGATAACGACAAACTCTTATACTTTATTTCAGTTTTTAATAGCTGGTATATTCTTTTTCTGCATAGCTAATAGCATAAAGAAGCTGTCTGTTTTGCCATTATTGTCATATATGATATATTTTGCTACTAATCATGGTGGAATAAATTATGTTAGAACAGGTGTTGCTACATGTATTATCATATACTCTTTAATTTATGCTGAAGAAAAAAATATCAAGAAGTACTTGATTGCTTGTTTTTTTGCATTCTCGATACATTTTTCTGCTTTTGTCGCATTACCAATTTATTGGATTTATAATAATACAATTAGTTATAAGAGATATTTCTATGTATTTATAGTGGTCGTTGCTTTCTTTTATTTTAGTGGAAAAATATTCCTGTCAGAGTTCAATTATCTTGGTCCTTATGTTCAGTATAAATTAGATAAGTATATATCAGCTCAAGAGGCTGGTGAATATTTTGGTAGTACGATCTCAGTTGAAACTGCAATGGTTAATTATATATTTAAGAAATCTTTTATATTTATCTTTCTATTACTATACTGCAGGAAATCTCTTGAGCAAGATAAAATGTTTAGAGGGCTTACGAATGTTTACATTGCTGGTACTGTTTTCTATTGTTCAGTTGTTCCAATTGCCATGCAATTTGGTCGAATGGCAGGATATATGGACGGTACAGAGATGTTTCTAGTCCCATTGATATATAAATATATTCAAAAGAGTTCCAATAAAAAAGTATTTATCTTCTTGGTGATTGTAGTGAACTTTATACGGATAAAAGGGCATTTAGATCCCAATAATCCTCTTATTTATGATTATCACTGGATATTATTCTAATTTAGATATAAAATGAAAAGGATATTATTTATTTCGACAACAGATATCAATCGGAAAGATGGTGGTGGCCTTGGCCAAAAAGCGTATTATTCATCTTTGAATAATATCTATCCAGGAAAGGTTGACATTATAATGCCAGAGGAATATGTAGATGATCGTTATCCAAATGCTAAAGGGGTGCCTGGACGAAATATAGTTAAGTCTATTCTGAGTGGAAGTATTCATAGATATAAGGCTTATGTCAATCATTTTTTAATTCAAAATAAAAAAACGTATGAATTGTGTGTCATTAGTGGGGGCTTATATGCCGGGGATATGATGGATATGATACACAATCATGGTTTGAAAATCATCGTAATACATATAAATTTTGAAAGAGAGTATCAATTGGGTAATAAATCGTTGTGGACATTATGGGGACATTGTCCTTTTTTTGTCATACAAAATGAGCGTAATGCCTATCTTAAAGCTGATTGTAATTGTTTTATGTCTGTTGAAGATCAAAAATCATTTATGAAATATTATGGTCAAGTTGACGTCCCATCAGTAATTGTTGGTGCATACGAGTATGAAAAATTTCCTGATGATATTTTTTTGCCAGAAAACTCTTTGTTACATAAACGTATTGCAATAACAGGTAGCTTAAATACGGTTCAGACTGTAGTTGGCATCAATGATTTTAGAAAGAATTACTATGGCATATTTCGAAAAATATGTCCAGACTGGACTTTATTGATTGCAGGGAGAAACCCATCTACAGATATTGTTGATTTTAAGGAAGAATATACAGATAACATTGAACTGATCCCTAATCCTCGTGAGATGAAAGGAATTATTCAGAATGCATATATATATATGTGTCCGACTAATGTTGGAGGAGGAATTAAGCTCAGAGTAATGGATGGGTTAAAAAATGGTAGACCCATATTGGTTCATGAGGTATCTGCAAGGGGGTATGAACCACTTTTCGGTTATTCTTTTTTTCAAGTATATAATGATAAACAATCTTTTGAAAAAGGACTGGGATATTTAGTTGACTATATAGATAAAGGTTTCAACCCAAATAATATCTATAATGTATATCAAAAATATTACTCTTTTGATGCCGGAACTCAACATTTTAAAGAAGCTATCAAATATTTGAACATCTGATTTTCTTATGATAATTACAAAAACACCTTACCGTATGTCCTTCTTTGGTGGAGGAACAGATATGCCTATATTCTTTAATGAATATGGAGGAGCGGTTATTTCTATTTCTTTTGATAAATATTGTTATGTGAATGTTCGTCACATGCCACCATTTCATCCTTATATTTCAGAACTGGTTCATAATCGTTTTGAACGAGTTAATCAATGGAATGAAATTGAGCATCCCCTTATCCGTGAATGCATGCGTTTACATGACATTCATGAAATACGTTTGACTTACGAAGGCGATTTACCTGCACGAACAGGATTAGGTACAAGTTCTTCCTTTGCGGTGGGTATGCTTAATGCTTTCTGTGCGTTAAAGGGTAAGATGATGAGTAAGCGTGCTTTGGCTGAGGAAGCGATTCATGTTGAACGTGATATCCTCAAGGAACAGGGTGGATGGCAAGATCAAATAGCTGCTGCTTATGGTGGTTTGAATCGTATAGACTTTCATGATAATGATTTCTCTGTTCATCCAATCATTATTCATCCGGAACGCAAACGTGAATTGAACGAAAATTTGTTACTGTTCTATACTGGTATCCAGCGATTCTCTTCTGAAATACAGGCAAATACTTTTGCCAGAACAGTAGATAAGACTAAACTGCTTCTTGATATGCTTGCTTTAGTAGATGAAGCTGAAAATATCCTAACTGACAAGAAAATAAACTTAAATGAGTTTGGTAAATTACTCAATTTGACTTGGAATTTAAAAAGAAGTATAGGGGCAAAAGTAAGTAATGGAAGCATTGATAATCTTTACGATATAGCAATTAAGGCTGGTGCACTTGGCGGTAAGCTACTTGGTGCAGGAGGTGGTGGCTTTTTGCTTTTTTATTGTGAGAAAGAAAAACAATCATTTGTCATTAAGGCTTTGGAGAAATTGATGATTGTACCATTTAAATTTGAAAGTGATGGTACACAAGTATTATATTATTCACCTACTGAATATTCACCAAAAAAAGATGTAAGATTTTAATAAGGAAAAGATGGAAAATAAACTTGTAAAACATATTGATTTGCTTTTGGAACGATATCCTGTTCTTGAAATATGTAAAAAAGATATTATTAGTGCTTATGAATACCTAGAAGAATCTTTTTCAAATGGTTGCAAATTATTGATATGCGGAAATGGAGGTTCTGCTTCCGACTCTGAACACGTTGTTGGTGAATTGATGAAGGAATTTAAGTTGAAGCGTAAAGTATATTCAGAACAGGCAATTGCCATGAAAACTATTGATACCAAATTAGGAGAAATTCTTGCAAATAATCTTCAAGGAGCTCTTCCTGCTATTACTCTAACAGCACACTCTTCGTTGGCAACTGCTTTTATGAATGACAGTATGCCTGTACTTGTATTCGCACAACAAGTGAACGGTTATGGAAGGGAAGGAGATTCTTTTATAGGAATTTCAACCTCTGGTAATAGCATGAACGTGCTTTATGCGGCAGTTACTGCCAAAGCAAGAAAATTAAAAGTAATTGGTCTTACTGGTGAAAAAGACAGTAAACTTTCAAAAATCGCAGATGTATGTATCCGTGTGCCTGAAACTGAAACATATAAAATTCAAGAACTTCACCTTCCTGTATATCATTGTCTTTGTTTGATGTTAGAAGATCATTTCTTTGGAATTTAATAAATTAAGTGCGTATATGAAAATCAATGAGGTGAACGTTACTGGATACGATACTATTTTGCTTGACCGTGATGGAACCATCAATGTGCACATCATAGGTGATTATGTGTGTAAATGGGAGAACTTTGAATTTATTCCTAATGTGGTTAATACCATTGCCTTTTGGAGTAATAAAGTCAAATATATTTTTGTTGTAACGAATCAACGTGGAATAGGTAAGGGAAAATATACCGAAACAGATCTTGCAGATATTCATACACACATGTTGGCTGAAATAGAACAGGCTGGAGGCCATATAGATGGAATTTATTTTTGTCCATCTCTTACTGATAAAGATATTCGTAGAAAACCTGGTAGAGGTATGTTTGATGACATTCTTTGTGATTATCCAGATATTGATCCATCGAAAACGCTTATGATAGGAGATGGAGATGTGGATCGGGATTTTGCAGAAAACTGCGGAATACATTATGTACGTATAGACTCACTCAAAAGAGAGGGTAATTTAAAATATTGGGTTAATTCTTAATTAAAAAATATGGAGGCAATAATATTGGCAGGTGGTCTTGGTACACGCTTGCGTTCAGTAATAAATGAGGTTCCTAAATGTATGGCACTTGTAGCTGGCAAACCATTCCTTTGGTATCTTTTGAATTATCTTACAAAATATGAAGTGGATAGAGTAATTCTCTCAGTAGGTTATCTTCGTGAAGTAATTTTTAAGTGGATTGATGAAGTAAAGAATAAATTTCCTTTTGAATTTGATTATTCTATAGAGGAAGTACCTTTAGGTACTGGTGGTGGTATTAAATTAGGATTGAGTAAAGCTTTTACTAATGATGTTATTGTACTCAATGGAGATACATTCTTTGATGTCGATCTCAACAAACTAATGGAATTTCATTCCTTGCATCCTTCTGTAATTACACTTTCCTTGAAGCCGATGCTAGAATTTGATCGTTATGGACGTGTTATCATTGATGAAGTTGACCAACGGATTATTAAGTTTGAAGAAAAGATGTACTGTAAGAATGGTCTTATTAATGGTGGTATTTATGTTATTAATAAGTCTAAACTGATTTTTAAGAGTCTTCCAGAGAAGTTCTCATTCGAAACAACAGTATTAGAGTCACAATGTAAAATTGGTAATCTTTTTGGTGTTGTACAAGATGAATATTTTATTGATATCGGAATTCCGGAAGATTACTGTGAAGCTAATATGCATTTTCTTCACTAATTTAATGGGTATATGAAAATTGTTATTTTAGATATAACTGGGCGAAATGCGGTTCAGTATAATCCATCACTCTGTAATGCTTTATCGAAAATTGAGAAAAATGTTACATTGTTGTCTCCAACATTGAGTTGTGCAGAAAGAAATTTTAAATACATTCATTTAATAAACTTGGTTCCTAAGTCTTGGACTAGTAAAAAAACAAAATATAAAAGATTATTGAGAGCCATTGAGGCTATTCTTAATTATATATATGTATGGATTTATATTTTATATAAAAAGCCTGATATTATGCATTTTCAATGGTTGCCTTTTCTTGAGTTTTCTTCGATTGAAAAAAAAGTATTAAGGTTGTATTTTTATACATGCAGAAAAACAAAAATATTTTTAACTGTACATAATGTGTATCCTCATAATTTGAATAAAGTTCAAGAGAAAAAGTATCATAGAAATTTTTTAAAGATCGATCCATTTATTACAGGGTACTTGGTTCACTTAAAAAGTTCTGAAGAGGAATTGGTGCGAGAATATTTTATAAAAAAAGAAAAAATTCACATTGCGTATCATGGAATTTATAAAGCTGATGGTGTTAATATATATCATAAATCTGTAAATGAAAAATATCATATAATATTGTATGGAAGTCAGTCTGGATATAAAGGTACTGATATCTTTATTGATGCTTTGAAAAAAATTCCCCGATTATTTCTTGAAAAAATGTCTATTAAAATAATAGGGCAAACTGAAAAGGAATTATATGATAAATATATTAATATCGCTGAAGAGTTAGGTGTTGTTTGGATTAATAAATATGTTAAAGATAATGTTTTGTATCAAGCAATAGAAGAGTCAGATTTGATAATTTTACCATATGTAAACATAACACAAAGTGGTGTGTTACTTTTAGCATTATCATATATAAAACCTATAATAACTTCGGATTTAGCATCTTTTAAAGAAACGCTAAGCGGTTATACTGATGATTGTTTTTTTGAATCAGGAAATCCTGATTCTTTAGCAAAACTAATTATTCGATATATTAAAGGTGAAATTGATATTGAAAAACAAAAGTCAATAATTAAAAAGCTAAATATTAAGTATTCATGGGATAATACTGCAAAAGAAACGCTAAAAGCATATAAATATAACACTGAATATTAGTAGTAAGCAGTCAAAAAAAGGCTATTGATTGAAATTTCTATCTTCGCTGCCCACCAAATATTAGAATTATGTATAGCAGTGAAGAT
>OHJP01000199.1_pt1 | contig 37275 bp, 27 predicted proteins | sample 1568591 | NCBI WGS metagenome assembly OHJP01 (sample SAMEA3879567, study PRJEB24766) | human gut metagenome | biome: human-associated habitat; feature: feces | place: USA | collected 1985/1987
AATACTTTTCCATTTAATCCCCCTTTTGATTACTAAACAGCTGCCTTTCGATCTTATCAATCTGGGATTCTACTGTAAATTCCTCTATAAACTCAGCCATTTCATCTGCATCAGGATACTCCCTGCCTGATATGTAGGATATTATGGCTTCTACAGCTTCTTCATCAGAAGTGATTATCTTTCCAAATTTTCCATTGCATGATAACTCTTTTGCTCCACCTACATCTGTTGAAACAAATGGTTTCCCAAGACTTATCGCCTCTACAAACGCTCCTGAAAACCCTTCCTGATAAGACATAGATACAAGTAATTTTGTACGACTTAAAAATTTATAAGGATTCGTCTGATATCCAAGAAAGTGAACATAATTTTGAAGTCCGTACTTAGAAGTACGCTCCTTAAGTTCATTATCCATATCACCTGTACCTATTAAGTATAAATGATATTTATATCCCATTTGATGAATCTTATTAAGAAGCTCTAAAGTTCTGTCTGTACCTTTAAGCTTTTCAATACGACCGATGCAGCACATGCTGTCTTCTTCCATATGCATACCACAGTCTTCCTTTGCGGGTATCCTTATATCATCAAAATTGTATCCGTTATATATAGTTGTAATTTTGTCTTTATATTCAGGAAAAACATTTTCTATAGACTCCCTTGTCTTTTCTGAAATAGCGACTATAGTATCAGCTGTTCCAAGATGTTTTCTATGGCAACTTAAATACTTCTCATTTTCAGGCATATTTTCTATGCTTCCATGTATCCATGCAATCTTCTTTACATCTTTTCTCTTAGAAAACTGTAAAGGTGGATTCATGATCGTAAAAGATATTTCAATATCATAGTTATCTTTAGCTACATGTCTTCTTACAAGTCCGGGGAACCAGAATCGAAGTCTCCATATAATTGCCTCGGCTATAGATGAATGTTTCTTACTCTTGTATGGCTTTAAGATATTGATGCCTTCTCTAAGTTTTGGCATAGGCTTATCAAAATGTTCCATCTCAAGTATATCAATATCATATTTATCCGGATCAAGATTATTAACTATAGTAGCAAGGATCTTTTCTGCTCCTCCGCCAAGCGAAAATGACCATAGATAAAATAAAACTTTTTTCTTATTTTGCATTGTAATCTCCATGATACTCACGATAACTTCTATCAAGATCAAGTAATAAAGCGTCGTGGTGTGCAACCTGTTTCTCTATTGGAGGTGGTGTCATATAATCTCCAAAAGCTGTTTTTAAATACGCATCATATCCTACTGGAATAGGCATCTTAGTATCCTCAAAAGGTACCATAATATTACTTTCAAATGCCTCTATAGGATACTTCTTCTTCATGTAGAACGGACCTGAGCAGAGTTCTGTAATACCATCGCTGTCTTCCTTAGTATACTTAGTCATTTCCTTCTCTGCCTTTTTCCATATCTTATAACGAAGTTTTTTTCCTCTTATTACACCAAGAAGAACTTTACTTCCAAGACTCATTATTCCACCATGTTTTTCAGGCACTGTCTGTGCACAGAATAAAGAGTATATAAGTGCCCATATAACCTGTTTCTTTCTGTCGCTTTTCTTCTTTGGATAGTAATCAAGAGGAATAACATCAAGGGCAAGTCCGTGTGGAAGATCTAAGTCTACCTGATATGGTTTAACACATGTTGTCTCTCTGTCTCTTATAGTAATAAAAAGGTTACGGTCAACAAATTTATAATTACTCTTTGACATAAAATACTGATATTTAGCTTCCTGTGGCCATAACTTAGCAAGTTTCTCATAATCTTTTCTTGGCATAAAGAAATCAAGATCATCATCCCATGGAATAAATCCGCCGTGACGAAGTGAACCTATAGCTCCTCCTCCGCATAAATAACATAAAAGATTATGTTCATTACAAAACTCTACAAAATATTCAGCCATCTCAAGACTTTTTGCCTGTATCTGTTCCATATTATTTTCCTTTCCTATTTCAAGTCGAACATCCGTGAGACTTGGCGCGTGATTCTGGTCAGCGAAGCTGACATATTCCTATCAGAATCACTGCGCATCCTCGCGGAACGTTTATTTCAGTCGGAGATTGGACTCCCACTGAGATAAAACTCTTACTTTTTCCAGTAAGCTTTTAAAAGGTGACTCTTATAAGCAATCTCTTCATCGCTTGGCTTTTGCATATAGTCTCCATAAAACTGAGTGAGGAAAAGATCATAGTTTTCCGGAATTGGAACAACCATATCCTCAAAAGGTACATCAATAAGTTTCTCAAATGTACCTCTTTTAAATACTTCCTTCATTCCGTCTTTACCAACACCAATTGCCGCTTCGTATTTACCATCTTTAACGCTGTATTTTTTAATAAGCTTGTCAATTTTCTTAGTAAAGAAGCGAGGGTTTACTGCTCCTAAAGCATACCAGAATATAAGTCTGCAGAAATCTTTTAATTTGCTGTCACCATACTGGATATACTGTTTCTGAATATAACAGATCTGACGAAGTGTAACCATAAGATGAGCTTTCTTAATAACCTTAGTATCATTAAATCGGTCAATTGGGAAAACATCTACGAAAACACTTGTGTCATGTGGTTTTCTTGTAACATGGTTTTTGATAACAGTATCCTTATCAACAACAACCATAAAGTTCTGGAAGTACCAGTCACATGTATCTTTATCAAAAATACCGTAGCGTTCATTTCTGTCATTTATAACAGCCGCTTTTAAACGTTCATAGTCTTCTCTGTACATTCCTATATCAATATCGTCATCCCATGGAATAAATCCTTTATGACGAACTGCACCTAACATACTTCCGTAATGAATAAAATATTTAATATTATTTTCTTTACAAATTTTATCTATATAACTTAAGATTCCAAGCTGGGATCCCTGCAATTCTTCTTTTGTTAACTGTTTCATCTCTAATTCCCTTACATAATTATTATTTACTTAAAACTACTTCATATACGCATCAAGCTCATGAGGGTTTACCTGTTTTTCAACGGGTGGAAGCTGCATATAATCACCATAATACTGTCTTAAAAGTTTGTCATACTCTTTTGGACCTTTAAGAGTAACACCCTCAAACGGCATATCTATTATTTCCTTAAAAGGATCAAAATCAAGAACTTCTTTTTCCTTAAACTTAGAAGCAAGAAGACCTATATATTTACCATTGTCCTTTGTATACTTAGCTGAAGCCTTATCTATCTTCTTGGCAAAGAATGTAGGTGATACCGGTTTTAAGAAGAACCAGCATACGCTTCTTATCATATCTTTAATAACACTATCACCGTAAACGATATTGCAGTGCTTGCTAAAAGATAAAAGCTTAAAGCTCTCAAGGTTGTAGGTCTTATCTACTGCCTTCATATCATCGAACCTGTCCATTGGGAAAATATCGATAAATAATCCTGACTCGTAAGTCTTATCATTACGGTTATCAACTATTTTAGTATTAGTATCAATAACTTTTACAAAGTTGTTAAAGTAGTCCTTACTTGTTCTGTGATCAAGAATCTTGTAACGTCCGTTCTTTGGAAATGATGCAATAAGCTTTTCATAGTCAGCTCTTGGCATTGAAATATCAATATCATCATCCCATGGAATAAATCCCTTATGACGAACAGCACCAATAAGTGTGCCGTAGTTCATAATATATTTAAGGCCGTTTTCTTCACAAAAGTTGTGAACATACTCTAATATATCAAGTTCAATCTGTTTTACTTCTTTATCAGTAAGTTTTTTCATTTAATTAATCCCTTTATTCTTCTTTAAATCCTGTAACATAAGAGCTCTGTATATACCAACATTTACTTTTAAGGCAAGAGCCGCAATACGTCTGCCTTTTCTGAAAATATGGTTATCTGCGATCTTAAAAGCATTCTTCTTTAAAAATCCAACAACATCTTTATAGTCAGGAAGTTTCTTATAATCATCTACAAGAAGCATACTGTCAAGAACTACAAAATGAGCATATGCTAATCTGAAGAAAGCTTCATCCTTAAGAGATGGAAATTCATTATTGATATAATCAATATATCCTGTATAAGCTTCTATCATATGAAGTTTTCTAGGGTTGTATTTCTGAGTTGTTATACTATCCCCTCTGTGGAAATAATAGTAATAAGGCTTTGTAATAACAACATATGATTTAGCTGCCTTAACAAGGTCAAGGTGATAAAAAGCATCCTCATATATCTTGCCGACAGGAAACTGTAATTTATCTGCAATCTCCTTTTTAATAAGCTTATTACAAACAGATCCCGGAATCTTTTCACCTATAAGAAGTTCCTTTAAAAACTTCTCTCTGTCACACTCAAAAACAATTTCTGTGTCACTGCACTGTGGAACTTCCTTTGTATTGTAAACATTCATGATTCCGCATACTGCAACATCAGAATCAGTTCTTTTTATCTCACTGTAAAGAGAACTTATCATGTCAGGATGAATATAATCATCGCTGTCTATAAATATAATATAATCACCAGTGGCATTTAAAAGGCCGTGATTACGTGCTGATGAAAGTCCTCCATTAACTTTATGGCAGACTTTCACTCTGTTATCTTTTTTAGCTAGTTCATCACAAAGCTTACCACTTCCATCAGTGGCTCCATCATCAACTAAGACAATTTCAAGATTATCATATGTTTGATCTGCAATAGATTCAAATGATTTTTCCAAATATTTTTTAACGTTATATACCGGAACAACAACACTTATCTTATCCATGTAATCTACCCTTTACTTTATTAAACATTTCCATGAACACTTCATCTTTAGTAACAATAAGAGCTATACCGTAATATACACAGCATACAATAATAGTAACTGCAATATTAAGTATAAATGGAATACCCATATTCATATCTGTAGGTATTAAATGATTTACCAAAAATGATAAAGGTAAAAATCCTACAGTTATAAAAGTATATTTTCTAAATGAATGTATAACTATTTTCAAATCAACAAGATTATTCTTTTTAATGAAGCTGTATTCAATAAATAATAATATATATTCAGATAGTAAAGTTGTCATAATGTAATACTGTGGTGATGATACGCCAAATGCAAATAATATACTATCAAATATAAGATTACATATACCACCAATAATATAGAATATAGACAACTTATTCTCAAATCCCCTTATAAGGATTACCTGTGTACCCATGACAATTTCAAGAGCCCATGATATAGCTCTAAAAGCAAATACCTGTGTTACGATACCACCAGCCATATAACGTGTTCCATACATTATAACAGTTGCGTGAACACCAAGAGCAACAAGTCCCATACCAATAGGAGCCATAAAGAAACTGAAAATACTACTGCTCTTATTTATAAGATCCTGGTAAGATTTCTCATCTTCAAGACCTATATAGTAACTCAAACGTGGAACACTGACACTTATAGCACCACTAATAACACCCGATATAAGCATGATCATTCTCTGACCATTGGCATAGTATGAAACCTGCTCAGGCGCACCTATCTTAGATACAAAAGTAAGATCAAGGTTAGTGTAGAGCATTCCAGCATTGGCAAGAAGGAAAAGACCAATAAGTGGTTTAATAAGATGTTTAAAGTTCTCAAGAGGAACCTTAACAAACTTAACATCCTTCTTTATCCATAAATAACTAAGAAAATAGTTAAGAAACTGGCTTGCTGACATAATTATCGCATACTGAACAATATCATCTGCTTCTTTAACGAATGCAAATATAGATACTAACATAAGAATACGTATAAAAAGTGTCTTATAGAATAAAAACGTATAATTTTCGAAAGCTTCATTTATCCATTCAATATAGAAAATCTGGGCAATAAGCTGAACACCAAGAATAAGCATAAGTAAATGCACACTTGGACTCTTGCTGTAAATCGGCATTATAATAATATAAAAAACTGTTGTTACAGCTGTACAGAAAAGAGATATATAAAACAATGTAGAAAACATTGTATTAAGTTTTTCTGCGTTATCTTTAACCTTACTTATCTCCCTTATACCATAGTTATAAACACCAAGTGTTGCAAATGGTATAAACCAGTTAAGGTATGTATTAGCTATGTTAAATTCACCATATAACTGTTTACTTAAAATACGTGATAAATAAGCAGTAGTTATAAGTGGAAAAAATATATTTAAAAGTCTTACAAGTGTATTGGCTAACGCATTAAGCCTTATATCTTTCATAGAGTCTCTCCTATTTAAACCCCTGTTCTTTTTTCATATTTCCAAAATGGAAGTTTCAAAAATCCTACAACACTTCCAATTCCATAACTTACATGTAACAAGAAAAATAGAATCGGTAACAACAATTGCTGCCAATATTTCTTCTGCCCCTTCACTGCCATAAATGACATAAGGATTGCCAGACAACTATATGCTCCCCACATGAGTTTAGCTAACAAAGAATGGTGACAGACTGCAAGCGCAGATGTCACAACAATGCCTCCTACAAATGCAAAAGGCACAAAATGATAAATTGCTAAACACTCTGGGCACGCCTTTAATGTCAGTGCAACCCAATATCCATTTCCATATTTCTGTTTTAACATTCCTGAAAGGGAACTTCTGGCATGCTGATAAGATATAATCTCTGGTGAATAGCAAATCTGATAACCGGCTTTACGAATTCTATAATGAAATTCATTATCTTCTGTCCGTCCCAACTGTTCATCAAACCCACCTACTTTCTCCAAAACTTCTCTGCGATACGCACCATGAAAAAGAGATTTGACATACTGTTTCTTCTGACTTCTTCTGTAGGAAGCCATACTACTACCAAACATCGACTGTTCCGCAAGAAGAAGTGTTTCCTTCCACGGTGTACTCTCATCAATCATATTTGGTCTTGGACCACCCGATACCATTTCTCCGGATTCCAAAATTTCTACGTTTTTTCTCACGAATTCAGGCGGAATAGACGCATGTGCATCTACACGTATCATGACATCCCCTGAAAAATTATTGATTGCGACATTCCATCCAGAAGCCTGCTTTTTTCCTGGATTTTTCAAAACCTGAACATTCTTGAAATCAGTCATCTGCTGTTGAAATCTTTCCATGATCTCTTTTGTGGAATCTGTAGACATACTGTCAATCAGAACCACTTCCATCTTCTCATGGTCGTAATCCTGAGCTTGGATATCTTCCAAGAGTTTTCCTAAAACTTTTTCTTCGTTATAAGCAACAACGCAAACAGATACTATCATCTTACATTTCCCCTACTTCATTACTTGATCACAGCGATCACGGTTTTAATCATTGTACTGATATCACGTAAGAAACTGAACTTTTCAATCTCTCTCAAATTATATACCATCTTTGCCGGTAATACTTCGTTTATATATACTTCATCTGCATTCTCTGCATTTTCAAGAAGCTTTTCTTCGTCCTTATATTCGATGCTCGTACGGGATGTTACTCCTGCAGGCATAAGGAATGTTGCCATCATTTCCTCCGTATAGTGAGCTGTATATTTCGTCACTTCCGGTCTTGTACCCACAAAAGTCATATCACCTTTCAAAACATTAAACAGCTGCGGTAATTCATCCAGACGGATCTTTCTAAGCAGATGTCCCATTCTTGTAATACGTGCATCCCCTTTTGTTGTAACCTGTGTTCCAAGCTTGTCCGCATTATTAACCATTGTTCTGAATTTCCAAATTTTAAATTTTCTTCCGTAGGTTGTCACACGGACCTGTTTAAATAAAACAGGTCCTTTTGAATCCAATTTAATCATGACGCTGAGCACAATAAGAACCGGTGATAAAATAATAATCATAATCAAAGAACAAATAATATCAAATGCTCTTTTCAATTTCAACTCTTTTTCATGCTCCTGTAAAATATCATAATAGTATTTTACTTTATCATTCTGCATTACTTTTGGCAATTCATTCCATTTTTTCATATATACTATCCTTATAAGTATCCGTAACTTTCACTCAAAACTACAGACATTCTTTAAATGATTTAATAATATACTCCACATCTTCATCTGATAACTTCGTGTGAAGTGGAAGTGTAATTTCATTTTCAAACATTGCATAAGCGTTCGGGTAATCTTTAATATCAAAGCCAAGATTCTTATACGCTGTCAGAAGCGGCAGTGGTTTATAATGTACATTCGTCGCAATTCCCTTTTCTGCCATCTTCTCAATAATCTTGTTGCACTCTTCTCTTGTCTTTCCATTCACACGTACAAGATACAGATGTCCACTTGACTGACTATTTTCTGTATAATGCTCAAGAACTGTAACATTTTCATCCTTTAAAGCTTCATTGTATTTCTCAATGATTTCTCTTCTTCTCGCAAGGAGTGCCGGATATCTTCTCAACTGTGCAAGTCCGAGTGATGCCATGATATCAGTCATATTGCATTTAAAATAAGGCGCTACAATGTCATATTCCCAAGCTCCAAGCTGTGTCTTTGCCAAAGCATCCTTAGACTGACCATGAAGTGAAAGAAGCATAAACTGCTTGTATAACTCTTCGTTATCTACTCCTTCGATATCTCTCCAGGTAGCAGCTCCGCCTTCTGCAGTTGTCAGATTTTTCACAGCATGAAAAGAAAAACTTGTAAAATCTGCAATTGCTCCACATCTTTTTCCATTCTGTACTGCACCCATTGCATGAGCACCATCTGCCATAATTGCAATTCGTCCCATCTTCTTCTGAATCTCTGATTTCGGATGGAACATTGATTTCTTCTCTTCTGCGATCTCAAATGCTCTTGTATAATCACAGATTCTGCCGCCAAGATCAACCATGATAATTGCCTTTGTCTTCTCTGTCACAGCCGCTTCTACCTGATTCATATTCATCTGATAGGAGTCTTGCTTCACATCAACCATGACAATTTTCGCACCAACATGGGCGATCACACTCGCCGTTGCTGTATACGTATAAGCCGTTGTAATAACTTCATCACCTTCACCAATGCCAAGCACTCTCAAAATCATTTCTGCGCAGGCAGTAGCAGAATTCAGGCATACGACCTTGCTTGTGCCAATATACTCTGCCAGTTTCTTTTCAAATTTCTTTGTTTTTGGTCCTGTTGTGATCCATCCGCTTTTCAGTGTATCAACTACTTCTGTTATTTCTTCCTCAGTAATATCTGGTGGGGAAAATGCAATATGTCTGTTTTCCATTATTTTAATCCTCCATTACAGGTTTCTCATGACTGATCTTTCCAAGTTCACGCAATTCCTTATTAACTGCTTCGTCACGTTTCAAATCTTCCTGTCTGATATGATAAGTTGGGACAATTTCTGAAACGATCTGCTTTACATTCAGACTCTCATTCATAGCTGCCTCTTCCAGTTCGCGTAATCCACTCAGGAAATGCACTTCATTAAACTCAAGTGGTTTTCCAATATAGATCAGATTGTTCTCTGTTTTCTGAATTCCTTCTTCTTTTACAAGAAGTTCTTCGTATAACTTTTCGCCCGGGCGCAGTCCTGTATACTTGATGTCCATATCCACACCAAGTGTATAACCGGACAGCCGGATCAGGTTCTTGGCCAGATCTGCGATTTTCACCGGTTCTCCCATATCCAAGACAAAGATTTCTCCACCTTTTGCAAAGGCACCTGCCTCCAAAACAAGTGATACAGCTTCCGGAATTGTCATGAAGTAGCGGATAATGTCTGGATGTGTAACTGTAAGTGGTCCTCCAGCAGCCATCTGGCGTTTAAACAATGGGATTACACTTCCATTACTTCCAAGGACATTTCCAAAACGTACTGCTACATATTCTGTCTTAGAATATCTGTTAAATGTCTGAATAATCATCTCGCACATTCTTTTGGAGGCACCCATGATATTTGTTGGATTGACCGCCTTATCTGTTGAAATCAGAACAAATCTCTTCACACCAAATTTGTCTGCTGCTCTCGCTGTCTTATATGTTCCGAATACATTATTCTTAATTGCTTCATTCGGACTGTCTTCCATAAGTGGTACATGTTTATGTGCTGCCGCATGATAAACCACATCTGGTCTGTAAGTTTTCATTACAGATTCAATACGACTCGTATTTCTGACAGATCCTATCAGAACTGTTAAATTCAATTCTGGATGATTCAGTTTTAATTCCTGCTGAATATCATACGCATTATTTTCATAAATATCAAAAATGATCAATCTTGATGGTTTATATTTTGCTATCTGACGGCAAAGTTCACTACCGATAGAACCGCCACCACCAGTTACCATGATGCATCTACCTTCAATAAATCCGCGCACACTTTCCAGATCTACTTTAATCGGATCTCTCCCAAGTAAATCTTCGATAGAAACATCTCTTAGTTTTGAAACACTCACATCCTCTGTGATCAACTGGTACATACCCGGAAGGATTTTCAGCTTACAAGTTGTCTGATTACAGATGCGAAGGATGTCTCTTGTTACTTTCGGAGATGCAGAAGGGATTGCAAGAATAATCTCATCAACTTCATATTTCTTTGCTACATCTAAAATGCACTCTCTGCCACCAAGAATACGAACACCGTGAATCAGTTTTCCTTTCTTGTGTGGATTATCATCAATAACGCCTACTACCTTACTGTTCAAATGTGCACTGTACTTCAGTTCCTGAATGATCATACTTCCGGCTTCACCAGCTCCGATCACTAATGTATGATATACGTGACCTTGAGGTTTTCTTAGTCCACTTTTCAATACCCAATAAATTCTATATGAAAATCTTGTTAAAACTGTAGTGCTGAGTAGCAAAAAAAAGTAAAATACATGAAAGCTTCTCGGAACAGGAAGAACTAAAAGTTGCATTCCAAACCCTTGGCATACTGTTGACAAGAAGCAAGCAACGCCTATCATCGTCAATTCTCTTAATCCTGCAAAAGACCAAACACTATTATACAAATTTAAAATCATAAATATTACAAGTGTTGAAATTATTCCAATAGGCAAATAGGATTTCATACTATGAATATATTCTTTTGGAATCCACGAATAATGTAATTCATATCGAAGTATTAATGACAAATATGAATGAATAATAATTGTTAATATATCTACTCCGCATAGTAAAATCATTCGATTTCTGGAATTATGCAAATTAAGTATCTTTTTCATCTTTATATCCTCTTTTATAAATTGTTACGATTTTTTTACATACGGTTATATAATAACAAATTTTATATCATTTTACAATACATCATCTTATCTCTTTTTTATGACTTTTGATGATTTTTTCTTATTATACTCTTATTTTCTCAAAAAACACCCCAAAATAGTTGAATAATTCCTCGCTGACTCTCCATTCATATGACCATCATAATCTGTATATTTTGTAATATCATGTGAAAACAAATCATAGTATTCCGTATTAAAATTCAGATATTCTACCTCATAGAATAAAACAGCACTCCAAAAATTGCCAATCCGTTATATTGATCTGGATTTCCAAATATCGCATCCACAAACACCGCTGACCAGTCTGCAAGAATCATCTTCTTAAAAAATCCCCCAAAAATACGCTGAATTCCTCTGCAAATTCTCTGTAGATCAAAGGAATGTCCTTCGTATAATTGTTCTGCTAATCTACTATGTCTCCCAATCGGTCCCTGTAAAATTTGTGGGAAATAGGATACGAACAATGCATAACGGAAAATATTTTTCTCTGCATGATCTCTTTTCCAATATATGTCAAGCAAATATCCTGATGTTTGAAACGTGTAAAATGAAATACCTAACGGCAATAAAATCTGCATTCCAAAATTAAGAATCAGCCCTATGATCAGATATCGTTTTGCTTTCTTTTTATCTTGATTCACTTCATGTTCTATCGCCACTCCACAGAGATAAGTGATTATCGTTGAGAAAAGTAAAAATGGAAAGTACTTTGTCCCTGCAGCAAGATAATAAATTTAGCTTGTTAAAAGAAGCCCCCACCATCGCATCTTTTTTGGAAACAGGTAATACAAAAGCACAGCCCCGGCTACAAATATAATAAATAAATTTGATACTAATGACATATTTCTTCTTATACCTTAAAAGGGATGGGAACACACGGCCCCCATCTCTTTTTCTCTTTCTTAATTAATTATTCAAGAATACTTTCTGCATTCTTACTGTTCTAGTATAAGAATCCATCATCCAAACATGCGTCATCTCCTGATGAATCGGAAGAACCTGCCCCCGCATCACTGCTTGGTTCACTTGCTCCAACTCATCTTTCATTTCCTTCCCTGTTGAAATAACTAGTATCAATTTTTACATTTTCTTGAGCTTTTGTATCATCTTCACAATATCAACACCATATCCTTTGGCAGCTGCCCATCCTTTTTTCTTAGGATTATTAGGTATACTTAACCATTCTACATAAATTGCACTTCCTCGTTCAACATACTTAAAACGATTATCTACGCATGTCTGATTTAAAGATTTTGTTGATCCATATGCCTTCAAATGCTGAATTTGTGCACGTACACCCTCTCTTACATCTTTAAATGATTCACCTGAAACACTATTTCCTGTTGCTCCCATACCCGCAAAATTATACTGCTCTGCTTTCACAACACCTGTAAATTGTAACCAACCTGTCTCTTTCATCGCCTGTACAAATGCAACTTCTGCTTTAATTCCTTCTGCCACAGATTCTTCGTAATAAATCTGACAAAAATCTCTGATTGTAGCCGCCCCACCTTTTCGCATTACATCTTCCGGATAAGCTTTCTTACTTGCCTCAAAATAAGCTACCATCTGATCCACTGTTACTTCGGTATCTCCTTCAATCAAATACGTCCCCTCAACAACATTAGAATTTGTATTCGAATTGTTTGTGCCGGCACTTCCATTTATTTTGTCATCATTTATCCCTGGAATCTCATCATATTTCTTGGTAGAATCATACATTCCATCATCATTAAAGAAATACCATGTTCCATCTATTTTCTGCCAACCGGTTTTCATTGCTCCATCGTCTGCTCCACCAAAGTAATACCAATCGCCACCTACTTTTGTAAAACCGGTTCGCATTGCTCCATCATTGGATTCACCAAAGTAATACCAGTTTGTTCCCAGCTTTTTCCATCCAGTCTGCATGTAGCCATCGTCTGCACTTCCCAAATAGTACCATGTGCTTCCAACTTTCTGCCAGCCATTCTTCATTGCTCCATCGTCTGTTCCACCAAAGTAATACCAATCACCACCTACTTTTGCAAAACCGGTTCGCATTGCTCCATCGTCTGTTCCACCAAAGTAATACCAGTTTGTTCCTAGCTTTCTCCATCCAGTCTGCATGTAGCCGCCATCTGCGCTTCCCAAATAGTACCATGTGCTCCCAACTTTCTGCCAGCCAGTTTTCATTGCTCCATTCTCTTTATCACTAAAATAATACCAGGCTCCACCGATTTTCTGCCAACCTGTTTGCAGATATCCACCATTTGAACTGCCTAGATAGTACCAGGACTCTCCTATTTTCTGCCAACCAGTCTTCATTGCTCCATCATTAGCTTCACCAAAATAATACCTGTCTCCACCAATCTTCTGCCAACCGATTCGCATTGCTCCATCGTCAGATTCACCGAAATAGTACCACTTGGTTCCTATTTTTTGCCAACCAGTTAACATATATCCACTTGAATTAAAATAATACCAATTGGTTCCTATTTTTTGCCAACCGATTCGCATAATTCCATCATCTGTTCCACCTAGATATGACCATTTTCCACTAATTTTCTGCCAGCTAGTCTCCATATAGCCATTAGAATCAAAATAATACCAGCTTCCACTAATCTGTGCCCACTGATTTTTCAAATAGCTTGTTCCAGATGCATACCACCAACCAGTAGAATCCTTGTACCACTGTCCCTTTGACAGACCAAAATATTTCGCAATTCCAGTCGCATCGGCAACACCAAGTTTCTTCAGTCCAGCTTCATTATTTAGAAAATTATTTACATCCGATGTATTGGTCACAAACGCATGTTCCACTATAATTCCCGGAATTCCATGCTCCTTTGCAGAAATCTGAACTGTAAAATAATCTGAAAGAGAGCCATCCTCATAACGTTCATTCACAGTTGTATTTTTTGAATAAATTTTTCTTTCTTCCAGTCCCAGCCCAACAAGTTCTGACTCGATCAGTGTAGCCAGTTTCTTTCCGTCATTTCCGACCTGTGGTTTCCAGTTTGTGTTCGGAATGATTATTTCTGCACCTTTTGCTGCTGAAGATAGAGATGAATTCAAATGAAAGCTGACATAGACACTTGCTCCAGCTGCCGCTGCATCAGCTACTCTCTGATCAATATCGTGAGCAGAACTTCCGCCCGGATGCGGACAGTCTGCTGTTGTTCTTGTCATGTAGACTGATACGCCTGCATACTCTTCCAGTTCTGCTTTACAATACTGTGCAATCTTTAATGTAAGGACTTCTTCTCGTACGCCGTTTGCTGATGCGCCAGCGTGTGTTGAATCATGTCCTGGATCAAGTGCTACTACAATATTAGATGACTGTGTCTGAACTCCGTCATCACTCATCATTGCTGGCATTTCCTGTTCTGCCTGAACAATTGCCTCCTCGATACTTGACTGCTCAGTAACATTTCCGGATTCATCAATATTGTATGCCGCAATATCTGCTGATACCTCTTCCTCACTTACCGGCTGTAACTCTTCGATTCCTTCATATTTTTCATCTACACCAAAGAGTGCTTCTATTCCAAGATCTGCAAGGGAATAATCATATACATTTCCCGCAATTGTAACGTGCAGTTCTGTAACAGAATAGACTCCCCTTTCCTGCTCTGTATAAGCTCTTTCAAACAGATATATGCCATCTGATTCCTGTACTGCAGTCCACACTTCTTCTCCTACTGGTCCCTGCACAGTTGCGGTCATCTGTTCAATCCCCTCGGAACCATCTCCCCAGGATACCACTACCTTCTGTGTATTCGGTGTTTCCAGATAAGGCTGATCTATGTACATATAATTTAGGCGCTGTTCCGTACCGGCTGCCTGTTTTTCATCTTCACCTGTATCTTCTGACTCAGCCGGTGCTGTTTCAACCTGCTCCACTTCTTCTGAGTTCTCAATTGTTTCCTGACCTGTTTGATCTGCTGCATCTGTTGTTTCATCTACTGCATTCTCATCTACATAATCCGTAGCTTTCTCCGCTCCCATCACTGCTGACTCTGCCGGAGTCTCAGCCCATGCCGTCACCGGTAGCGCTGTAATAGACATTGCCGCTGTCAACAATAATACCGTACATTTTTTTAATAATTTTTTCACTTTTTCGCATCCCCGCTTCCTATTGCTTTGTCATATAACCTGCTAGAACTGCACCACTTGTCTCAAATGTACGTCCTGCTTCTGTTATCTTGATTTTCTCACACTGGAAGCTGTCCAGATACGTGTTTACAACACATGCAAGCACTTCCGTTTCTCCTGTTGTTCCCATGGAACGAATATAATTCCCAAATCCTTCATCTACATCAAGATCTATCGTCTTCTCTTCTTCGTTCACTTTGAAAGAATTCATCCCACATTCTGAAGTGATCACTGACTTTTCCTGAAGTAATGACCAAACCTTTTCTTCATTTAAAGAATCTGTCTCCACATCTTCTGTCTGGATCTCTCCTGAATCCATATTGATAGAATAAATCTTCATGACACTTTTTGTTTTCTCTGATTCTTCTTTCTTATCATCTTTCTTTTCTGTATCGTTCTTTGTATCACTCTTATTTTTATCGTCTGTCTTCGTAGTATCCTGACTTTCTACTTGTTCCGGATTTTTTGTATCCGTGCTGTCTTTCTTTCCACAGCCTATCGCAAGTACCACTGTAAGGCAGCACATCGCATAAAACAACTTCCTCTTATACATTTTTATTCCTCCACTATCGCAAAGCAATCTGCCACAATTATCATTTTATCGCAATTATTCCACTTTGTCTATATTTCTTCAATAGTTTCAGCAATATTTCTATAAAAAATCACGATACTATTCTCACCACCAAAAGGGGCAGCCATTAATGACTGCCCCTAAATTATTCAACTATTTTTCACCACTTTAACTAATTTACTATTTTACCCAAATACCATCATTTGCGAACCAGTATGTTGTACCATTAATCTTTCTTTCTCCGGTATATGCTCTTCCTTTTGCATCTGTATAATACCAAACGCCATCCAGCTTATGCCAACCATTTTTCAGAAGATAACCATTGTCATCATATACATAAATTTCATCTGTACCTGTCCATATGCTTCCAGTATACATCTCACCATCCCAACCGAAACGATGACCATTGTACCAACTATCTCTGACTGGTTCTCCATTCTTTATATAATACCAATAAGTCTGACCGTCAGATTTGATAGAAAACCATCCGTCATTCGGTTCACAAACTGCTCCGTCCTGATCAAAGAAATAATACTCGCCTTCTCCGGTATCTTCATCCCATACTTCTCTATATCCTGTCCTTGTCGACGGTGAAAGGTAATATCTCTTTCCTCCATAGTTAAACCATCCGTTCTTCGGAATTCCGTTTTCAAGATAATACCATTGGCCATATTCTCCTAATTGCCAGCCATTTGCTTTTGAAACTGTACCATCCGATCCCACAAACACTACTTCATGATTAATATCATCATATACTGTTGTGTTTGCATACATTTCATAATTCCATTCCTTAAAGTAATATGTTTTTCCTCCGATTACTTGTCTTCCTTTTAACAGTGACCCATTACTATCAACGTAATACCATTTATCACCAACTTTATTCCAATCCGACTTTTTCACATAGCCAATAAATTTTCCGTCGTCTGCAAATTTACATAAGCCATAGTATCCTGTATCTACAATTCCATTTGAAACCATGTAACCTGATCCATTAATGTAATAATCACCGACCCACACATTTTTCAAAATTTTTCCGTCTGTTCCAGCATATCTCCAACTATATTCTCCTTCATATCCTGGTATTTTAACCCAGCTATTTCTCTGATAAACCCCCTGGTGATCTACATAATAATCTGCGTTATTGTCATCGTCTTCCTCTATATAAGTATTTGTGCACATTACACCATGACTGATATAGTAAGATCCAACCCATCCTGTATATGGCTTGCCCTCACTGTAATAATACCACTTGCCATCAACCAATGACCAATCATTCTTTTTGATAGGATTATTTTCCTGCCAAATACCATTATCATCAAAGTATTCATACTTGCCGTTATCATAATCACCCTTATTATAAACCCAGCACATTCCTTTAGCCATTGCACCTGATTCATTTAAGTAATACCAAACGTCACCTGCACCTGATTTCCAACTATGTGTCAATAAAGCTCCATCTTCTCCTGCATAATACCAATCATATCCTTCCTGATACCAGTCATTTTTCAGAATAACTCCATCGGAATCTGTATGATAGCTGTTCCCATTAAAGTAGAAATCTCCAGTCACCATTTTACCTTCAGAGTCAACATAGTAAAGATCATTTCCATACTTTATGAACTCATTTTTACGTACACTTCCATCTGCATTCATGTAATACCAATTATTTTTGTACGTATTCCATTCCGGCGTATTTATAAGAGCTCCTGAAGAATCTGTCAGGTACAATGTATTACTATCATGAACCTCAATTCTTCCTACTTGCATCTCTCCATCATAGTTAAAGTAATACTTCTTTCCCCAAATGTCATAAATGCCATTTTTCAATATATCGCCATCTCTCCAGAAATACCACGCACCATCATACTTAACCCAGTCGTTTGTTTCCTGGATCACTCCAGAATCATTTGTCATATAATGAGTTTCACTGCCGTCATGATATGTTTCTGTAAGATACCCTGAAAGCATCGTTGCATTATACATGAAATAGTATTTTTTACCACCAATTGTTTTAACTCCATCAGCGTACAACTTTCCGTCTTTTGAATAATACCATTCTCCCTCATGGTGAATCCAATCTGACTTTTGCTGAATTTCGCCACTATTATTGGCAAAGTAATAATAATAACCATCATCTTCCCGGGCTTCAAATACTCCAGTTGCCATAACGCCATTCCCATCGAGGTAGTATTTTGAACCACTATATGAAAGGAATTCCCCTCTAAGAAGATAAAGATTACCGTCACTATCTTTTTTATAATAGCACCATGTTTTTCCGTCTTTTGTTTTATTCCATCCTTCAGTTGGTGTATAAATAACGATACCATTTGAATCCGCTATATAAGCTTTTCCGTCTTCTGTATCAAACGAACCTGTCTGCATTTCTCCATTATTGTCAAAATAATAATAATCCCCTTTATAAAGGTAGAATTTATCTTTAACAAGTTTGTTATCAACAAATAAGTACCATTTTCCGTTTGTCTTCACCCAATGTTCCTTTGCTGAAGCCTGAATCAATGTGATTGCTCCAGATGCATCCGCCTGATACAACTGTCCACCAATAGTAAGTTGAGAATCAGTTACTAGAATCCCATCTGAATCCAAATAGTATTGTTTGCCATATTTTTCTACAACTTCATCCTCTGCTCTAATGAAATCCTTTTTATAATAATTCCATGAGCCATCCTGATTCTGATACCAATCATCGATAATTAAATATCCATTTTCATCTGCCCGTATAATTCCATCATGCGATTTCCCATTTTCATCCGTGTATTCAACCCATTCCTCACTATCGATCATCATTCTTCCATAACAATCGAAATAGCATGAATATTCAAATCCAGTTTCGTCTTTAAAGTCGCGAATAGTATCTGTTACTTTTTTTCCTGCTTCATAATAATATACACTACCGTCTTCTTCAACAAATCCATCTTTCACTTCTTCATCAACATCTAGTGATTCTGTCAGTTTCTTGTCCGAAACTGTTTCATCTGTTGATGTTTCGTTTTCTGTATCTTCTGTTATGTTTTCAGACGGCTCGTTTTTCTCTTCTGAAACTACTTTTTCAGTCTCTGACTGTTCTACATCTGCATTTGATTCTTCCTTTTGTTCTACATTGCTCTCATCCGCTTCTTCGACTGGTGCTTCCTGATCCACAGCCGCTTCCTGTGTAGTTCCTGTAGCTTGATTCTCTTCTGCCATTACCGGAGTAACAAGACTTGCACTAGTCGCTGCTACGCAAAGTAAAGCAATTATCTTTTTTCTCTTCATATGGGAACCTCCTTATACGATCTTGTTATATCATATTTTCCCACAATTCATTGTATTTGTAAATACTTTTTGTCTTTTTAGTGTTTTATCTGTGAATTTTTTGTTTTTTCTCATTTCTTTATATTTTTTTGTTTTTTCGTAAGTGCCTCAAAACAAAAAAAGGACAGAAAAACGAGAATCATCTCTATTTTTCCGTCCTCTGATTTAATTCAATTGTTCACCTTCCGGCAACACTCCACCTTCTTCTACAATGTTTGCCAAATCAATAATATTCTGCACAGAAGATTCAACCGGTTCCATAATAAAGAGTTCTGTATCACCACTGGAATAACATGTACCAGTTGTATTTGTACCTTCCGCTGCTACAGACTGAATCGTCCAAGCCGGATTATTACTCAACTGATATTTAATCAATGCGTTAATCTCTTCCTGAGACATATTTGTCTCAACATCTTTGCTCACCTGTTCCATAATCGCATTCGCTTTCAAGAGCATAGTCGGTGACAAACACTTCTTCAACATAGCAGTAATAACTGCCTGCTGATCTTTTCCTCTCTGATTGTCTCCGCCTGGAACATTATGTCTCTCTCTACAGAAAGCAAGTGCTTCTTCACCATTGAAGTGATTATATCCTTCCTGTACATCCATTACATGTTCAGAATCTTCACTTGTTGTAAACGCATACTCTGAATATACATCAATTCCTCCAAGTGTATCTACAATATCAATTAATGAAGTAAAATTCAATCTCGCATAATAATTAATATCCGTCTCATACAATTCACCCAGTGTACGCATGGAGGCATCTACTCCGTAAATCCCTGCATGAGTCAGTTTATCTCTCTGACCGCCTGAAATCTTTGGAATCGGTACATAGTAATCACGCGGAGTAGTTACTAATAAAATCTGATGTGTCTGCGGATTCACAACTGCAATAATATTCACATCACTTCGGCTTGTTTCTGATACATCACCATAGACATCAATACCACTGATATAAACTGTAAATGGTTCTTTTATAATACTGTCATCTGTTGCTCCTGTTGAATTTCCGAAATCCAACTCAACACGTATATTAAATGTATACAACACTTTCACTTTATCGCTATAGCCATCTACTGCTTCTTCCATCAGACTTGTATATGCACTGTTATAAATGATTGCATCACAATCTCCATCAATCAGAGCCTGTGCCTGATCCTGAACGGAATCATACTCTTTCACTTCAATCGTATCAACGCCAACTTGCTTTTCAATATCAGCTACAGCTGTCTGTATATTGTCAGCACCTTTCTCAAACTGTACACCATACGTATAGTCTGCCGCATCTTCTATTGTCTCTGCCGAATCATCTGCTCGCACTGCAACGACCATCTTATCCACTTTATAGTTGCTGCCTGTGATCTTCCCAATCATATTATTAGCCTGAGCGACATAATAACTTCCCGTAAACATCACAACTGCCATAAGTAAACTGAATACTTTTCCCCAAGTCCCCCGTTTTCTCCTTGCCACCTGTGAATTCAGTGTCACACACCATAAGAAAAACAGTATTGCTGCTGCCAGTATCAGATACTTGTCCGGAATCATTCCTAACAAATACAATACCGCCATTAAGGCTATACTGGCAATCGTCTGAAGAATGATACACAAAGTCCCCAGCTTATTACTTCCCGATCTGCGGGAATACTTATTTGTACTTTTTTTTCTGCGTGCAGAATTGCCAGCAGATCCTTTTCGTTTTGCCATCTTACATCCCTTTTCTTAAATTAGAACAATTTTGACGGGTAAACTCCTTCTTCAATCAATCCACGAAGCGCTACTGTTACAGATTCTTTATCTTCCTTATATGTCACACCAAACCACTGGTCATGTGACTGCAGTACTTTTACTTCCAGTTTTCCATCACTTAACAGATCTCCAATCATTGTCGGAAGCAGATATTCTGCTTTTAGATCTGTACTTTCTGTTTTCTCAAGGAACTCATCAAATCCTGTCTTAAGAATCTCAAAAAATTCAGGTGTAATTCCCCACATATTCATAGATACCGGTGAATCAACATCAAGGAATACATCTCCATCCTCTTTGTGGATTACAGCTTTTCCGTCTTCTTTTTCGATGTTATGTGTCTCTTCAATGTCTGCAAGCATGCCATGTCCGTCTACTTCGCACACACCTCTGGTCACGCCTCCGTTATCACTCAATGTATTTTTCAATACAAAGCTGACCATACAAATCTGCATTATATCAGCAGATGGAAGGTTTGTCAAATAACTGTATGCCTCTTTAAATGCTTCTTTTCCATAATAATCATCTGCATTGATTACAAGGAATGGAGCATCCACCACATCTTTACAGCAAAGAATTGCCTGACCTGTTCCCCAAGGTTTTGTTCTTCCTGTGAATTTTCCGCTGAATTTTTCTGGAATATCATCAAGCTCTTGAAATGCATATGCTACTTCTACTTCTTTTTCAATACGGTTGCCAATGATCTCTTTGAAATCTTTCTCGAGATCTTTGCGGATAACGAATACAACTTTGTCAAACCCTGCTTCTAATGCATCATAGATGGAGTAGTCCATGATAATCTCTCCATTTGGTCCGATTGGAGCCAGCTGCTTGATTCCGCCTCCAAAACGACTTCCAATACCTGCCGCCATGATTATTAATGTTGCTTTGCTCATTTCTTTTTCCTCCTAATGTCTCTTCACTGTTACAATATACCAGTTTATAAACACCACTTATTCTCCCAATCCATCTTTCACAAGTTGAACCATGTCTGAAAGTGCTATTTCTTCGTCTTCTCCTTCACAAATAATTGTAATCTCATCTCCGCTTTTTATGCATGCACCCAGTACGCTTAATACACTTTTGGCATTTGCATTTACCTCTTCGTTTTTCATCTTTTTGTACACTGTGATCTTGCTCTTGTACTGCATCGCAGTTTTACAAAACAATCCTGCCGGTCTTAGATGAAGTCCTGTCGGATTTTTGATCACTACTTTATCGCTTACCATGTTATTCTCCTATTCTATCTCTCTGATAGTTGGAAGTTTTAACTCCAATATCATATAATATGCATTGAAAACTGTCAATGCCAGCCTTCTTAATTCTTTTTTAATTTAGACCTGTACTTTTTTAATTAATATGAAGTATTATTAATTTGTCCCAGCGTTATTTTCCGGTTGTTCATCCTTTGTGGATCCTTTTTCAGTCAATATAAGCTGCACTGTCACTGGTTTTGTCAACGTTACTCCATCCGGAAGGTCTACTTCTACCGGTATGTCATAAGTGCCTTCCTTCGTGTAATTCTGGAGATTTACCGATACTGCATTGCTGATATCCAGACTATCCAGCGTATCTTTCTCTCCCTGAAATACAAGTGTCACCTCAGCATCTGGCTCGTAACTTACCTGAAGATTTTTTGCCAGATAATTCTGTTTGATGGACGCAACCATAAACTCAATTGTACGATTTCCCAACTGTTCGATCATTGCAGTTGCGGTAACCTTTCCTGAAGCGCCTTCAATCAGTTCTACACCTTCCGGCAGATAATCTGTAATGTCAAATGCTTTCTCTATCTTCTCTGTTGCCCCAGCGATAGACAATTCAGATGCTGGAATATTGATACTTTCAATCTTGGATAAGGCCTCTTCTTTTCCGCAGATCTGCACGCTCGCCGGTTCGCTCGAACAACCGAGATATTCATATCCATCTGCCGGTGTTCCAGATGCTTCAAATTTTAATGGAACCGTCTTGATTCTCATTACTGTCACATCTACAGTGATTCCATCTTCTCCAAGATTATTACTTAGCTGTCCCTGATTGATTACATTTCCCGATGCATCATATAAAACAAGTTCTGCTGTAAGTTCTTCATCTTTTGAAATTCCATCTACATTAATCTTCGCTACGGCTTTATCAATTGATTTTACTGTTGATTCTGCTCCTGTAATCGTTATTTTTTCAGGATTAACTTTCATCTCTCCAATCTGATAACCGTCACGCTGCGTTCCTGTTGTGCTAACAGTCAGTGTAAATACAGTCTTACCTGTTGGTTCTGTCTTAATCTGTATATTTCTCGGAGCAGCCTCTGCCGACTGATAAGATCCACTATACTTTGGAATTGATACTGAAATTGGTATCAACCCTGTCCTGGAATCCATTTCTTTAATATCCGCAGTAGCCACAATATCATCCGACTTAATCTGTTGAATCACTGAACGTTTTGCATAAACAACTACGTTTACATTCTGATCATCTAAAACCGTATAAACTTCCCCACCCTGTGTAATCACATCATCGTTCGCTATCGTAACTTTGATGTTTGTATAAGTTGATTTCGTAACCGGATTAGCAACATTCGCAACAATCAGCCAAAGAAATGCTGCAAAAACAAATGCAATAATCTTAAGCGGAAGATTCGTTGTCAATTTGTATTTTTTCATGATCTGTGCCATCCTTTCCGTATAGAAAACTTGTTCTTTGTCTCTGTCTTTCTATACTGAATCTGGCTTAACTGACTCCGAAGTTCTTCCGCGTTAATAGCTCGAAGCAATCGTCCTCCGGAAGCCACAGAAACAAGTCCCGTTTCTTCTGAAACAACAATCACAAGAGCATCGCAAACTTCGCTCATTCCCAATGCCGCACGATGCCTTGTTCCCAGATCTTTACTGATTGTCATGTTATCTGAAAGTGGCAGATAACATGTTGCTGATGTAATTCTGTCCCCTCTGATAATAACCGCGCCATCATGAAGTGGGGTGTTGTGTTCAAAAATATTGATCAGCACCTGAGAAGACACTTTACAATCAAGCTCTATACCTGTCATTTCATACTCTGTCAACTGAATCACCTGTTCTACTACGATCAGTGCTCCTGTACATACACTTCCCATAGCATAACAAGCTCTTACAATACTATCCAGTGTTTCATCCGAAAACCTCTGATTTTCTTTATTTTTATCGAACGGATTAATGTTACTAAATAAATTCTTCTCCCCCAGCTTCTCCAATGCCCGTCTAAGTTCTGGCTGAAAAACAACAATTGCTGCAATCGCTAATACATTAATCGACTCTCTTGCCAGATACAGGATCGTATTCATTTGAAAAAGCCATGCCAGAAGAATAAATCCCCCCAGCATAAGCATTCCTCGCAGAAGCATCCAGGCTTTTGTGTTCTTGATCCAGAGCATGATTTCATAGACAATAATCGTCACAATCAGAATCTCTATGATATCTTTTATCTGTATATGTGGAAAATACATTCCATTTGAATAATTTCTTATAAAATTCTGAATCCACTCTATCATCTCAAGTCTCACCACCTTATGTAATCACTCGTTGTTATGCACTCTTGCATCTTTTGCTCTGTCGATCACTCTTTTTTCTCTTCATTCTGATCCAGACCCAGTTCCTTGCTCAGACTTCTTGTTAAAAGAATATCTTCCGTCATGTTTGAATCATTAAAAATTGTTGTTTGTGCAAGATCAGACTCCTTTTTCAGTTGTTCTGACTGATCTTCTTCCTCTTTCTGTTCAACTTCCTTCAAATCAGAAACTTCTGACACAGCAGTATTGTTTTCTGTCTCTGACACATTCGGCATCTCTGCGTCCTGCCCCTGATGTTCTGTAATATGTTTTACCTGCTTCTCAGGCATCTGAACCCCTACTTTCGGAACTGCCTTTACATAATAATAGTATTCGTCATCTTCAAACTGAACATTCTCTGTTCTTGAATAATCCACAGAGAAAAAAATAACTTCAAGGAACAATCCTATTACAACACCAAGAATCCCACTGAAAATCATCATCGTATAAGACATGTGAAGTCCAAGAGAAATATTTCCCGATGCACCTACGATCACACAAACTGCTGCTCCTGTTGCTGATGCTATCTTCCAGGAATGATCAACTGCCCGATTTTTAATTCCGTTCACTACCAGTATTCCAATCACTACTGCAAACAGCATAACCCACATTTCTTGATAGCCTACAAACTGTTTTGTAAAATTGGTTAAAGTGCTGATCATTGTTGTTCCATCTGTACCTTTCAATGCTGTTGCAGAAGCTTTGATCAGGTAAAGCAGATAATAAACAAGGATTCCGCAGGATGCAGGAACAATCCATATTGTAGTACCTAACAGCCCAAATATAACCGGAATCACCAGTGGTATTTTCATGCCGAAAGCTACTACTGTCAGCAGAATCAGCCAGCTCTTCTCTGGGGTAAATCGAAAGTAGAAAATATACATTAACAAAAACAGTATCACCGCAACTCCGGCTATTGGCATAGATAATGTATATAAATGAGCCACTATTAACACAGTTGCTGCTGCCGTCATTACTGCTAGAGGGAGAAATGTACAGACTACTGCTAAGCCAACAGTACAAAGAACAGATGATGCCATCTTCATAAATCCAATATTAGAATTGATCAGGTTAAACACCAAAAGTGCAAGCAAAAACTGTGCTCCCTTTCGAACCAAGAGAGAGTGAGAAACATAAATCTGCTTAAATCTTTCTCTAAGAACCAATAAATTGTTCATTGCTCATTCTTCTCCTTTTTACACATCTTCTCTAAACGGGACAAATTACGATAATAACGTTTTACATTCTGTTTGGCAACTGCATGTTTTCTCTTATAAAAACTATTTGCGCAAACCCCATATATAACCAAAAGAACTATATAACCTGCAATTGCTGCAATCAAGAGAACGAATAGTTTTAAAATTGTCAGATCAGCAGATAAACTATCACTTGAATAAATGCAGAAACTAACGAACAAAATTGCATAACCTATTGTTACCCATATCAATGTAATCCATCTCTTAAGACTTGCATAATCTTTTCTGTAATAATCGGCAATTTTAAAATCATCTTTGTGATTCTTCTCATATATCGACATTTTTGTCATTAAACGAATCCTGTCTTTATCTAACATATCCGACATTCACCTTTCAAGATTTCTCTCCTAAGTATACCATATGTTCAGATGCCTTGTCCAATGCTTAGAGTCAAAAAGTAGACATTTTCAACACCTGCTTTTTTCAGGATTCCTGCAGCACGTTCTATTGTACTTCCGGTTGTGTAAATATCATCAATCAGAAGAATGTTCTGGCGTGGATTCCACGATTTTGAAACCGCAAATGCCCCCTTCAGATTTCTGTGTCTCTGCTCCCCGTTCATTTCCTTTAAAGGCCGGGTTTTCTTAATCCGATATAAAACATCTTTTTCCATAGGAATTCTCATGCATTCTGATAACTGCTTTGCTAAAAGTTCTGCCTGATTATATCCTCGTTTTCTCATTTTCGATCTATGTAATGGAATTGGAATAATTGCCTGGATCCCCCATCTTCGAATCTGAAATTCAAACTCATCTGCCAGCTCTTTCCCAAAGATTTCCGCATAATATCGCTTGTTGTGATATTTCAACCGATATACTGAATTTGAAACCGGCGGAATGTGAACCCATAGGCTGCGTCCTTGTTCATAATTACTTTTTCTTCTTTCACAATCCCTGCAATACTCTTTCGTTTCATCCTCCAATGGCTTTCCACAATGGATACATTTTATTTTTCCCACCTTAACAACCTGTTTTCTACAGTCATCGCAAATACCTTTTGAGCTGATTCCCTGACAAAACGGGCATCTTTTTGGATACATTTTTTCTAAAATTCTTTGATTCGCTCGTCTAAGCTTGTAAATCTTCCCTGCTCGCTTTTGTTTTCGATCATTTCCTGAAATGTTAGTTCACTCCCTACTATTGTTAAACATTTTTTTGCCCGCGTCACTGCTGTATAAAGCAGATTCCTGTTATATAGTAACTTTGGTCCTGGAAGAAGTGGGATAATGACCGACGGATACTCGCTTCCCTGAGATTTATGAACCGTAATCGCATAGGCAAGTTCTAACTCATCTGTCATATCGTATCCATATTTTACCTTTCTCCCCTCATCATATTCCACGATAACAGTTTCTGTATATTCATTGATTTCATCAATGACTCCCATATCACCGTTAAAAACTCCAATTCCTTTGTCAACTGTTAATCCAAATCTGGTAGAAACTTCCCACTCTAATTGATAATTATTTTTAATCTGCATTACTTTGTCACCTTCACGGAACAATCTACCATTAATTTCTTTCTCCGTTTTTTGGGAATCTGAAGGATTCAGATATTGCTGTAGAATCACATTCAATCGTTCTACACCCAGCAATCCCTTACGTGTTGGTGTCATTACCTGGATTTCATTTGGGTCGGCCTGCACATATCTGGGTAATTTCTTCTGTATTAAAGTAATAACAACGCTAATGATCGTATTCGCATCCTGGCGTTTTAAGAAGAAGAAATCCCGGCTTTTATTATCAATTGTAACCGGTTCTCCTGCATTGATCTTATGAGCATTTACTACAATATCACTCTCTCCTGCCTGACGAAAAATCTTTGTAAGCGTCACTACGTGAAATTTTTCTGAGCGTATGATATCTTTTAACACACTTCCCGGTCCCACGGACGGAAGCTGATCCACATCTCCCACAAGAATAAGTCTTGTTCCCGGAATAACTGCTGATAAAAGCGCATGCATCAGATTCAGATCAACCATGGACATCTCATCTATAATGATAACATCTGTCTCAAGTGGATTCTCTCTGTTTCTCAAAAATCCACCTACACTGTTCTCTTCCTCAGGATTTCCACTTACTTCAAGTAGTCTGTGAATCGTCTGGGCTTCATATCCTGTTGCCTCTGTCATTCGCTTTGCCGCGCGTCCTGTTGGCGCTGCAAGAAGGATACTCATTCCTTCGCTTTCAAAAAATTGAATCATCGTATTGATCGTTGTCGTCTTACCTGTACCCGGTCCTCCTGTTAATATGAGCAGGCCATGTTTAATAGCTTCTATAACAGCTCTGTGCTGCATTGGATCCAATTCTATCTTTTCTTTCTGTTCTACTCTTTTCAGACGTTTCTCCATCATGTCTTCCGGCATCTGACAGTCAATATCAAGATCATTAAGCATTTTCGCAGTATTCAATTCCAAGTAATAATAATGTGCTGGATAAATGCGAATTTCCTCATCCACTTCTTTCATAACTGTTTTCCGCTCTATACACAGATCCATGATATACTTCTCAATATCTTCAAGATCAACTCCTAAAAGTGCATTTGCCCTTCGAAGCAATACATTCTGTGGTAAATACACATGCCCCTCACCTACTGCCTGTTGCAATGTATAAAATAAACCACTTCGTATACGATAGTCTGAATCTGTATGTATGCCAATCTTGGATGCAATTTCATCCGCAGTCTTAAATCCGATTCCTTCAATATTATCTGCAAGCTGATACGGATTTTCTTCTAGCACTTTATACACTTTCATTCCGTAATACTGATAAATCTTGGCTGCCAGCTTTGTGGAAATACCGTATTTCTGCAGATAAATCATGGCTTTTCGCATATCTTTCTTTTCTTCAAGCTGAGATGCAATCTCCTGTGCTTTTCTCTCACTGATTCCTTTGATCTCCGCAAGTCTTTCCGGCTCTGCTTCAATAATGCGGAAAGTATCCTCTTTAAACTTTTTCACGATTCGGCCAGCCAGTGCCGCACCCACACCTTTCACTGCTCCGGAGCCAAGATATCGTTCAATAGAAACAATATCCTCCGGCTCTTTTACTTTATAATGAGAAATCTTCAACTGCTTACCATAAACATTATGATTCACATATTCTCCTTGAATTTCAAGAAGCTCTCCTTCATTAATATAGTTCAGACTTCCCACGCATGTCACTTCACCATCATCATGTTCAATATGGAATACTGTATACCCATTATCAGAATTTCTATATACAATATGACTCACATACCCTGTAACTGTTTCCACACTTTTTCCTCTCTCTTCTTGTATCTTTTCCTATTTATATGCAGAAAAAGGGTGTGTTCCTATTATACACACCCCTTGTAATTGAATCTTCTTCTCTAAGAACCTGACACTTCAAATTCTTTTTCAGAATTCTTTCTCTTAAAACTCTTTTCTTCCACTCATAAATTCCACAAACTGTCCGGTACCAATTGCAACGACTTTCATCGGATCCTCCGCTGTCATCGTATTAATTCCTGTTCTCTCTTCGATCAATTCTTCCAATCCGCGAAGAAGTGCTCCTCCTCCGGTAAGAACAATTCCACGATCAAGGATATCTGCCGACAACTCTGGCGGAGTCTGCTCAAGTACTCCGATTACAGCTTCTACAATCTGTCCTGTAGATTCTCTCAAAGCTTCTTCTGTCTCAGATGAAGTCACCGTAACTGTCTTCGGAAGCCCCGTTACCAGATTACGCCCTCTGACTTCCATCTTCTCTTCTTCTACAAGTGGATAAGTCGTTCCAATCTTAATCTTGATATCTTCTGCCGTTCTTTCTCCAATCAGAAGATTGTGTTTCTTTCTCATATAGCGTACGATTGCTTCATCGAAATCATCACCCGCTATCTTAATTGATGTATTCACAACTGTTCCACCCAACGAAATAACTGCAATATCTGCTGTACCGCCACCGATATCAACAATCATATTTCCACAAGGCTTTGAAATATCTATCCCTGCTCCTATTGCTGCTGCCACAGGTTCTTCAATCAGATGAACTTCTCTTGCTCCGGCTGCAAATGTAGCCTCTTCCACTGCTTTTTTTTCTACTTCTGTAACACCACTTGGTACACAGATACTGATTCTCGGCTTCTTAAATGTACGTTTTCCCAGAGCTTTCTGAACAAAATACTTAATCATCTTCTCCGTCACGGTATAATCAGAGATTACTCCTTGTCTGAGTGGTCTTACCGCAATAATATTTCCCGGTGTTCTTCCAAGCATCAGACGCGCTTCTTCACCAATTGCCTTGATCACATTCGTATCACGATCAAATGCGACAACTGATGGTTCTTTCAGAACAACCCCTTTTCCTTTCACATATACCAGTACACTGGCTGTCCCCAAATCTATTCCAAGATCTACTGACATCATAATTTCTATATCTCCCTTCTAAAACGCTCTTTTACTGTTCTCAGCAATCTACTGCAAATAAACAACTTTGTCTGTTACTGATTCCAGCATTCTCTTTCCTCAATCAAGTGTCTTTTTTCCCTTGAAGGGGTTTATCGTTACTGTTTTTTTCACTCTTGCTGTTGTCAATATTATGTAACCAAAACAGTAATGTTTTATCATCCGCATACTTTAGTATAATAGACTTCGCTTAAAATAGAAAGGCATTTTTTGCATATATTTTACAACTTTTTTCGACTTTTTTTCGTCTTTATTTCTCCAATATAGACGCAATATATTTCCCTGTATAAGAATCTGGATTCTTTGCGACCTCTTCCGGAGTGCCACTTGCCACAACAGTTCCTCCGCGGTCTCCTCCTTCTAGTCCAATGTCAATAATATAGTCTGCCGTCTTAATCACATCCAGATTATGTTCGATTACAATTACTGTATTTCCATCCCCGGAAAGTCTGCGGAGAATCTCTGTTAATTTATGCACGTCTGCAAAATGAAGTCCTGTCGTAGGTTCATCCAGAATATATACCGTTTTTCCAGTACTGCGTTTGCTAAGTTCTGTCGCAAGTTTAATTCTCTGTGCCTCGCCACCTGAAAGCTCTGTAGAAGGCTGTCCCAAACGAATATACGACAATCCGACATCTCTCAACGTCTCCATCTTTCTTCGAATACTTGGCACGTTTTCGAAGAAATCTACCGCTTCTTCCACTGTCATATTCAATACATCATAAATATTTTTCCCTTTATAGCGTACTTCCAGAGTCTCACGATTGTAACGCTTTCCACCACAGACCTCACATGGAACATAAACATCCGGAAGAAAATGCATCTCGATTTTCAGGATTCCGTCTCCTGCACATGCTTCGCAACGTCCCCCTTTAACATTAAAGCTAAACCGTCCTTTCTTGTATCCACGTGCTTTTGCATCCGGCGTTCCTGCAAACAAATCTCGGATCAAATCAAACACGCCTGTATAAGTGGCAGGATTTGACCGTGGCGTCCTTCCGATTGGTGACTGGTCGATATTAATCACTTTGTCAACCTGCTCTAGCCCTTCTATTCTCTTATGTTTTCCGGGGATTGTTCTTGCCCGGTTCAAGTCTCTTGCAAGTCTTTTATATAAAATCTGATTCACAAGAGAACTTTTCCCCGATCCAGACACTCCCGTTACACAAGTCATAACTCCCAAAGGGAATTTTACATCAATGTTCTTGAGATTATTCTCTTGTGCACCGACTACTTTCAGATAACCTGTCGGCTTCTTTCTTTCTGTCGGAACCGGAATCCTGATTTTTCCACTCAAATACGCTCCTGTGACAGAATTTGGATTTTTCATAATTTCCTGTGCATTTCCCACAGCAACAACCTGACCGCCATGTTCTCCTGCCCCCGGACCGATATCTACTATATAATCCGCTGCCAGCATCGTATCTTCATCATGTTCTACTACAATCAATGAATTTCCAAGATCACGCAAATGTTTCAGCGTCGCAAGAAGTTTATCATTATCTCTTTGATGAAGTCCGATACTCGGCTCATCCAGAATATATGCAACTCCGACCAGACCTGATCCAATCTGTGTTGCAAGTCGAATTCTCTGTGCTTCTCCACCGGAAAGTGTTCCTGTCGCACGCGCAAGCGTCAGATAATCCAAACCGACATCCATCAAAAAACTGATTCTTGCTTTGATCTCTTTCAGAATCTGATTACCAATCAACTGCTGTGTCTCTGTCAATTGAAGTTCATCTAAAAATTTCTGAAGACGTTCTATAGAAAGTGTTGTCACTTCTGAAATATTCTTATCTCCAACTGTTACAGCTAAAGCCCCCGGCTTCAAGCGCTGTCCTTTACAGGCTGAACATGGTGTAATATTCATAAATGTCTCATATTCTGCTTTCATCGTCTGAGAACCTGTCTCACGGTAACGACGTTCCACATTCTTGATCAATCCTTCAAATGCAACCGGATAAATCCCTTCGCCTCTCTGACCTTTATAATAAACCTTCACTTCTTTTCCATCTGTTCCATAAATCAAAACATCATGGATTTCTTTCGGATAGTCCTCAAAAGGGGTGTCCAGATCAAAATGATATTCTTTACACAGTGCATCCAAAATTGCACGTGTGAAGCTGCTCTTGTCTGTACAGGACTGCCATCCTAAAACTGCAATCGCACCTTGATTAATAGACAACGACGGATCCGGAATCATCAGTTCTTCTGAAAATTCCATTTTGTATCCAAGTCCAAAACATTCCGGGCAAGCACCAAATGGATTGTTAAAAGAAAAACTGCGTGGTTCAATCTCATCAATACTGATCTCACAGACAGGACAGGAAAAACTCTGACTGAAATTCATTGGCTCTCCATCGATCACATCTACAAGAAGCAGTCCCTCTGCCAGCTGAAGTACATTTTCCACGGAATCTGTCAGTCGCTTTTCAATTCCAGGTTTTATCACAAGACGATCCACAATAATTTCAATATTATGTTTAACATTCTTATCCAGTGCAATCTCTTCCGAAAGCTCATACATATTGCCATCCACACGAACACGAACATATCCACTCTTTTTTGCACGTTCGAAAAGCTTTGCATGTGTTCCTTTTCTTCCACGTACAACAGGTGCCAAAAGCTGTATCTTCGTTCTCTCCGGAAGCGCCATGATCTGATCCACCATCTGATCTACCGACTGTTTTGCAATCTCACGACCACATTTCGGGCAATGCGGAATTCCAACTCTCGCATATAATAATCGAAAATAATCATAAATCTCCGTAACAGTTCCAACTGTGGAACGTGGATTGTGGTTCGTTGATTTCTGATCGATAGAAATTGCAGGTGAAAGTCCTTCGATACTTTCTACATCCGGTTTCTCCATCTGACCAAGAAACTGTCTTGCATAGGAAGACAGTGATTCCATATAACGTCTCTGACCCTCTGCATAAATTGTATCAAATGCAAGAGAAGATTTTCCAGAACCGCTAAGTCCCGTCAAAACAACCAGTTCATTTCTTGGGATATCTACATCTATATTCTTCAGGTTATTCTCATTCGCGCCTCGTATCTTAATGTACTGTCTAGCGTCCATTTTCTTACCCATTTTGTAATCTCCTATTCCATATCATTGAGCATCTTTTTTAATTCAACAAGCTTATCACGAAGTTCTGCCGCTGCCTCAAAGTTCAATTCCGCTGCTGCCTTCTTCATCTGTTTCGTCAAATCCGCGATCAGTTTCTCCAGTTCTTTTTGGCTCATGGACTCCGGATCTTTTTCAAGCCGCATCTCTTCTGCCGCAACCTTTTTAGAGATACTGATCAGATCACGCACTGACTTCTGAATCGTCTTCGGCGTGATTCCATGCTCTTCATTGTATCTCATCTGAATCTCACGACGACGCTGTGTCTCATCGATCGCCAGCTGCATTGATTCTGTAATCTTATCTGCATACATGATTACATGTCCTTCTGCATTACGCGCTGCACGACCGATTGTCTGAATCAGCGAAGTCTCTGAACGAAGGAATCCTTCTTTATCTGCATCAAGGATTGCAACAAGAGTGATTTCCGGAATATCAAGTCCTTCTCTCAAGAGGTTGATCCCAACCAACACATCAAACACATCTAGACGCATATCTCGGATGATCTCCGTACGTTCAAGCGTATCAATATCCGAATGAAGATATTTTACACGGATTCCTACTTCACGCATATAATCTGTCAAATCTTCTGCCATGCGCTTTGTCAGTGTTGTGACAAGTACTTTATTCTTCTTACTGATCTCTTTGTTCACTTCACCGATCAGATCATCAATCTGTCCTTCTACCGGCCGCACTTCAACTTCCGGATCAAGAAGTCCTGTCGGGCGGATTACCTGTTCTGCTCGAAGAAGTTCATGATTCTTCTCATATTCTCCCGGTGTCGCAGATACAAACATCACCTGATTGATCTTACTTTCAAACTCATCAAAGTTAAGTGGACGGTTATCCTTCGCAGATGGCAGGCGGAATCCATAATCTACCAATGTCTGCTTTCTCGACTGGTCTCCGTGATACATTCCACCAATCTGCGGGATTGTCTTATGTGACTCATCAATCATCATAATAAAATCATCCGGGAAATAATCGATCAATGTATACGGAGCCTGTCCCGGTCGAAGCCCTGCCAAATGTCTGGAATAATTCTCAATTCCGGAACAAAATCCAGTCTCCTTAAGCATCTCAATATCAAAATTCGTTCGCTCCGCAATACGCTGTGCCTCTAAAAGCTTGTCATTTCTCTTAAACTCTTTGACACGTTCTTCCAGTTCTTCTTCAATATCTGCCACCGCACGCTTGATATTCTCACGGTCAACCACGTAATGAGATGCCGGAAAGATTGCTACATGCTTCAGTTCGTCCTTCACTTCTCCTGTCAAAATATCAATCTCTGAGATCCTATCTATCTCGTCTCCAAAGAATTCCACACGAATCGCTGTGTCACTCTCATATGCCGGAATGATTTCCAAAACATCTCCACGCACACGAAATGTACCACGGTGGAAATCCATATCATTACGATCATACTGGATCTCAATCAGCTTTGCCATTACTTCATCACGATCTTTAATCATACCAGGACGCAAAGAAACTACCATGTTCTGGTAATCTACCGGGTTACCCAGCCCATAGATACAAGATACACTTGCAACAATGATCACATCTCTTCGCTCCATCAGTGACATAGTTGCGGAGAGTCGAAGCTTATCAATCTCGTCATTGATGGACGAATCCTTGGCAATATATGTGTCTGAAGATGGAACATATGCTTCCGGCTGATAATAGTCGTAGTAGGAGACAAAATATTCCACTGCGTTATTTGGAAAGAACTCTTTGAATTCCCCATACAGCTGCGCAGCCAGCGTCTTATTATGTGCAATAATCAATGTCGGTTTGTTCATCTGTTGAATGACATTCGCCATGGTAAATGTCTTACCAGATCCAGTAACGCCAAGCAACGTCTGACACTGGTTTCCTTCTTTGAAGCCTTCGACCAGCTCTTTAATTGCCTGCGGCTGGTCGCCAGTTGGGTTGTATTGTGATACTAATTCAAAATAATCCATGTAATTTCTCCTGAGCGCTCTAATTTAGCGGTGATATTTTAGAAATAGTAGTTGTTTTCTTAGTATTGTTACTTGTATAGTATATCATTCAGGAGAAAAAAGTACAGAACTGAATCGAATGTTTGTTCTGCATTTGTGCATTGTAAGTGCATCAAGACATCCGCACAAGCACGCTTAGCTCGATTCCACTTCGCTTCATCTCGCTATACGTGCGTCGCACGATGCATATAAAAAGAAATCCTCGATCACAAGTAAACTTGTGGGGTTTTGGTCTAGGTACAGCTTGTGCATTGTAGGTGCATCAAGGCATCCGCACAAGCACGCTTAGCTCGATTTCGCTTCGCTTCATCTCGCTATACGTGCGTCGCACGATAAATATAAAAAAGAACCCTCAATTACAAGTAAACTTGTATTGAGGGTTCTTTTTTATATTTACCTTGCTTGTGCTAGACGCTTACATTCCAGCCTGTGCTGCAACTTCTGCTGCGAAGTCGTCAACTTTCTTTTCGATTCCTTCACCAGTCTCGAAACGAACGAATTTTGTAACTTTAACGTTTGCACCGTTCTCTTTTGCTACCTTATCAACGTATTTTCCTACTGTAAGGTCGCTGTCCTGAACGTATACCTGATCAAGCAGACAGATCTCTTTGAGCTCTTTGTTCAGACGTCCGATGATCATCTTCTCGATGATGTTTTCCGGTTTCTCCGGGTTCTCTTTCTTAGCCTGAGCAAGAAGGATTTCTTTCTCGTGATCAAGGTAATCCTGAGATACTTCCTCACGGGATACATACTTCGGAGACATAGCTGCTACCTGCATAGCTACGTTCTTCAGTGCTGCTTTGATCTCGTCATTAACAACATCTGTGTCAGCAACAACAAGAACACCGATACGTCCGCCACCGTGGATGTAAGGAACAACCACACCGTTGTCTGCTGCAACTTTCTCGAATCTTCTGATGTTCATGTTCTCGCCGATAACTGCGATCTGAGCTGCAAGAGCTTCTTTTACAGTCTTAGTGGTATCAAGTGCCCATGCCTCTGCAAGGAAAGCATCGATATCAGCTGCTGTAGTTGTCAGAGCCTGAGCTGCAACATCTGCAACATACTGCTGGAATTTCTCGTTCTTAGCAACGAAGTCTGTCTCGGAGTTAACCTCAACAACAACTGCGTTCTTAGCATCGTCAGCAACAAGTGTCTTGCAAAGACCCTCTGCTGCAACACGGTTTGCTTTCTTCTGAGCGGTAGCAAGACCTTTCTCGCGAAGGAACTCTACTGCTTTATCCATATCGCCTTCTGTAGCTGTAAGAGCTTTCTTACAATCCATCATTCCGGCACCTGTCATCTCACGTAACTCTTTTACCTGTTTTGCTGTAATAGCCATTTCGATTCCTCCAAATTCATCTCTTTTATGTGGTCATATAGATTTTGCACAAAAATGCCCCGGCCTGTACTAACGGTGCAGGCTGAGGCAATATTGCAAACAGAATTAAGCTTCTGCTTCTTCAGCAGCTTCTTCCTCTGCTACTTCTGCATCCTGTCCCTGATTTCCTTCGATTACAGCATCTGCCATCTTGGAAACGATTAATTTAACTGCACGAATAGCATCATCGTTACCTGGAATTACGTAATCTAATTCTTCAGGATCACAGTTTGTATCGCAGATACCAACTAAAGGAATACCAAGAGTTTCTGCTTCCTGAATACAGATTCTTTCTTTTCTAGGATCTACAACAAAGATCATATCAGGAATATCCTGCATCTCTTTAATACCACCTAAGTTCTTCTCTAATTTTTCCTGCTGTTTCTTCAGGTTAATTACTTCTTTCTTAGGAAGTACATCAAATGTTCCGTCTGCCTCCATAGCTTCGATTTTCTTTAACTGGGCAATACGGCTCTGAATTGTTTTGAAGTTTGTGAGCATACCACCTAACCATCTCTGGTTTACATAGTACATTCCACATCTCTCAGCTTCGTTCTTGATAGAATCCTGAG
>OHJP01000208.1_pt1 | contig 35783 bp, 28 predicted proteins | sample 1568591 | NCBI WGS metagenome assembly OHJP01 (sample SAMEA3879567, study PRJEB24766) | human gut metagenome | biome: human-associated habitat; feature: feces | place: USA | collected 1985/1987
AATGGAACTTTCCGGATATAGTGGAAAGTATGGTCTTAATCAGAATATTATCGCTAAACTGGAGGCTTTTAATCCGGCGGGAAGTGTAAAAGACAGGGTGGCTCTTTCGATGATTGAAGATGCCGAAGTTCGGGGATTATTGAAACCCGGTGCGACGATTATCGAACCCACAAGTGGAAATACCGGTGTCGGGCTGGCAATGGTGTCTACTATAAAAGGTTATCATCTCATATTGACTATGCCCGAAACGATGAGCCTGGAACGGAGGAATCTGTTGAAGGCACTCGGTGCACAAATCGTATTGACGGACGGACAGGGAGGCATGGCTGCGTCTATCGCTAAAGCGGAGGAACTGCGTGACGCGACTCCCGGTTCCATCATCCTACAACAATTCGAGAATCCCGCTAACCCGGCCGTACATATCCGTGCGACCGCCGAAGAGATCTGGCGTGATACGGACGGTAAAGTCGATCTGTTCGTAGCCGGCGTAGGAACCGGAGGCACGGTCAGCGGTGTCGGTGCCGGATTGAAAGCTCACGACCCGAACGTACAAATCGTAGCGGTAGAGCCTAGCGATTCACCGGTACTTTCCGGAGGCAAGCCCGGCCCGCACAAGATACAGGGCATCGGAGCCGGCTTTATCCCCAAGACCTACAACGGGGAGGTAGTTGACAAGATCCTGCAAGTAACGAACGATGACGCTATCCGTACCAGCCGGGAACTGGCCGGGAAGGAAGGGTTGCTGGTAGGAATATCTTCCGGCGCCGCAGTATACGCCGCCGTGGAACTAGCTAAACTTCCGGAGAATGAGGGAAAAACGATCGTGGCGTTGCTTCCGGACACAGGAGAAAGGTATCTCTCCACGGTTCTATATGCTTTCGAGGAATATCCTCTATAGGCTTTTATCGGTTTATCTGATGTCATAGACATCTGAGTCGAAAACACTATAGTGTTTGTGGATAAACACTATAGTATTCAGACTAAAACACTACTGTATTCGTGCACAAATACAGTAGTGTTTTTTACAGATTACAAGAGTCCTTTCGTACTCGGTAGTTCAAACCGATAAATATCCCGCCGGATCGCCATCTTGATCGAGCGGGCCAAAGCCTTGAAGATACCTTCTATCTTATGATGCTCGTTCGTGCCCTCGGCACGGATATTCAAATTCATGTGGGCAGCGTCGCTCAAGCTCTTGAAGAAATGAAGGAACATCTCCGTAGGCATATCCCCTACTTTCTCACGGTGGAACTCGGCGTCCCAAACCAACCAAGGACGGCCACCGAAATCCAACGCCACGCTACACAAGCAATCGTCCATCGGAAGGCAATACCCATAACGCTCGATCCCTCGCTTATCACCCAGCGCTTTCAGCATGGCCTCGCCAAGGGCGATCGCCGTATCCTCTATCGTATGATGCTCGTCGACTTCCAGATCGCCTTTTACCCGTACCGTCAGGTCCGTACCGGAATGCTTACCGATCTGGTCCAACATATGATCGAAGAAACCAAGCCCAGTAGAGATAGATGTCTTTCCGGTTCCATCCAGATTCCAGTCCACATAAATATCCGTCTCCTTCGTGGCACGCCGTACGACCGCACGACGCTCACCGGCAAACAGATACTCGGTGATTTTATCCCAATCATCCGTGATACAGGCGGGAGATAACGGGGTAGCGTAGGCCGCCAACTCACTCTCCGCTCCCTCCTCCGCACGCAGCCAGATACCTTTAGCGCCCAGATTATGGGCCAGTTCCATATCCGTAAGGCGATCCCCGATCACGAAACTATTCTCCAGATCGTATTCACCCGTCGTGTATTTCGTGAGCATTCCCGTACGAGGCTTACGATTCGGGGAATTATCCTCGGGAAAGGAAGGATCAATCAAGATATCGTCGAACACGATCCCCTCGCCTTCCAGCGTTTTTAGGATCAAGTTATGGGCAGGCCAGAAAGTCTCCTCCGGGAAAGAGGGCGTACCCAGCCCGTCTTGGTTGGAGACCATCACGAACTCGAAATCCAACCGCTCACGAATGAAATAAAGGTTACGCATCACCTTCGGGACAAACTCTAGTTTCTCCAAGCTATCCAATTGATAATCTACGGGCGGCTCTTTGACAAGCGTGCCGTCCCGGTCGATAAACAACGCTCTTTTCCTCGTGCTCATAATTTCATGTTTTTCATCGCGTTCAATAAGCTATCATTCTCTTTCGGCGTACCGATCGTAATACGAAGGCAACCCCGGCATTTCTGCACGTTGCTACGGTTACGCACTACGATCCCTTTCTTCACGAGCCCATTATACATGGCATCCGCCTTGCCGACATTCACCAACAAGAAATTAGCGTCCGAGGGATATACTTGATAGGAGAAAGGAGGCTCGGACAGGATCTTCTCCAGCCGGTTACGCTCCGTGAGGATCTCGTTCACTTGGTGCTTCATGGTCGCCTCGTCGTTCAAGAGCTCCAAAGCTTTCTCCTGCGTAAGTTGGTTGACGTTATATGGATATTTGATCTTATTCAAGACACCGATAATCTCCGGAGAGGCGAATGCCATACCCAAACGAATACCCGCCGCTCCCCATGCTTTCGACAAGGTTTGAAGAACGATCAGATTCGGGAACCCGGATAATTCCTTCAAGAAAGAGGGATAAGCGGAGAAGTCGATATAAGCCTCATCGATCACCACGATTCCTTCATAATTCTTCAAGATCTTATAGATCGAGCCACGATCCAGACTGTTGCCACTAGGGTTATTCGGAGAACATAGGAAGATCACTTTTGTCCACTCGTCCGCCGATTCCAATACGGCTTCCGCATCCAAATCAAAGTTTTCGTCCAAAGAAACCTTACGGCATTCCACGTTATTTACATTCGCTGCCACCTCATACATGCCATACGACGGCGAGATCGTCACCACACTATCCAATCCCGGCTCGCAAAAAGCACGGATCACCAGATCGATGGCCTCGTCGCTGCCATTGCCCAAGAAGATCGAGCTACGGTCCACGCCTTTCAACACGGCCAGACGATCCTTCAATTTCCACTGCAACGGATCGGGATAACGGTTATACGGCACATTCCACGGATTCTCATTCGCGTCCAGAAAAACGGAGGCATCCCCATGAAACTCATCACGTGCGGATGAATACGGTTTCAAATTCCAGACATTCGGTCTTACTAAATCTTTCAGGTCTTTCATATCGTGTTCAATCTAATTGTTACTGCGTTGCGGTGAGCATCCAGATGCTCGTTGGCCGCCATAGTTTGGATCGTGCTACCCAAGGCACGGATACCATCGGAAGAGATCTCTTGGAAAGTGATCTTCTTGATGAAGCTATCCAAGTTTACGCCGCTATATGCCTTGGCATAGCCGTTGGTCGGCAAGGTATGATTCGTGCCGGAAGCATAATCGCCTGCGCTTTCCGGAGTATATGGACCCATAAAGACACTGCCGGCGTTCTCGATTCGCTCCGCGATAGCGGTGTAATCCGCTGTTTGGATAATCAAGTGCTCAGGAGCGTATTGGTTCGTGAAGTCCACGACTTCCCGCGAATCTTTCAATACGATGATACGGCTGTGCGCTAATGATTTCTCGGTAATCTCCTTTCGGGGCAAACGATCGAGTTGCTCTTGGATGGCACGGGCCACGGGTTCCACGATCGTTTCCGAAGCGGTTACGAGGATCGCTTGGCTATCCACTCCATGCTCGGCTTGCGAGAGGAAATCGGCGGCGATAAAATCGGGATTTGCCGTCTCGTCCGCGATCACCTCTACCTCGGACGGACCGGCGGGCATATCGATGGCGACTTCCTTGAGGCTTACTAATTGCTTCGCCGCTGTCACGTATTGATTACCGGGACCAAAAATCTTATACACCTTGGGGACCGATTCCGTCCCGTAGGCCATCGCCGCTATCGCTTGGATTCCTCCGGCCTTGAATATCTTACTTACGCCCGCGACCTCCGCGGCGAACAAGATAGCGGGATGTACTTTCCCTTCCCGGTTCGGCGGCGTACATAATACGATCTCCTTGCATCCGGCGATACGTGCGGGCACTGCCAACATCAATACCGTGGAAAACAAAGGCGCCGTTCCGCCCGGAATATATAAACCGACTTTCTCGATCGCTACCGCTTTCTGCCAACAAGTGACTCCCGGGGTAGTCTCCACTTTCTTTCCCTCGAAACGCTGTGAGGCATGGAACTTCTCGATATTCGCCTTTGCCGTACGAATCGCCTGTTTCAAGTCCTCAGCGACCAAGGCGTCCGCTTCCCTCATCTCCTCTTCCGAGACTTGAAGGGAAGAAAGGAGCACTTTATCAAACTTTTCCTCATACGCTTTTACGGCGGCGTCACCCCGCTCACGTACCTCGTCCAATACCGTACGGACCGTATCGAACAAGGTGGTTACATCTAATGCGGGACGTTTGATTAGTGAGCTCCATTCCTCACGTCCGGGATATTTTATAATCTCCATATTATACAATCATTTTCTCGATCGGAAGCACTAAGATACCTTCAGCCCCCAATGATTTTAGTTTACCAATAATTTCCCAGAAATGCTTCTCGGCGATCACGGATTGAACAGAGACCCATTCATCGTTTGCCAAAGGCGTGATGGTCGGGCTCTTCATACCGGGAAGTACCTCAATAATCTCATCCAGCTTTTCTTTCGGAGCGTTCAGCAACACGTACTTCTTGCCCTCGGCGACTTGAATCGCCTCGAAGCGGAACAGCAATTCATCCAAGATCTCTTGCTTCTCCTCGGACAGATTATTGTTGGCGATCAATAAAGCCTCACAAGGAAGAACCACCTCGACCTCTTTCAATTGATTGCTTACCAAAGTGCTACCAGAGCTTACGATATCAAAGATAGCGTCCGCCAAACCAATGCCCGGGGCGATCTCCACGGAACCGCTGATTACATGAATATCCGCCTTCACGCCTCTCTCCTCTAAGAAAGACCGTAGGATCACGGGATAGGAAGTAGCGATCGTTTTTCCCTCAAACCATTCAGCCCCCTTATATTCCTCATCTTTTGGGATCGCTAAGGACAGACGGCACTTACTAAAGCCCAGACGCTTGATCAATTTCGCCTCTTGCCCTTTCTCCACGTACTCGTTCTCTCCGACAATACCAATATCCGCCACACCGTTAGCGACAGACTGGGGAATATCATCATCCCGAAGGAATAATACCTCTACCGGAAAGCCTTTTGCCGATAATAACAGGATGCGTTTGCCCCTGTTTAGTTTAATACCCGCTTCTTCAAGCAACATCATGGTCTCGTCGTACAGACGGCCTTTCGATTGTACCGCGATTCTCAACATAATTATATCTTATTTTTGTATTATAAATATCAATAAAAAAGGCTTACCGCAAAACGGCAAGCCTTTATCTTTTTATCATGAGTACATACATACCATTCAGCCCACCGAACTATTGCCCGCTGTAATGATGATGGTGATGTAATGTAACAGTCGTTATTTTCATTTCTTTTGTTATTTACGTCACAAAGTTACAATAATAATTGAAAAAACAAATATTTCTGACAAAATATTATCGTGATATAGGTTACTTCAGTCCATTCTTTCGGAGCAGCTCTTCTATCTCTCTCAAGCTTATAGATTCACGATCCGCTTTATCATAAATGTAGAGCAAGTTGATCTCTGTTTCATCTGTAGCCACTATTACTGTAAAAGAGATAACCCTTACCCCACCGCTTTTGCCTCGTCCTTTGGAAGAGATACGCATACGGATCTTGCGAAGGCCGTTGCCGAGATCGGTGCCTAAATGAGAGTTTTGTTCCAACTCATCAAGTAGTTTTTCATAATCATCAATGAAAGAGGCATAATGCTTTCGCAAACGTTTCGCTTCCTTCTTAAATGAGGCTAAGACTTCTATTCTATATTCCATCTCTCATTTCTTTTAAGAAATCTCTCGCCGATTGTTTCCTCCCAGCAATCATGTCTTTCAACCCGGCATCAATCCCTGCCAATATCTCTTCCTTGCTGATATACTCAGTTTCTTCTTCATCAAGTACATTGGCATTTTTCTTGACTTTGCTATTAAGCTTTTTCAGATAGTTCTTCACACGGTTAAGCGTGTCTTTATCATCGATACTCAATAATTCTTCAACCAAATCCATCTTTAGGCATTTCAGCTCCATTGCCGTCATACAAATACTCCTTTCTTATTAATTCGTTCCCAAGGACAAAGATAATGATTTACTTTAATATAAATGACTCGCTTGCTGCTTAATCTTATTGGAAAGCATCAAGGGAAAGTCCGGATGCGCGGTAAAAAACGTATCTACTTCTTTCCGAGCTTCCTTCGATGTATGAGCGGAAAGCAAGGAGCGAACCCAAGCGGTGGGGAAAAAGATATCGCCAGTCCGCTGCACTTCCGGCATCGCTTCCAAGGCAGGACGGATATAAGCGACCGACTCTTGTTCTCGCAGGCGATGGTTCAAATGAGCGAGAGCGGAAGAGGCCCATGGCTCTACCCGGCGATTCCCGGCGATCAACAAGGAAGCGAAGACACTGTCACGTTCCGCTTTGCGGGGCGATACGGATGGGGAGATAAATTGATATTCCTTCTTCCGGTCCGGGTTCTGTATGCGGGATAATTGCGTAGCGATAATCTCATCCGCTTTTTCCGGCAAATGTATCGCCAACAGATAGGACAAGCCAATATAATCATTCTCGCTCAACGCACAATCTTTCGGAGCTTTCCGTTCCTGCCATAACGTGTACAGGCGTTGTACCGCCTCCTCTGAATCCGCTATCGATTGATACCAACGAAACGCTTGCAAACGATGTTGGGGTACGGGATTCGTTGTCACGATCTTCCACAATGCTTGTTCCAACGGACGAGAATCCGACGGGAATATCCGCTGGCAATCTCCTAGATACCTTAAAGCCATCGAGAACAATAAAGAATTAGACTCATTCGGTAAATACGCTAACATCTCATCACGGAACCCTTGTGGAGAGATCGTTTTCCAACGAAGATTCTCATAAAGGGTAATCAACATAGATCCCCTCATCACCTCATCTTCCGACGAGCGAAGCACGGACCATAAACCGGAGGACTCCTCCTCCGTTATCTTGAAGAAGCCATAGCCGCGCCCATTTGTATTCGGAAGAATGATACAATTTCCATTCGGAAGAAAACTTAGTTTCATTCGGAAGGAATCGGAGTTTCCTTCGAGAGAAACCGGAATTTCTTCCGAATCCGTTCCGCAGATCACCCGATAAGTCAATTCTTGCGGCCATCTTAAACCTCGGCCCAACGGATCACGCTGCTCTACGATCAACTCACCTTCCTTAACCGAAGCCGTAATCTCCGGCATACCTTTCTGATTCACCCACACCTCGCTCCAAGCGACCAGATCCTCTTCCGTATATTTATTCAAGATACGGATCAAGCCCTCCCAAGTAGCGTTCCCATACGCATAAGTAGTCAAGTACTCACGGATTCCTTGCCGGAAAGCCTCTTCTCCCAAAGTACGTACCAGCATCTCCATAATCACGGGAGATTTATCATAGATGATATTTCCATATACCAAACCGGCGTTTCGCAAATTATCCAACTCCTGCTTGATTGGATTCGCGCCAGCCGTACGGTCTTCTGAATAGGACGCGGGAATATAATCCCGAATAAAATTCAACCGATGATTCACGTCCGGATACAAGGGTTCTACGATACGGGAAGCGAAATAATTAGCGAAAACCTCTTTAGTCCATACATCATCAAACCATTTCATCGTTACATAATCGCCAAACCACATATGAGAGGTCTCATGCGCGATCAAGGCGCTCCGGCTCAATCGCTCATTTAAGGTAGGATGCTCATCCAGAAACATCCGGCGATCCGTATATAAGGTAGCGCCCGTATGCTCCATTCCCCCATATTGGAAACCGGGTAAGATGATCACGTCATATTTAGCGAAGGGATAAGGAATACCGGTAAAGTCTTCCTGCCATTCCAACGCGTCGAACACCTCATCGGCGATAGCCGGGCATTGAGCGATCTTTTTCGGGTCCGTCTCCCGATGATAAATAGAGATATCCCGCCCGTTCCGGGAATAAACCTCTCGAGTCAGTTTGCCGGCCACGAATGAGAACAGGTAAGTACTAAGCGGTTCCGTCTCCTTGAAAGAAATCCGATTACGACCGGAAACACTTGTACGATCCGTCTGCGTGATAGCGCCATTCGCCACGGCCTGCCAAGTAGAAGGGACCTCCAAGGTCAAGGTAAAAAGCGACTTCATATCCGGCTGGTCAAAACAAGGGAATACCGTACGTGCCCGGTCCGGAACCAATAAGGTATACAGGAACTCATCCCGTCGATTCAAGGATTGATCCGCCGGAGTAAAAGCGATCGCTACCCGGTTCTCTCCCATCGCTACCCAATCTGAGGCAATTATTATATGCTCATCTTTCACTTCATAGGGAATATCTCCTCCGTTCAAGGTTACGGATGTCACTTGCTCCGGTTCTCCGCGGAAATCAATAATAAGCGGCTGCTTCTCGTCTAATCGCAAGGATAGCTCCACCTTTCCCCGGATCGCCTCGTCACGAGATTCCGGGATCGAGAAGAAAAGATTATAACGGACATCGGAGAAATGCTCCTTCCGGAATTGAGCTAGCTCAAGGCTCACACCGGGCTGAGACAAACCGGCCTCATCTTGTTTAACAGAGCTACAAGCAACCAGACCGGACAGTACGCAAGCTCCGATAAATACCTTTAGGTTCATATCTCGTAATTATTCTCTTAAGTATTCTGCTATACCCATAAAATTTCGCTCCAACAAATACATCTGGCTAGCCATAAACGTGAAAAACTCTCCCCAATGCGCTCTCCGATGCAAATCCAATCCTTCCTTTGCCACATAGATACGGGCTACTTGTCGGCCATTTTCACGGACAAAACAAATATCCCAGATCAAGCCCTCGGGAAAATCCTGTTCCAAGATCTCTTTATACCAAGTCAGGCGCTCAAACATCTCCAGACGTAAATCCTCGCTACGGTGGTTTACCTCAAGAATAACGTAAGCCCCTTGGCGGTTTGCGTCGAATTTCAACTCAACACCCTTTACCTTCGTATCATATAATGTCCAAATCTTCTTACGCCCCCGCAAATAGGGTTGTACCTCACAAAAAGCGGCGAAGCTTTCCCAAAACTCCAATTTGAGATTCTTCAGTTCCTCCTTACTATACATTATCTATAAATGTCTTTCCTTGTTACCTTAACGATCTGTCCGAATTTGGAAAGTTTCTCCATATCCATTTTCTTTGAATCACCGACAATCGCATATATAATTAAATGATCTTGTATATTCTCCTTATAAAAACGAAGGATATCCTCCATAGTCATCCGATCGACAGCCTCCAAGTAATCCCTGTTCGGATCGCTCTCGTACCCTTCACGCCGGAAACCAGCGATCTTCAAGGAAAGGGAACGGCTAGTAGGATACTCATTATTCACCCAATTACGAATCGTCTGCTTCACCGACTCCACCCGTTCCGGACGTTCCGGCATATCATGCACCAGATTCTCCAACACTTCCATCGCGTCGATCATCTTATCCGTCTGGGTAGCCAATTTCATCACGAAACTAGCGGGCTTCTCCGAGCGATTCAAGGGAGGATGTTTCAAACGGGCATTCACCTGATAAGCGAACGAACGGAACTCACGGATCTCCTGAAACATCAAAGATGACATATCCCCTCCGAAATACGCGTTAAACACCCGGGAAGCAGGACGATCCTCCTTTACCCTCAATGGATCGAGGTACATATAGGCATAGATTATGCTTTGCGTGACATCCTCCATGTCCATGAAAAAGACAGTCGGCTTATCATACGTCATAAGATCACGGATATAGGGAGAATTAGAGGGAATGTTTACCTCCTCCAAGGGTAAGTGCCGCTTGATCTGCCCGACAACTTCCTCCGTAGACAATGTACCACAATAATGCAGGTTACAAGCGACCGAACGTACTTTACTGAAGGTGTCTAGCAACATCTTTCCTTTTAGTTTCTTGATCTCGGCGAACGATAATTTGGTCAAATAACGGGATTGCTCCCCAAATTTGACTTTCTCTAACAGCATATCGGCTACGTTCTCGCTGGAATTGAACAACGATTTCTCCGTTACCTTCGCCTCGTCCACGATCTGGCGTAACTTCTTGTCATCCGGTTGGGCGTGCCGCAAGAAATCGCCCACCAAAGCCATTGTCTGGGTAAAATGCCCATCGAAACCATTCACCACCACCAGAAACTCAGAATCCGTGGAATCAAAAGTCAGTGTGCTGCCCAATTCCTGCAATTTACCCCGAAAGACCTCAAAAGACATCGATTCCGTCGCTACGAAAGGTAGATAAGCGGACAATTTATCAAGATCACGAAGCTCCAACTGCCCCACTCCATAAGATAATGTCAGCGAGAATATATCATTTACGGAATTATGAGTCTTATACAACGTGACAAGCGGACGCAAGGATACGACCTCGGCGTCTTTCTCGAAATCGAGAAAATGCGGTTTCAATTCTTGTACAGGTATCTTTTCCAGACGTTTCACATAAGCGGAGGAAGCATCGGAGTTCTTCGGTATAATCGGTGAATAATCCGGCTTAGGCAAGGTCGTTTTCGGATAACGTCCGGTCTTCTTCGTGACATACATATAATTCTCCGTAAAATATTTCTTGGCGATTTCAATCACGTCCTCTCTCGACAAAGCATCGATACGGGCGACCTCGTCCAAATAATCCTGCCAGCTTTTCCCTTGGGAGAAAATACGCATCATTACCTCGGCCCTTGAGTTTATGTCTTCCAATTTGGAGGCATATTCACGTTTCTGTTCCAATTTCAAGCTTTGGAACATCTCATCGCTAAAATCTCCCTCCTTAATACGGTTGATTTGTTTCCATACTAACTTCTCGGCTGCCGCATACGTCTGGAAAAAGAACTTCGGGAATACCAGCAAGCCTAATATCCCGGCCTCATTCATGCTTTGGTTAACCGCCATCGCACCCATCACCTTATGGTCAACCGTCAATTTATCCAAAAATCCGGTACCATTGGAGTTGTTCAACAAAGAGACGGCAATATTGAGCGCTACTTGATCCGGATGATTCGCGGGAACTCCCCGGAATCCCAACGCCATGATTTTCACGAAAGGCATAGGAATACGTACGCTCACTTTCTCCCGCCCCTCGAACGGTGGAAGCGCAACGATATCCCGGTGAGGCGGTTCCCCTTTTCGTATCCGGGAGAAAGTAGACTCCAAGATGGGCAAGACCTCTTCCGTATCGAAATCCCCACTTAAGATCAACCCCATATTGGAAGCGACATAGTATTTCTCGAAGAACCTGCGCATCTCCGAAAGACGGGGATTCTTCAAGTTCTCCGCGCTTCCAATAATCGGATACGCATACGGATGCGGATAGAAATAACGCTCTGTCAATTTCTCGATGGCGACGCTAGCCATCGTATCCCCATACATGTTCTTTTCCTCATAGACCGTCTCCAGCTCACTCTGGAAAAGACGAAATACGGGATTTACCAAACGCTCACTATTGATCTCGGCCCATTGGGAGATATATTGCGGAGAGAATGTATTGAAATATAATGTATAGTCGTAAGAAGTCCCGGCATTCAACTTCGTACCACCGAAACGAGAGATCAACCGGTCGAACTCGTTCGGTATTACATACTCAGCGGCACGCACGCTCAGGTCGTTAATGATTTGCTGCAAATGGGCACGCATCTTGGGATCCTCGGTATCCGCCAAAGCGTCATATTTCTCGGCGATAATGTCCAGCAAGACTTTCTCGGACTCATAATCGATCGTCCCGATCTTATCCGTTCCTTTAAACATCATATGCTCGAAATAATGCGCGATACCTGTGTTTGGGGAATCTTTAGCTCCGGCTTTTACGACTACGGCTCCGAATATCTTAGGTTGGCTATGGTCCTCATTCAACCATACCGTCAAATCATTACTTAATTTATGCTCTCGTACCTGTAGAAAATCTGAGGTTGACAACAGAGATCTCATGGAATCCATTTAAGTTTATATTATTTCACAAAGATACATTTTTCAATTGGATTAATACGCTTACATTTACAAGCAATCTTAACAAAAGGGCAAATTTAACGTAGGATTGAACCTATTTTTAAGAGTAGTGTTATATCAAAAAACGATTATTATGATAAATTTAGGTAGTTGGATGAACAAAGTCCTCACCGGATGGGGTGTAGACGAGAAAATAGCGAACACATTTGACGAGGCGATCATCGCCATCTTACTAGTGGCGGTCGCTATCGGATTAGATTATTTATGCCAAGCTATTTTTGTCGGAGGGGTACGTAGTATCGTTAAGCATACGCATTATAAATGGGATACGTTATTAATTAAACGTAAGGTCGTACATTATCTCGTACATACGATTCCCGGCATTTTAGTATATGCTTTGCTCCCGATGGCTTTTATCCGAGGAAAGGAATTATTATTCATTTCCCAGAAGATTTGCGCGGTCTATATCATATTTTCCCTGCTGTTAGCGCTCAACGGTCTTCTCTTAATGATGTTGGATTTGTTTAACCAACAGGAGAAAATGAAAAACAGGCCGATGAAAGGTTTTATACAAGTATTACAAGTGCTTGTTTTCTTCGTTGGTGGCATTGTCATTATAGCGATTCTCGTCAATAAATCCCCGGCTACCCTTTTCGCCGGATTAGGTGCGTCGGCAGCTATTCTTATGTTGGTATTTAAAGATAGTATATTAGGTTTCGTGGCGGGGATACAGCTTTCAGCGAATGATATGCTGCGTCCCGGTGACTGGATCACGATGCCTTCTGCCAACGCGAACGGTATTGTTCAAGAAATAACCCTAAACACCGTGAAAGTTCAGAACTTCGATAATACGATCTCGACAATCCCACCTTATAATCTAGTGAATAGTTCTTTCCAGAACTGGCGAGGGATGGTTGAGTCCGGAGGACGTAGGGTTATGAAGTCCATTTATCTCGATTTGAATACGATCAAATTCTGTACGCCGGAAATGCTAGATACATTCCGCAAGGAAATCCCTTTATTAGCGGACTACCAACCGGATAAGGATGTGATCCCTACAAACTCCCAAGTATTCCGTGTATATGTAGAGCGTTACTTGACTAGTCTTCCTGTCGTAAACCAAGATTTGGATTTAATTATCAGCCAACTTCAATCCACGGAATATGGTGTTCCCATCCAGATTTATTTCTTCTCCCGAAATAAAGTATGGAAAGAATATGAACGAATCCAGTCGGATATATTCGATCATTTCTTCGCTATGATTCCTAAATTTGAATTGAAAGTATATCAATATTCAGACTAAAGTACGTGTTCGGATTATTTTTCCTATCTTCGTCTCCGGATTGTCTATTTAAAGTTTAAAATCTTATTTATGAGCAAGATACAAGAATGGGTATATAATTTATTAGTTCAAATTGGATTGATAAGCGAAAATTCCAGTTACCTAGACAATATAGTGATCTTATTACTTATTATAGCCGTCACCGTTGGGATCGATTATAGTTGCCGGTATATTTTCCTAGGTATGTTCAAGCGATTGGCGAGGAAGACGAAAAATCAGCTGGACGATTTAATCGTGGATCGTAAGATCATCAATAAGATGATGCATATGATCCCGGCCATATTGATTTATATATTATTACCATTCGCCTTCTCAGCCGAAGAGACACCGAAGATTTTAATAGTACTCCAAAAACTTTGTCAGATTTATATCATAGCGGTTTCTTTAAGGTTTATAAACGCTTCCTTAAATCTGATCCACGAGATCTATAATAAAAAAGATTCCTTTAAGAATAAGCCGTTAAAAGGCTTCATACAGATCTTGCAGGTTACGGTTTTCTTTATTGGAGTGATATTGATTATCAGTATTCTTATCAATAAATCCCCGGTTTCTTTACTGGCCGGATTGGGTGCGTCTGCCGCTATCTTGATGTTGGTCTTTAAGGATACGATCTTAGGTTTCGTTGCCGGCATCCAATTATCCGCCAATGATATGCTCCGGGCCGGGGACTGGATCACGATGAGTAAATACGGCGCGGACGGCACGGTTATCGAGGTGACATTGAACGCCGTGAAAGTAAGGAACTTTGACAATACCATTACGACCATCCCTCCTTACGCCTTAGTAAGCGACGCTTTTCAAAACTGGAGAGGTATGAGCGAATCCCCGGGGCGCCGTATCAAGCGCTCCATCAATATCGATATGAACAGCGTACATTTTTGTACCCCGGAAATGCTAGAGAAATTTCGTAAGATCTCTCTTATCACGGATTACATCGATGGAAAAGAACAGGAATTAGATGAATACAATGAAGAACATCATATCGATAGCTCCATTTGGGTGAACGGACGTAGACAAACAAATCTGGGTGTCTTCCGTGCTTATCTCGTGCGTTACCTGAGAAGCCTCCCGGAAGTAAGTAAGGAATTAGTCTGCATGGTAAGGCATCTACAACCGACTGATACAGGTATTCCCATCGAACTTTATTGTTTCTCATCCAATAAGGTATGGGTCGAATATGAAGGAATTCAAGCGGACATATTCGACCATGTACTTGCGGTAATACCGGAATTCGGACTAAGCGTATTCCAAAATGTATCCGGGGCGGATTTGAGGAATATTATCATCAAACTACCCTCAGTTTAGGAGACAGATTACAACCTTTTGATAAGCTTGGCAGGGTTACCACCGACCACCGTATTGTCCTCCACATCTTTGGTAACAATCGCTCCAGCCGCTACTACCGCATTCTCACCGACCGTAACACCGGGTAAGATCGTGGCTCCGGCACCAATCCAACAATTACGTTTTAGGAGGACAGGCTTACAGGTAATAACAGGATGATCGTATAGATCGTGATTATTTGAGATTAGCTGGACATTTGCGGCGACCATCACATCATCTTCAATCGTGATCCCTCCGGCCGCCATAAAAAGTGAGTTATTCATTACCACTACATTCCGGCCAATCTTGACGCTCTTACCCCGGACAACGGTCACGGGAGGCATGACACGGCTACCCTCACCGATATTCCCTAAGAAAAGCTCCGAGATGAGTTGATTGTACTCCTCAGTCATAGGCATCGTATGATTGATCTTAAAACACAATTGAGCGCAACGAATACTCTCCGCAGGATCAGCCTCCTCGGGCTTACGAAGATCGATTCTAATTTCTTCCATGATTCTCTTATTAAATATATACGCAAAGGTAATAAAAAAGCCTTACGGCAGTATTGATTTCTTGTCAATATAGGCACGATACCACACGTATATCGGCATAGGCCCATACCGATATACGCATAACGCTACACGTATATACGTGTGAGGCTACGCAGATATACGTGTTTGTCACCCTTAGAATTGGAAATAAATAAACGGCTGCACCCCCGCGCTCTTAAACTGAACGACCACGAAGATCGCTATCGCCAATATAGCAGCTTGTATCAATAAAGGGGAACGGGTGACAACACCCCGCAAGGCGTTCTCTGAGCTTTTAGGCATGAAATGCAGGATGTAACCTATCACCATCAAGGTAAACACGCCTTTGTAGCCCATGACAAACTGCATAAACACCTCCGGATGGAAATTCGTGAAGATCTGGCCCAGCATCTCTCCCACCGCTTTCATCGAGGTAGCCCGGAACAAGATCCATCCGAAACAAACCACATGGAAAGTAATCAGGACACCTAATACCCGCCGCCAAGGTCTCATCTCGCATCCCAAGGCTTTAAAGCTACTGAAATGTCCCATAATGAACTTATGCGTCGCCAAGGCTACACCGTGTAAGGCTCCCCATAAAATGAAACTAATGGAAGCCCCATGCCATAACCCGCCCAGCAACATCGTTATCATCAGGTTCATATAGGTACGAATCTTTCCCTTCCGGTTTCCGCCTAAGGAGATATACAGATAATCTTTCAACCAAGAGGAAAGGGAGATGTGCCAACGGCGCCAAAACTCGGTAATCGTAGCCGATTGGTAAGGAGAGTCGAAGTTAATATTGAAACGGAATCCCAACAATAAGGCGATACCGATCGCCATATCCGAATAACCCGAGAAGTCGCAATAGATCTGTAGCGCATACCCATAGACACCCAGCAAGTTCTCCACGCCCGTATAAAGCAACGGAGCGTCAAAAATCCGATCCACGAAATTCATACTGATATAATCCGAGATAACCGTTTTCTTAAAAAGACCGCATAGGATAAGGAACAGTCCCTCTCCAAACTCAGATCGCGTCACCGTAGGATTCTTATACATTTGAGGGATGAAATCCCGGGCACGTACGATCGGTCCGGCAACCAGTTGAGGAAAGAACGACACATAGAAGACATAATCGATCCAACGGCCGAGTGGTTGGATTCGTCCCCGATAAACATCTATCACATAGCTGATGCTCTGGAAGGTAAAGAAAGAGATTCCTACCGGAAGGAAGATGTCCATCTTCAGCCATTCTCCTCCCGCGGCCATCGTAAACAGCTCGCCCAGAAAGTTGAAATACTTGAAATACCCCAACAGACCTAGGTTTATGCAGAGACTAAGCGTAACGAATAGTTTACGTCTTACCGCCGATGTCGTACGCGAGAGACATCGCGCTATCAAGAAATCGGAAGTAGCCGTAAAGACCAACAGCCCGAACCAAAGCCCGCTGCTTTTATAATAGAAATAAAGGGAAAACAACGTCACGTAAATAATACGAGCCAGCGTATGCTTCCGTAGCGAACTATAAATCAGTAGGAAACCGATAAACAGAAAGAAGAACAACCCGCTGCTAAACAAGATTGGGGCATTGTGATGATACGTCAGGATATCTCCCAGTTTCTCCCACGTGAATTGATGATTACTAAGCCAATCTCTAAGTATATTATATTCCATATAAGATTCTTATCGGTTATTATATGATCCCATGAACGCCCTAAACAAAAGCGTTCCTTGTTCTTGATACCCTTCTTTCGTAAAATGAACCCGATCCCGTCCCATCAAACGGGAACTATGCCATTTACGGCAAGAGTTTTTCCCACCTGTCGTAGTGAATAAATCCCAGTAAGCGACCCCTTCTTTCTTCGCTACATTCCGGATAGCACGGGCAGCCCGCTCGGTATTATCATTGCGCACATACGTTCGCTGCTTATTGACTCGCACCCTTTTGTAACATTCCGGAGGAGTCGTCAGTAAGATCGCCGTATTAGGTAACTCCTTCTTGACTAACGCCAAGAAAGCCTCTATCTGACCGGAAAACTCATCGATATTAAAACGTCTGCCAAACGTCTCGTTGGTTCCCATAGAGATGATTAATAAGGAGGGTTTTAATAAAGCCAACTGACGTATATAAGCCTCGTCCGTATAATTCACATACATCGCCCCATTCACTCCGATGGAATGGTATAAGATACCCCTGCCTCCATTCTTCAGCGTCAAACCATAATATAAATTCGTAAAGGATGAGGCCGGTCGCAATGTATTCGTGCCCTCTTTCCGCCTCGTACTCTGCAATTGTAACGTATCGGTCAAGCAGGAGATCCGAAACGTATCGGCTAATACACCGGGGACACATACGGTATCCGCGCGGAATGTCCGGATGGAGTCTTTCAAAGCCCCGGCGGGAAGCATGGGCATCGACTTCTCTCCCCTATATAAGATCGCCTCGTTAAACTCGTATCCGGCACCATTATTCGGAGTTATCATGACATCAAAATTAATCGAGGGGGAAACAGACTTAATCCCGATCCCACCGATCCCTATCGGGGTTTTCCGGACATGCTGAATACAACGTCCGGTGATCCAATCCTTAGCGACGGATTTGATAAAGTAATCATCCGGCTCGTTGGTCTTGCTCAACTTAAAAGGAGCGATCCAGCCTCGTCCGGCATTCCCGAACGCCTGTTGGAAAAGGCGCATGACACGACCGCTTAAATGTCCGGCTTGGATATGCGAATCCCCCAATTGAACGATCGTGATAACCGTATCTTTCCCCGCACGCAACGAATCCAGTCCATTGAAGAAATCATTCCATGTCTTACTAGAATCCGGTAAGATCAACGTATCTTTTCCCACTTTCATAGAATAAGATAAAGGAGGCAACGCCACGGTATCCCGAACCGCCAAACTATCAAGAGATACATCTCCGTTTGTTCCGGCTTTAGGCTTCGGGACAGAGAAGCCCATGATCACTCCTAAAACAACCAGACTAATTAACCACTTTCTCCGCTTCATCATAAAAATCTTTTTCTGATAATAACGCTTTCAGCAAGGCCTCGGCGATCTCCCGTCCACCTCTGAAACTTAAATGCGTATAATCCTTACTAGCCCAGTTTAATTCCACGAAACGGACCATACTGTTCTCTCCTCCCATAGCGCCGAATACGTTCCAGAAAGGAACCCCGGCCTTTTTAGCGGCTTGCCTTTGCGCATGCAGCAAGGCTAATACGGCTGGCATCGTCTCGAATTCCCCATCGTCTTGACGGCTTCTGTCCGACACCCCCAACATCAATATATCGGCTTCCGGGAAACAAAGCTGTATATGATTAATAACCTTTACCATCCGGCTACTATACCATCCATAGTTCATCACGCTATCGCTCACGACATTCAAACCATACTGCAAGACGATCAAATCATACGGACGGATCTTATTCAATGCTTGGCAACGGGAGACATCCAGTCGCTCCAATATCATACCCGAGTTTCCCCGGAGCGAGAAATTATCGACCACGACACCTGAATGATCCTCCATAGCGACCCCTAATGCCCGGAACTCCGGAGTATTCTTAAAAGTGAAATCCGCCTCGGTAAACGTTCCTTCCAACTCGTATTGGGTTACGATCGATGTGGCGGCAAGCATTTCTCGCAGGGTATCGGCGGAAGCGTTGCAAACCAAGCGCATCTCCGTATTCTTATTCTGCTCATAAATCAGCTTCAAGGAAGAGAACGTCTGAAGCTCCGGATAACGCTTGGTCGTCTTCACATGGATAGAGGCGTTCTCCTCGTTTGCCTCGAACATCATCCCGGATAAGGTATATCCATGCTCATGATCCGTCAGCATAGACCACGTAGTCCATCCGGAGGCACGTTGCTCCACGGTCGGGCGGAACTGTGCCGCTACGGATGTGACCGGCACAAAACCAACTCCCCGACCCCCAAATTCCTTCTGCATCCCGGAACGGAAATCGGCCACCATAATATCTCCTTCGATAAAAGAATCTCCTAAAAAGGCCACACGTACCGGACGATTCAATTCCTGCCTGTTTTTTAAGGCGGCGAAGAACCGTTGCAAACCGATATGCCCCAGTGAATAATCCTCGATATGAGCCCCCAGCGAATCCGCTCCTTGAACAGCGTAGACCGCTTTGTATAACGAATCACGAAGGGCCAAAGCCGCTGAATCTATTCCAGCGGAACGCATGATAGAATCCCTTAATGCTACCGAATCTACTTGAAGGGTGTCCGCTTGTTCCAATTGTTGTTTCAAAGAATCCAAGGAAAGCTTTTCCTCTTTCACCTTGAAATCCGATAAAAGATCTACCTTTTTGATCTTATATCCGAACAATGTATCCGGAAGGCTATATAAACCAAAGCTCATCAACAACGTCAGCAACAGTAACGCTAACACTCTACCCAAATTATTATCTTTGTTCATCTAACTTTTGCTTACAAGAGGACAAAGATAGACAAGTTTACCTTCCCGGAAATAATCTTCCGACAAAAAATAACCTTAAATTATCCGTTCATGGGCGGATCATCCCTTAAACGTAAGTTGAGACAAAAAGAGATGTAATAATGAAGGCTCCAGCAGCATTGGGAAAATCAATCCATAAATAGCTCCATAGAAATGGGCATTATGATTTATGTTGTCTCCTGTTTGTTTCGCCATGTACTGACAATAGGCCAGATATAGCAAACCGAATACGATTCCGGGGACAGGCAGCACGGCGAAAAACAAGATCTTTCCCCAAGGATCAAGGAATATAGAAGTAAATAGAACCGCCGATACCGCTCCAGACGCACCGATAGAGACATAATACGGATCATTACGTCGTTTTATCGAATCATAAAGCGAAGCCACGATCATTCCCCCGAAATAAAGAGCCAGATAAGCCCCACTGCCGAATCCCATATATCGAAACGTTCGTTCAATATAGAGACCAAATGACCAGAACGTGAACATATTCACTAGCAAATGTGTCATATCCGCATGGATAAATCCATGTGTCACGATACGATAATATTCATGATTCCGGATCGTACGATATGGGATAAACGCTAATTTCATAAATAACTCCCTATTACTAAAACAGATAAAAGAGAGAACCACTGTTATTCCAATAATCAAATAAGTAATCATATATTCTATTATTTTTCTGATGAGCCACAAAGCAAAGCATAATTCCGGACTTATGCAAATGCCGCAAAGGGTTTCACGGACTATACAATAAATTAATCAAAGGAAACTTTAGGATGTAGCTTGTTTGGGTTTATATCCTTTTAATCCATAAAATAAAATATACAATTCACCTATAAGTACCAAAATCCACGTCCAACGCCAATTTCCTTGGAATAAATCAGCGAGTATTCCTTGTACAAAAGGGATAATACCCCCTCCCATTACTCCAGTCATCAAGATACCCGACGCTTTAGTCGTATATTTCCCTAATTGGTCGATAGCGAGCGTAAAAATAGCGGGCCACATGATTGAATGGAACAATCCAACTCCTGTTAATATCCATGGATTAGAGAATAATATGGCTAATACGACTAATGCTATCGCTCCTATAGAAGCATAAACGAGTTGTGTTTGGGAGGAGATTGTTTTAATAAAAGAACCAAGAAGTCTTCCAACCAGTAATACCCCCCAATAAACGGCTGCCATATGTGTGGCATTAACGGCATATTGCTTTCCAAGATTCACCGCATACATATTGATATTCGCTCCTACCGCAACCTCAATTCCTACATAAAAGAAGATGCCCCATACTCCCCATTTTAGCTGGGAGAAAGACCATACGCTTTTTTCGAGAACTACATGTTCATTCGCTTGAGTTATGGGGATCGGCGGCATTTTCACTTTCCGAGTGAATAAAGCTACTACTACAATCAAAAGCATTAAGATCAATAGCGGTCCGACAAATTGCTCCGTTCTAATATCATGCAAAGGAGTCCCTCGGAATATTACATAACTGATAATAAGTGGCGCGATAGCCATTCCTATCGAGTTACTGGTTCCTCCGATCATTTGACGTTGTAGAGCCGTGGTGGTCCCTACCTGACAGATCGCAAGGTAAAGGTTTAATACTACTTGCAAAACGGTCGCCGCTATGCCGATCACAAAGGAACCGACAAGGAAAATAAAAAAGCCAAGAGATATAGAATTGCCAAAAACATCAATGTGAACCGGCGTATATATGTGAAACAAGACCGCTAACTCATATATTCCTAAACCGGCGATTAATATTAACAACGCATATACGGATGTTTTCCCATATCCATATTTTTCGAGCCATCGTGTTCCAAATCCTTCGGAGAACGGATACGCAAGAAACCAAGAAAAATTCAACATGGTCACTAACGCATTGGTAATCGTTCCATCATGCGGTAACATCGCCGTCTGCAATGGTATTTGAAATTGTTGGTTTATTACCGTAAAAAGCCCGATAATAAAATAAAGTACCAGCATTATCGTGAATACGACAAACGCATTTACAGCCCCATTATGGATTTTATTTGAATTCATTCTCTTATCACTTTGGTTATTATTAGATAAGAACAAGGCTATTACTCGAAAGTTGTTTATTGTCTTACCAAAAAGGCGGCTATTACCGAAATAATAACCGCCCTTATAACTTTATATTAATAATCTATTTCTTGCTATCGATTACCAATAACGGAGTATCGGTGTGGAATAACATCTTTCTCGCGATCGAAGGATTGAACATTCGGGCTAGGATATTACGGCGATATGTGCTTAGGGCTATAACATCAATTTGTTTATCACGAACAAATTTCTCGATGGCTAACAACAAGTCACCATCGGCTAGAACCGTATGGGAAATATGGGCATGTGGATATTGTTTCTTGAAATATTCACGAACGCCCGTCAAACGAATCTCATTCCATTCATCTTTGCTGGTAGAGATATTAAATAGATGAATATTAAAATCAAAACCTTTGATGATCTCCATAAACTCGTCGAAAGCGACCAGATCTCTCTGGTTAAACGATGTCGCGAAAGCGATATTCTTAGCGTCTCTCAAATCCGTGAAAGGAACATTCTCTGGTATCGCCAATACAGGAACCCGGTTCACCTCGATAACCTCCCCGGTCACGCTACCGATCAGATCCATATCTTTTTGGCTCTTGCCTCTCGTTCCCATCACGATCAATGTCGGATGATACTCCTTGCTATAAGCGATGATCTCCTCTTCCGGCAAGCCTTCACGTAATACATAATCGTATTTTACCTTTGGTAATTCGCCAGAGGACATCTTCCGGTTGATATGCGTGCAAATATTCTCCATATCGATACGGACACGTTGTAAAATGTGTTGTACAGATTCCTCCTCGTTTACTTGGTAAGCCAATGTATCTCCCATCGGGATAGCGGATGGAAAATAGGGGCTGAAATAGGCGTGCATGATCATCACCTCCGCACCTACCGCATGCGCGTAATTAATTCCCAACTCACAAGCCTTGGCGGAATAATCCGAGAAATCAATCGGGATCAGAACTTTCTTGACCGCATGAACCTTCGCCTCTTCCTCCTTTGGTTCCTCGAACCACTTATTGTCTTCAATAATGCGTAAAGCATGCGGTAAATCACTCTCCTTAATACGCACACGTACTCCTGCCGAAACGACGGGCTGGATCTGGTTTACATTATGTATATAGACCTCTATGCCTTCTGTTTCGAGGATTGTCTTGAGAATCTGGGCTTTCTCGAACGTGTGGATAGCCAATGTCACTAATTTATCTTCCATACTCAATACATTTTTATAGATGAAACAATCGGGATTTATGAATTGTTGAATATAAAAAAATCCCAAAGCGTTCTTTCATTTAGCTATGGGATTTTTTATACGAATGAATTTCTCTTACGCTTTCTGTGCTTCGGCATCCTGACTCTCGGCCAGTATCTGCAAAGCACGCTCAAAAATAGTCGTGTCATCTAAAACGACCAATCCACCGTCCGGACCGGGCTCGATATGGAAACCACAACTCCGTCCATCTTGAAAATTATGTCCACCGAAATAGTTACGAACTGTCTCTACCTTTAATCCCAACTCATCGGCGATGCGTTGTGTACTTCCGTCAGGTAACGAGTCTTTAATTCTTCTCAGTTCGTTAAATGTAATCGTCTTTGTCATGGCTTTCTTATTTTGAAGGTTAATACTTTTGTTTAATATTATGGCACTAACTTAGTCATTTAATAGCATTGAAACAAATTATTATTGAGAAAATGAATCGAAAACAAATATGCTTTACGACATACTCAACCAAACCCTCTTATCTAAAGCACGATACCAATTGCTCATTAAATAGGGCTATTAAAAGGATGGTCAACCAAATCGCATAGGTGATCCAGCGTTTCCGGGTATCCGAGTAAATGGCCTCCGGACGTACCCAAGAATCCGCCGGAATCAATTTAGGTCTTATATGGATGTATAACAGATATACCAAATAGCCGAATAGCAAACCGGATAAAGCTCCCGGAATAATATCCGTGATAAAATGCACTCCCAAATAAATACGAGTGTAGGAGGTCAAGATCGCCCAAAAGAAAATAGTCCATCCGAATAGTTTATTCCTGAAGATCAGTGCCATCAAGGTTGCGAAGCCAAAAGCGTTCGCCGCATGGCTGGAGATAAATCCATACATACCGCCCCGATAGCCGAATACCACCTTTACCTGATCCATAAAATCAGGGTGATGCGTCGGACGGAAACGGGTGAAGATGGGTTTACAAACATGCGAGGCGAACTGGTCGCATAGCGTGATCGTCAAGACAATGGCCAATAAGATCAACAACCACTCCTTCCAGTTCTTCTTATAGCACAATACCACCAATATAAAAAAGGCTAACGGTAGCCAAACCGCCTTGCCTGAATAGATCCACATAAAACGATCTAAAAAAGCGGAGTCGCTACCGTTAAGCATAAAGAACGCGTCACGTTCCCAAACCAATAATTGTTCTAGCATGTATCAGATTTTTTCTATGTCTTTACTAGGCATCCATCCTACGTTCCCATCCTCAAGCTCGATCTCGCTCCATTCGCCAAGCGTACTCTTCACGGTCACGTTCGTTCCCTCGTGCAATACGAAAAGATCCGTACCGCTAGCGTCGGGCGAGCTTTTCACCGTAACGGTCGGGGCGAATACGATAGCGTGTTTACGGTTTATCATCTCATCCTTCTGGTCGCTGGCGAATATATTGGCAAAAACAACCATGATAATAAATAGGACACCCAAATAGAAACCGATCTTCTTCAAGCGTACCCAACGGGAGAAAAAGAACAAGATCAAGCAACCGATAAACAACAGGAAGCACACGATACCCGTCTTCGCCCAAGAGTCTGCGGAACCAAGGTTCTCCACGCTCTTAAACCATTTGACCAAGAAGAAATCACCAACCGGCTCAATCTTATCGATCGTCTTCTGACGGGCCATCTGTAAATTGAAGCGTGCATCGCTATCACCCGGATCCAGCAGAAGACAACGTTCGTAGTTCAAGATAGCCGGAGCAATCTTGCCCGCCTTATAATAGGCATTTCCCAAATTATAATAAACCGCCGCGGACTCGCCATTGCTCTTCAAAATTCCCTCATATAGCTCGATCGCCTTCGTGTAATCTTCTTTCGTGTAAGCGACCTCGGCCTCCTTCAAGGCGGTATCTTGCGCATAAGCAGATCCTATCAGACATAGAGCCAATAAGAAAAACAGTACCTTTCTTAAATTTATAGTCATCTTCATCTTCTTACTTTTTAATTGTATTCTCCATTTTACCAATAGCGTCTACCGTCAGCTCATATAGCTTATCCATAGCGTCCGACGCTTGGGACGGAGCGTAACGAGCGAACTCACAAGTATTCAAGATATCCATGAACTCATTCGTCAAGGATTCGTCTACACCGTATTTAGCCAATTCTGTCTCTACGTTATCCTTGGTCAGATCGGATTGCGGGATACTCAGCTTATCGCTCAAATAGCCCCATAACGCACGCAGTACCTCGTCGTAGAATTCTTCCTTCTTGTTCTCTTTCATCAGCTTTCCGGCGTTCTTCAGACGTCTGACCGCCATCTTGTTCGCCTTCTTGGTACGAACCAAGGCGATGTCGGCGTTTTCCTTCACCTGCTTACGATAGATAAAGAAGAATACGATAAACAAGATAGCCGGCACGATATAGCAAAGATAATACATAAAGGAACCGAAGAAAATACCATCACCTCCCTCGATAAAGGAGAAGCCTTTCGTCTTTAGGTAACGGATATCCTTGCCTAAGTATTTCACGCTCTCTTTATTACTGAAGTTCGATACGACCGGGGAAGAACCGCTACCGCCCTTGCCTTGCTCCACATGCAACTTATAAGGCTCGGACTTGATCGTCTTATAGGAACCGGACTTGATGTCGAAATAGGAGAAAGCGATCGCCGGGATCTCGAAATCACCCGCATAACGGGGTATCGCCATATATTCAATCGTCTTGCTACCACTAACACCGGCGGTCGTGGTCTTGATGTCCATCTCTACTTTGGGGTCGTAGACATCGAAATCGTTCGGGAAAACCACTTCCGGGTTCTTCACCAACTTCACGTTTCCGTTACCCGTGATTTTCACCTTTATGGTTACAGCCTCGTCTGTCTTGACGTTGTTCGAGCTGATATCAGCCGTCATGGAGAACGTACCTACGGCACCGGAGAAAGAAGCGGGCTTACCGGAGGGCAAAGGCTTCACGTCGATCGTAACCGGAGCGGTGGTCAACACCTTGCTCACATCCCGATACGAGTCGAAGAAGCTATCGAAGATGCTACCGCCGCCCGCTTGTTGCATACGGACACGCACCACGGCATCATACTTTCCACCTTCGATCGTAATCTTACCGGAGCGTTGGGGATACAGGATCACCTGACGCATTACGGCCGACTGGTAGTTACGCCCGTTGTAGTTTTCCAAGGTCAGTTGTTTCTCTTGCGGCAATTCAACCTCTTGTACCAAGAAGCCCTCGAACTCCGGGTATTTCAATCCCGTAATCGAGAAATTCTCCAAGGAATACACCTTGAAAGTCACCAAGAAACCTTCTTGCTCGAACACGCTTCGTTTGGATACATCCATCTTCACGAACAGCCGATCGTTAGAGATCGCCCCGCTCGCCGTCGTTGTCTCCGCCTCTTGCTTACCCGCCTTATCAGCCGGAAGCACCTTGATGGCCAAGCCATTCGATGTATAATTAGAGCCGTTCACCTTGATCGTCGCCGGAGCTATATTAAACGTACCTTCCTTCTTCGGCATCAAGACATACGTATACGTAACGGTTGTCTCGCTGGTACTCTTCCCGTTCACCCAGCTACTGCTATAAGAAGTGGATTGGGAAGGACCCATTAATACGTCAAAGTCAGGCATCTCCTGTACTCTCAGATCCTTACCTTCGGCATTGACGGTGAAAGTCAAGCGAAACTGCTCTCCCATTACCACCGCTTGGGGCGCCGAGGCCTTGAAGGTCACATCCGCGGCCTTTGTCGCCACCCCTACCGTTAACATCAGGATGAATAAGAAAATTAATTTCCTCATTGTGTATCTCATTTTTTCGTTAATTATCCAGTTTACCACTCCTTCTCGGTCTTCCGGCGTTGTTGCTGCTGCATCTGCGCCTTCTTCACCTTCTCTTGAGTGTCTTTCTCATCTTGCAGGAAGGCGTCCAACATCTGCTGGGCATTGTCCTTGCTCATTTGCTCGTTGGGCTGCTGTTGCTCTTGGGTCTTATCCTGCTTCTGGTCGTCTTGCGGCTGTTGTTGTTGCTGTTGCTGCTGATCGTCCTTCTGATCCTTGTTCTCCTGCTTGTCGTCGTTCTGTTGATCTTGACTCTGATCTTGATTCTGCTGATCCGACAGCAGTTTCTGGGCCAAGGCCAAGTTATAACGGGTCTCGTCATCTTTCGGATTCAAGCGAAGCGATTGCTTATACACCTCCACCGCCTTGCCGTAATCCTTGTTCTGCATGAAGATATTTCCCATATTATGATACACTTCCGACAAGCGTGCCTTCCCTTCCGGCGTAGCCACCATCTTCTCCCCTTGCCCGGCGATCAATTGATATTGCTCGGCGGCCTCGGGGAACTTGCCTTGCTTGTATAGGGAGTTTCCCAGATTATAGGTTCCTTCCGTAGAGCGGGGATTCACCTCCAAGCTCTTGCGATAAGCGATCTCAGACTCGGTGTATTTCTCGCTCTCGTAAAGCTTATTCCCCTCACGCACGTTCTTCCGTTCCGCTTTCTGGGCAGAGACCGTCCCGGCGCAGAGAAAAAGAATTAAGGAGAATAATTTTACTTTCCTAAATATACGATTCTTACGATCCAAGGTCATGAAATCGGCAATCAAGAGGAACAAAGCTATCCAAGCGAAAATCTGGAACTGCTCGTCATACTCGGAATAGACCTTGCTATCCAGCTCCGTCTTGTTCATTTTCTCGATTTCTTTCTGAAGGGCTTTCAAGGCGGAGTTCGTATTGTCCGCACGTACGTACATACCGTTTCCGGCGGCGGCGATCTCTTGACCCATCTGCTCATTCAGCTTCGTGATCACCACGTTTCCGTCCTTATCCTTCATATAATTATTGCTTCCTTGGATGGGGATCGGAGAACCTTTCGGATCACCCATTCCCACGATGTTCACGTGGATGCCCTTCTCGGCGGCGGCTTTGGCGGCACCGATAGCGTCGTCCTCATGGTTCTCGCCGTCGGTGATCAAGATGATCGCCTTATCGGTCGTCTCGTCCGGGGTAAAGGAACGGGCGGCCAAGTTGATGGCGGCACCGATCGCCGTACCTTGCGTAGAGACCATCGACGGGTTGATAGAAGACAAGAACATCTTGGCGGAGATATAATCCGAGGTGATCGGCAACTGCGTGAAAGCGTCGCCGGCGAACACGATCAGACCTACCTTATCATTCGTAAAGCCGTCCGTCAATCGGGATAGCATCTGTTTGGCCTTATCCAAACGGTTGGGCGACACGTCCTCGGCCAACATGGAGTTGGATACGTCCAGACACACCATGATCTCTACTCCCTGACGCTTCACCGTCTCCAGTTTCGAGCCGAATTGAGGCCCCGCTATAATAAAGATAACCATGGTAATGGCCCCGAACAACAGCCAAAACTTCAGATGCTGGCGCTTGGTCGATACCTCGGGCATCAACTCGGCCAACAACGTAGGGTTACCGTATTTCTTTATCGCTTTCTTCTTCACGATCATGGCGTACACGTAGAACGCCACCAACACGGGAAGGAGAAAAAGCAAATATAAAAAGTCCGGATGCGCAAATCGAAACATAAGCCTTTTATCTTTATGGTATATTTCTCAACAATGTATTTCTCAATAAGATCTCCACCAGCAACAAGGCGAACACCAGCAAGGCCCAGTTCTTATACTCCTCCTGCTTCTTGCTGTACTCCTGTACGCTGATCTTGGTCTTCTCCATCTGGTCGATCTCGGAATAGATCTCCTTCAGGCTGGCGTTGTCCGTAGCACGGAAATACTGCCCGCCCGTGGTAGAGGCGATCTGCTTCAACGTAGCCTCGTCGATCTCTACCGGGATATTCTGGTACTGCACGCCGAAAGCGGTCTGGAACGGATACGGCGCCATGCCTTTCGTCCCGACTCCGATCGTATAGACACGCACGCCGAAGGTCTTGGCGATCTCGGCGGCGGTAACCGGAGCGATCTCGCCGGCGTTGTTCGAACCATCGGTCAGGAGGATAATCACCTTCGACTTAGCGTGGCTGTCCTTGATACGGCTCACGGCATTCGCCAAGCCCAACCCGATAGCCGTTCCGTCTTGGATCATACCGCTCTGGATGTCCTTGAAGAGGTTCAGCAAGACCGTATGATCGGTTGTCAGCGGGCATTGCGTAAAGCTCTCGGCGGAAAAGACCACCAGACCGATGTTATCGTTCGGGCGGCCGTTGATGAATGACGCCGCCACATCCTTCGCCGCCTCCAAGCGGTTCGGTTTCAAGTCTTGCGCCAGCATACTCCCCGAGATATCCATCGCCAACATGATATCGATACCTTCCGTGGAAGAATTGGACCAACTATTCGTGGATTGCGGACGGGCCAAGATCACGATCAGCAGCGCTACCGCTACCATACGCAACACGAAAGGCACGTGACGCAAGTACACGATCCATGATACCGCTCCCGGCGCCTCGAACGCCTCCGACGAGGAGACCTGCAAGCTGGCCTGACTCTTGCTCAGCTTGTAGACGTACCATCCGATCATCGGGATGAGCAACAACAATAAATATAAATAATTAGGATTCGCAAATACCATCTCTTAATCCTTTAAATTAGTTGTATCGTTCGTAGACTTGGGCTGATAGCGTGTCAAGTCGTCTTGACACGGGGCTACCGGCTCATTTGACAGAGGGCTGTCAACGGCTTTGACAGCAGGCTGTCGCTCCTCTTGACCCGAGGCTGTCAGCTCATCTGACAGGGGACTGTCAACCTGCTCCACCATCTCCTCCTCCTTCGTCTGGTTCACGAACAAATACGCGTTCATCATACTCAAATCATTCTCATCCGGCAGCGGGTTCATCTTGGCGAATTTCACGAAGTCGGCCAATTGCAGAATCTGCCTCAAGTTATCGTACACGCTCTGCGCCTCGGAGTTCTTGCGGATCAGGTCCAAGATCTCACCGGAAGTCATCTCCATGGCATTGATACCGAAACGTTCCTCGATATACTTACGCAGCGTATCCGTGATCAAGGTGTAATACTCCTTGCTTCGTCCTTGCTGCCAGAGTTTCTGTTGCTTGATCTCATCCAGTTCCTTGATGGCCTGCTCGTGAGGCGGAAGTTTCGGCTCCTCTTTCTTGAATGGGATCAACGACTTCTTCGCACGGATCCGTTTCACGATATAGGCGATCACGCAAATCAAGAACAGGGCCAGCAAGATCCCGTAAATGATCGGATAATAATCGGCCCATACGAAAGGTGGCTTCCATACGGTCTTGATGTCGTTGAACTCCTCCGGTTTATCCGCGTTCACGGGAATCGTGGAGACCTTCAAGGCGACTTGGTTGGAATATACGGTATCCTCCCCGTCTATCACCTTCAACGGAGGCAACAGATAGAGTGACGAGTCGAACGAGGTAATCAATACATCCTGCTTGATAACGAGCCGGTCGTTCTCGATCTCCGTAGAGTCCGCCTTGGAGAGATTCAGCACCTCCACCCCCGTCATCAAGGTATCGTTCGGGATCACGATCTGCACGGGGCGATCCTTGTCCGCCGTTACCGTAAGGTGCAAGGTAGTCTGCTCTCCGATCAATATGGCGGCCGAGTCGATAGCGACATCGATCAACGGCCTTTGCGCATATGCCCTTCCCCCCGTGAGAGAGGCGGCGGCGACCAGAAACAGGATACTTTTCTTTATCAATTTCATCTGCTTGCTTTAATTACGTTTGTCAAAAAGAGCAATCAATGCTTTCACATAATCATCCTCGGTACGGACAGAGACGGAGTCTACACGGCATTTCTTGAACGTATCGCTCATCTTCGCCTGCCGCTTCTCCCACCATTCCTTATAGGCCGCGCGCACACGGGCGGAGGAACTGTCTATCCATCGCTCCTTCCCGGTCTCGGCGTCCTTGATCTTCATAAGGCCTACGGCGGGAAGCTCGGTCTCACGACGGTCGTACACCTGAATGGCCACCATGTCGTGCTTACGATTGGCCACCGTCAGGGCGTCCTTGAAACCCTCCTTGTCGATAAAATCGGAGATGAGGAAAGCCGTACAACGCTTCTTGATGGCGTTGGTCAAGTATTTCAACACTTGGCTGATATCCGTTCTCGTCTCCTCGGGATGGAAATCGATCAGCTCTCGGATGATATATAGGATATGTTTCTTTCCTTTCTGGGGCGGGATAAACTTCTCGATCTTGTCCGAGAAGAACACCACGCCGATCTTATCGTTGTTCTGTATCGCCGAGAAAGCCAAGGTAGCGGCGATCTCGGTGATCACCTCCTTCTTCATGACGTTGACGGAGCCAAAGTCACGGCTACCGGACACGTCGATCAGCAGCATCACCGTCAGCTCACGCTCCTCCTCGAACACCTTGACATAAGGGCGGACGTAGCGGGCGGTCACGTTCCAGTCGATATCCCGGATATCATCGCCGTACTGATATTCCCTCACCTCGCTGAACGCCATACCACGGCCCTTGAAAGCCGAATGGTACTGGCCGGCGAAGATGTTACGGGAAAGACCACGGGTCTTTATCTCGATACGGCGTACCTTCTTTAATAATTCGCTTGTCTCCATTTAAGGAACTTCTACTTTATTCAAGATCTCGCTAATTACCTCCTCAGAAGTCAAGTTGTTCGCCTCGGCCTCATAACTCAAGCCGATACGATGGCGCATCACGTCGTGGCATACCGCACGGATATCCTCCGGGATCACATAGCCCCTGCGCTTGATGAAAGCGTACGCACGGGCGGCCAACGCCAAGTTGATAGACGCACGAGGGGAAGCGCCGAAAGAGATCATGCTCGCCAAGTTCGGCAAACCAGCCTCAGCCGGGAAACGGGTAGCGAAGACGATATCCACGATGTAACGCTCGATCTTCTCGTCCAAATAAACCTCACGAACCACGTTACGGGCGTCGAGGATCTCCTCTTTCGTCAAGATCGGCTTGATCTCCGGACGTTCTCCGGATATATTCTGGCGTATGATCAGTTTCTCTTCCTCCTTCTTCGGGTAATTGATGATCACCTTCAACATGAAACGGTCTACCTGCGCCTCAGGCAACGGGTACGTACCCTCCTGCTCGATCGGGTTCTGGGTAGCCATTACCAAGAAAGGCTTCGGCAACTTGTAGGTATGCTCGCTGATCGTGACCTGACGCTCCTGCATGGCCTCCAACAAGGCACTCTGTACTTTCGCCGGGGCACGGTTGATCTCGTCCGCTAACACAAAATTAGCGAAGATCGGGCCTTGCTTTACCTGAAACTCTTCGCTTTTCTGACTGTAAATCATCGTACCGATCACGTCGGCCGGGAGTAAGTCCGGGGTGAACTGGATTCGGCTGTATTTAGCGTCGATCAACGACGACAGTGTTTTAATGGCAAGTGTCTTAGCCAAACCCGGCACACCTTCCAACAGGATATGTCCGTCCGAAAGCAAACCGATCAACAAGGATTCAACCAAATGCTTTTGTCCGACGATTACTTTGTCCATACCCATCGTAATCATGTTCACAAACGAGCTTTTACTTTCAATTCGCTCATTCAACTCACGAATGTCTACTGTCTGACTCATAAGATTTATTCTATTATATTGTTATTATATTGTCCCAATTTTACGTTGATTTTTTAGGATGCACAAAATTAGAAATGTTAAATTCGTATCCTTCACTTTTGCAGTTAAATAATACTAACCAACACTTCCTTGTTTTGTTTTATTTTACTTAAAAAAGGGGGATTTCTCTTACTCCCCGGCAAGTATCTCTGTTTGTAGGGCGGCGGCTTTCTCCCGCGACTCACGGCTCTTGGCATCGATGCCATACGATTCCGGTGCGGGTATCTCGATCACGGTACCGATCGGGACGTTGTTCGGGTCTTTTATAACAGCCTTATTATGTTGGTAAATATACACCCAGAATAATTTATTGCCATAATATTCCAAGGCGATCACGGTGAGGCGGTCGCCATGCTTGATCTTCACCTGCCCCAATGGTTTTGGCGCCGGTTCCACATAAGGCTCCGGTTCCGTATGCGGGGTCTTCTCCGCTACCGAGTCCGGATGAAGCATCCAAGCTGATTCTTGAACCGTGTCCTTGGCCGTATTCTTGGCTTCCGTTATCACCTCTTCTTGGGCAGGCGCCGGTTTCCAATTATTTCTTCCCAGATAGAAGAATACAGAGATTACGATTATCAAAAAGGCGACGATCATTAATACCCCCTTTTCCTCCGGTTTCCTACGGGCTTGCTCTTCCGGTCTCTCTGGTATGGGAGATGGCTCCGCGGGCGGTTCCGGTTCCAATCCACGTTCCGGTTCAGATACCGATGACGGCTCCGGATCAAACGCTTGCTCTGGCTCAGGCAATGGTTCAGGTTCAGGTTCTAGTATCGGTTCGGGCTTCTCTTTGGGCTGAGTATTTGCCAAAGGGATTTCCTTATCCGGCATTACCTCCTCCACGGACTCGTCTTCCGTTTCCTTCTCCTCTACGGACTCATCCATGTCCGAGAAATCCACGTTCTCGTTGATCTCTGTCGTCTCAAAGATAGAGAAAGGCTTGTTTACCTGTTCCCGCAGGTCTTTATCCGGCAGGAAAGAGAATTTATAATGTTCGGGGATCAAGAAACGTTCACCGGTATTCACGTGGATACTCTCCCGCTTCTCCACAGAGATAATCTTGAAAGTACCCAAGCCCTTTACTTTTACGATCTTATCCGTATAGACCCCTTCGGATACCACCGAGATAAAATCTCTCAAGAAACGCTCTACCTCTCCTCTGTCCTTGCCGGTACGCTCCGATAATAAACCGGCTAAATCTTGTATATTCAGCCGGTTATTCATGATCACCCAATTCCTTTAAACGATTCTTCACGGTCGTTCCGGGCTTGAACACGGGAACTAATTTAGGGGGAACCAGATATCGCTTCCCGTTCGCCGGATTCACGGAAATACGTTCCGCTTTCTTTTTCACCTCGAACTGGCCGAAGCCTTGCAGATAGATCGTATCGTTATCCACTAATTTCGAACTTACGACGGAACTGAGCGCAGAAAGCATGTCGGATACCTCCTTCGAGGTCCAATCCATGCGATTCGCCAATTCCGTTATAAGCTCCTTGTTTTTCATATCTAATTCCATAACAGTTCGTGCTGCTATATTAGTTATTTTTTCGTTAACCGACAAATATATTGACAGTTTTTACATCAATTCAACACTTTACCATACAGATCAAACGCTTGTGCGTCAATCACCTTTACTTGGTAAAAGCTACCCGGACTCAAGGGAGTATCCTTGGAGATCAATATTTCCGGATCTACCTCGGGCGAGTCGTATTGCGTACGTCCCACGTAGAAATCCTCCTCCTCCCGGTCTACGATCACCCGAAAGGTCTGCCCTACTTTCGAGGCGTTCACGTCGGCGGAGATGCCTTCTTGCACACGCATCAGGTAATCCAGCCGGTCTTGCTTCACCTCCTGCGGGATCTCGTCTTTATAATGCAGATAGGCGTAGGTTCCCTCCTCGTGGCTATAGGCGAAAGCGCCCATGCGCTCGAAACGGATATCTTTCACGAAGTGGATCAACTCCTCGAAATCCTGTTCCGTCTCGCCGGGATGGCCCACCATCAAGGTGGTGCGCAGATGGATGCCCGGCACTTCCCGGCGCATACGCTCCAACAGCTCATAGGTCTCGGCCTTCGTGATATTGCGGCGCATTATCTTCAACATCGGGTCGCTGATATGCTGGAGGGCGATGTCCATATACTTGCAAACGTTATCACGCTCACGCATCACCGGCAACAGGTCATAGGGGAAATGAGACGGATACCCGTAATGCAAACGAATCCACTCCACGTCCGGGATGTCGGATACCCGCTCCACCAGTTCCGGCAAGGCCATTCGCTTATAGCGATCGAGGCCATAAAACGTAAGATCTTGGGCGATCATTTGGAATTCTTTCACGCCTTGCGCCACCAAGCCACGAACCTCGTCTACGATCTCGTCCATCGGACGGGATTGATAAGCCCCGGTTATGATCGGGATCGAGCAGTAAGAACAAGTACGGTTGCATCCCTCCCCGATCTTCACGTAAGCGTAGTGCCTCGGGGTGGTGAGCACACGCTCGGTAGCCAGCTCTTGATGGTACGACTTGCCCAGATCGGAGATCAACTCCTTCCAATTGAATTTCCCGTAGAAACGATCTACCTCGGGAAGTTCCTTCTCCAGATCTTTCAAGAAACGCTCCGACAAGCAGCCCATCACGAAGAGCTTCCCGATCCGTCCTTTTTGTTTTTGTTCGCCCAGCTCGAGGATCATATTGATAGATTCCTCTTGGGCGTCGCCGATGAAACCACAGGTATTCACCACCACGATCTCGCCATTGATCTTATGGGGATCATGCTCTACCGTATAGCCATTGGCAACGAATTGGCGCATAAGTTGCTCCGAGTCCACTAGGTTTTTCGAACACCCCAGCGTAATAATATCTACTTTATTTTTTCTCATTCTCCAAATAACGAATTGACAAACTCACGTTTGCGGAATACTTGCAAATCCTCCATCCCCTCGCCGAGTCCGATATATTTCACGGGGATACGGAAATGGTCGGAGATACCGATCACGACACCCCCCTTGGCGGTACCGTCCAACTTGGTCACGGCCAAGGCGTTCACCTCGGTGGCGGCGGTAAATTGTTTCGCTTGCTCGAAAGCGTTCTGCCCGGTAGAGCCGTCCAATACCAACAAGATCTCGTGGGGGGCGTCCG
>OHJP01000251.1_pt1 | contig 32580 bp, 51 predicted proteins | sample 1568591 | NCBI WGS metagenome assembly OHJP01 (sample SAMEA3879567, study PRJEB24766) | human gut metagenome | biome: human-associated habitat; feature: feces | place: USA | collected 1985/1987
GTAGTATGTCCGGAGTTTTTGGATGATTGGGCGACCTTGAAAGTTAAATAAGGAGGTTTTTAAATGCAACAAGTATTGATAAAGAAATTTTCCTTGCGCCGCAATGGAGTTGTTTATAAAGCAGGTACTATTATTGAACTGCCGGATAGCGAAGCTGATGCATTAGTAAAAGAGGCTCCAAAAGAATTTGAAAAAGTTGCTGTTACCTTAATTTCCGATGCTGATGCAGGTAGTGATAATAACGAAGAAAAAGCCTTGAAGGATTATTCGAATGAAGAACTTAAGGCTATGTGCAAAGCCCGCGAGATTGAAATTCCGAAAAACGTTAACAAAGCAAAACTCGTTGAGTTGCTTGAAGCAGTAAATGAGGCTGATGAGGAGATTCTGCCTCCGGTAAATACAGCAGCAACGGTCAAATGAAAAACTTTCGTGAGCAGATAGCCGCAGATAATACTGCGGCTTTTATAAATTCTTTGGAATTTGCTGAAGAACATAGTCTTAACGGTACTGTATGTAATGCTATATTGCAGGATATATCGGTTGCAGAAAGTTTATCGACGGGAGCGGGTAGTACTCAAACTTATCCTGGGATATACGGCAGCCGGCTGCAGGTAAATTGCTTGGCAGGGGATTTGCCGGAACTTCCTGTATATGGACAGCTTTTCGGCATCGATGATAAGCAGTATCTGGTTGAAAGCTGTGCTGATGATATGGGCGTTCTGACGATTCAATTGGTGGCGAATGACAGATGATATCTATTGATGCAAAGGAAATAGAAAAAGCAAAGATTTTGCTTGAAAATTATCCTCAGCAAGTAAAAGCGGCAGCAGCGAGTGCAATAAATCGTACGTCTGCAATGGTAAAGACCGAAGTATCTAAAACAATCAGAAAAAACTATCTGATATCAGCAAAAGATATAAAGTCTACTTTAAGCATTAAACGAGCTTCCCGATCAAAGCTTACAGGGATGATTAGTTCTATAGGGCAGGCACCATTAATTACTGCTTTTAGAGTAAGGGCGTATAAAAAAGGACCGGTGAGGGTTCAAGTAATGAAAAAAAATAAATCCAAACCGGTTCCTGGGTTATTTATTGGTGTTTCTTCTAAGGGCTATGTTGGTGCTATGCAGCGTAAAAATTTAAATATGCGATATCCTTTGCGTATACCTCATGGCCCCAGCGTTCCGCAGATGTTTTCCGCTGACCGTTCAATGAGTGTGATCGCACCGTTTGCAGAAAAAACATTAAATCAAAGGTTTTTACATGAAATTTCATATCGTTATGGAAAATTTGGAGGGCGGTAATGACACAAGTCGAATTGATGGAAAATCTGGCAGCGTTTCTAAAAAATGTTGTCCGAGAATATGAATCGCAGCAATCTGACGGTTCTTATACTCCGATAACTGTTTATTCTGGATACCTGCCGGTGAAAACGAATGCCAAAGAAAGTGAATCATGTATTTATGTGCTGGTTCTTGAATGTGAAGATGGTGATGAGCAGAGTGCAGCAAAGGTTGAAATAGGATTTAGTATCATTGACGGTGATACTTCTGAGGGGTGGCGCAGCTTGTTTAATCTTATGGAACATGTACGTCAGGCATTGCTTAAAAAGCGTACTGTAGCAAATAAGCATCGGCTTATCTTGCCTATCAAATCTAAGGTGGCAGATGAGCAGCCTTTCCCGCAGTGGCAGGGCTTAATGACAGTTAGTTACACACTGGGCAAGCCAGTAGAGGAGGAAATAAATTATGGCTATTAACAAAAAAAGCAGTCAGACCACTAAGCCTGAACGCTTGATTTATGTAGGCCCGTCTTACAAAAACGGAAAGTTATTGAAATATCAGGTATTCATTGGCGGGTTACCAACTCATATTGATGATGTATTTGAAAAGTGTCCGCAAATTAAAAAACTGTTTGTAGCTGTTTCAGAATTGCCAGAAGCTGAAAGGGCTATTGCAAAAGCGGGAACACCTATGAATAAATATTACCAAGCTGCTGTTTTGGCAGAAAAGGAGGAATAACATATGGCATATAAGCATGGCGTATATACATCTGAGGTGCCAACATCTATTGTTCCGGCAGTAAATTCTACTGCTGGGTTACCAGTTGTTTTTGGTACGGCTCCAATTCATTTGGCAAGTAACAGAGCAGAGGTTAATAAACCTATTTTGTGCTATACATATGCAGAAGCGGTAGCAGCTATGGGATACAGTGAAGATTGGGAGAAATACACTCTTTGCGAAACTATTTATAGCCAATATTCGCTTTATGCAGTTTCACCGACAGTTTTTGTTAATGTTTTAGATCCAAAAAAACATAAAGCAACGGTCAGTGATAAAGAAGTTCAGTTTAACAGTGAAAAAACGGTGATTGTAAATGATCCAGTGTTACTTGAAACATTGAAAGTAAAAAAAGCATCTGCCGGACAACCGCTGACGGAAGGCGTTGACTATGAAGCTGCTTTTGACAGTGATGGGAATTTAGTAATTACTGCATTAAGTGGCGGACAGCTTACAGACAGTGCTTTTTTGGACTATGAAAAAATTGATCCCTCAGCCGTGGATAAGGATGACATTATTGGTGGTATTGATATCAGTACGGGCGCATACACAGGTCTTGAGAATCTTTCAAAAGTATTTCCTCTGTATCGTTTAGTACCTGGTATGGTGCTTGCTCCTGGTTGGACACACGATCCAGAAGTGGCCGCTGTTATGACTGCCAAAGCAAGTACTATTAACGGTTTGTTTAAAGCTTCTGTTTTGGTAGATGTTCCGGCTGACACAGTAAGAAAATATACCGATGTTCCGGCTTGGAAAAATAATAACAATTATGTTGGAGTGGATCAAATAGTCTGCTGGCCTATGGTAAAACTTGGCGAAAAGAAATATCATCTTTCTACTGCGATAATGGGGGCGATGGGCGTTTTGGATGCAAAAAATGATGATATTCCCTATGAAAGTCCTTCAAATAAAAATATACAAATGGATGGTTTATGTTTGTCTGATGGAACTGAAGTGGTTTTAGATCTGGAACAAGCTAATTATCTTAATGGGCAGGGTGTAGTTACTGCTCTGAACTTTATCGGTGGATGGAAGTTGTGGGGGAATCGTACTGGTTGTTATCCTGCAAATACAGATGTAAAAGACAATTTTATTTGTTTACGGCGTATGTTCAATTGGCATGCACAGACCTTTATTCAAAGTTATTGGTCTAAAGTAGATAACCCGATGAACAAACGACTTATTGATCTTGTCGTGGATAGCGAAAATATTCGCATTAATGGATTTGTTTCAAGAGGGTTCTTGCTTGGTGGAAGAATTGAATATTTGAAAGAGGAGAATCCAACAACAGATCAGATGGATGGTATTGTAAGATTCCATACTTATTTTACGCCACCGGTTCCGGCACGTGTCATTGAAAATACTATCGAGTTTGATACGTCTTATCTTGAGACGTTGTTTGGTTAATGAGGAGGATGAAAGATGAGTAATAATGTTGTTCCGGAAAAGCTAATTAACTTTAGAGCCTATAATGACGGAAATGATCTTCTTGGCGTAACTGATGTCCAGCTACCGTCTTTGGATGCAATGACCGAAACAGTAAAGGGTGCTGGTATTGCCGGTGAGGTAGACAGTCCTGTTTTAGGGCACTTTGGGAGTATGGAAACTGTACTTAACTGGCGTACTATTTCTAAACCTGGAATGAACCTGGCATCTCAAAAGGGGGTTAGCTTAGACCTGCGCGGCGCGCAGCAGTTTTACGACCCTGAAAAAAGTGAGTACGTCGTAAAGGCTGTAAAATGCGTGATCCGCGGCGTGCCGAAAAAAACCGAACTCGGCAAATTAGACGTTGGAACGACTACCGGCTCCAGCAACACCATTGAAACTAATTATATTAAAGTGATTATTGCTGGCGAAACCGTGCTGGAAGTTGATAAATATAATTATATTTCTAATATTGGCGGTACTGACTATCTTGCCGATGTCCGTGAGGCGTTGGGTCTGAATTAAAAATAAATAAAGGGGGCGGCTCGCAGAGTGGTGCCCCTTTTAAAATTTGGAGGTAAATGATGAAAGTAGATTATAAAAAACTTAAACAAGGATTGGGAGAACTAACGGGATATGATTTTGCGGCCGCAGAGCAGCAGGCAAGGATTCTTGGAGATGGTACCCCGGAAATTGTGTACTCTAAAACATTCCATGCTGTTATTGCGGCGAAGGTTTTAGGTGTCACAATTGATGATATTAAGGGTTTGCCAATTAGGGAATATGTTGCAGTGACTTCTAATGTATCAGTTTTTTTAGTAGGCACTTTGACCGATCAAGCCCTGCAGGAGTTATCCGGGAAATAGCAGTATGCTTATTTGAATATGGTAATGTTCATTTTTGGTTTAATCAACCAGTGAACGAATTAGAGAAATGGCTTGAAACAATAAGTGCCGTAAATAAAAAAAGAAAGCCCACTGCATGAATAATGCTGTGGGCTTTTAACGTAAATATTCTTTTTTTATTGGGGAACGCGAACAAACTTCGTCACAATCTTTTAATACTGCTATCACTTCTGGATCGTGAATGCCATCATATGTGTCAGGATCATAGAGGGGCTTGTAGACGCCATCATATTTAGCAGAAGAATCATATTGTAATGCTTTTTCTTCCCGTCTATTTTTTATCATTGCATGAAAGAACCCGACTATACACATCAATATAAAACCAATACAAAACAAAATTGCAAGAATAATCATAAAGCTCACCTCTTTATAGTTATTATACTATAAATTTTTAATGGAGGCAAAAAATGGCGAATATATTTACGACAGCATTTGTTATAAATGGAATGCTATCTAATAGTTTTACATCATCGACCAAGATGGCAAATTCGCAATTGACAGAATTACAACAGACTGTTAAAAGAATAGATCTTGCTCAAAAAAAATTAAATGCTGAGTTTACTAATGGAGCTATGAGCGTAGAGCAATATGAAAGAAAAATGGGTAGATATCAAGATACGCTTAATAAAACTCAGCAACAACAGAAGTTGTTACAGGATAGATTGAATAAAAAAAATATTGCAAATTCTCAGTTTGTAGAGAGACGCCAAAGTTTCTTAACTACCGCAGCTGCTATTGGCACTATTGCTCAGCCGTTCATCTCTGCAGCTCAGACTGCAATGAAATTTGAATTTGCTATGTCGAAAGTTGGTGCTATTGCAAATGCTACAGGGCCTGAATTATCTTTGTTGACGCAAACAGCAAGGTCATTGGGCGAACAAACAAAGTTTACTGCGACGCAATCCGCTGAAGCAATGAGTTATCTGGGGATGGCCGGTTGGAAGACAAATGAGATTGTTGCAGGTATGCCAGGATTATTAAATTTAGCTGCTGCCGGCAATACTGATTTAGCACGTACTGCAGATATTGTTTCTGATAATCTGACTGCTTTTGGTTTAAGTGCTGATAAAGCGCAACATATGGCTGATGTTTATGCTGTTACTATAACATCCACAAATACTAATGTGGAAATGTTGGGAGAAACGATGAAATATGCTGCTCCTGTAGCACACGCATTTGGGGCATCGATGGAGGAGACAGCCGCTTTAGCAGGTATTATGGCTAATAGTGGCATTAAAGCGAGTAATGCAGGTACAGCGCTGAGAGCTGGTTTAATTAGATTGGCCGGACCGCCTAAAATGGCAAGTAAAGCGCTAGAGCAGCTGGGGCTGTCAATGGAAGATTTGACAAATGAACAAAAAGAAGCTGCAATGGCTTTAAAAACTTTGGGTATTGAAACTGGCAATGCAGAAGGACCTCAAAAGATGGCTATCATAGTAGGCCAATTGCAAGAACGAATGAAAGGATTAAGTAAAGAAGAACAGCTGGCTATGTCGAAAGCTATTTTCGGGCAGCAGGCAGCAGCGGGGTGGCTGGCAGTACTACAGGCAGGACCTAAAGTGCTTGGTGATTTGACAAATTCTTTAGTTAACAGTGATGGTGCGTCTGAAAAAATGGCAAAGCAGATGAATGCTAATGCAGAAGGTGCAATTATACGTCTTTCTTCGGCATTTGAGTCGTTGCAAATATCATTAGCAAATGGATTTTTACCTGTCATAGCTAATGTAGGTGATTCTTTAGCTGTATGGACGGGGAAGTTATCGGCTTTAGCTACAGCACACCCAATAGTAGCACAGGGGATCATATACACTATTGGAACTTTTGGGTTATTATGGCTTACATTTAAAACGGGTAGAGCTATTATCTCCGGCTATAATGCGTTTATGGCTACCTGTGCTTTATGGCAGACGACTTTGGGAAATTGTACGGCAGTATTAAGATCAAAAACAATGCTTCTTGCCGGCACACAAAGGACTGTGGCTTTGGCAACGAAGCTGTGGAGTGGTGGAATGATGTTGGTAAATGCGGCTATGGCAGCTTGCCCTATTGGTTGGTTATTGATTGGAATCAGTTTATTAGTCGTTGCCGGAACTATTTTATACAGGCATTGGGATACAGTCAAACAGTTCTTTACAACTTTGTGGGACAGTCCAATAGCTAGAATAGCCTTTTTTGTCACTGGGCCTGTAGGTTGGATCATTGGCGCGGTTACTGCAATAATTGCTAACTGGGATACATTAGCGGCATATTGGGATTATTTTTGGGATAATCCATCTGCTGCAATATTTAGATTCACAAGTTATATTCAGGAACAATTTACAAGTGCTGAAACCTGGCTTCGCGAAAAATGGCAATCTATTAGTAATTTTTTATCTACACCTATTTTTGGCAAAGTTAATATTACGGCATCCGGTAATGGTGCAGAGGTTGCAGAAAATGCGTATGGCGGTATTTATGGCAGGGGGACATTTCTTACTACTTTTGCGGAAAACTCTGGTGAAAGTGCGATACCTCATACTCCTAATAAACGTAATATAGGCTTGCTGGCCAAAACTAATGAAATCATGGGTAATCCATTGGGTACCAGTGGCAGTATAAATGCGACTTTTGCTCCTCAGATTACCGTACAAGGGAATACCGATACTGCTGAAATTTCAACTTTGTTAGATCAAAAAATGCGTGAATTTAAAGCAATGTTGGCAGAAGTGCAGAATCAGAACAGGAGGCTTTCGTATGGCTAAAACCTATTACACAATTCAGGGCGATATGTGGGATGGTATAGCAAAAAAGTTATATGACGATGAAAGTGGCGTAAACGCGCTGCTGGAAGCAAACCAGCAATATGCTGACATAGTTGTTTTTCCAGCAGGTATTATTTTGGATGTGCCGGATTATGAAAAGCCTACTCCGACCAACTTGCTGCCGCCGTGGAGGCGTTAAATGGAAGCACGTAGAATATTGACGATCATAAAATATAATAATAAAGATATTTCAGCTGATATCAGTAAATATCTAAAAAGCATCAGCTATACCGATAATCTATCGGGAGAAGCCGATGATTTGCAGATAACACTGGAAGACAAGGCGGGGCTTTGGCAATCGACATGGATGCCGGAAAAAGGAGCACTTCTAGATGTAATGCTGCAGCAAAAATATTGGCAAACTTTGTCGGCGTTACCACAAAGTTTGCGTTTGGGATTGTTTGAAATCGATGAAATAACAAGCAGCGGCTATCCGTCAGAAGTACAAATAAAAGCAGTTTCCGTGCCTGATAATAATACTCTTAGAGGTACTGAACGTAGCCGGAGTTGGGAAAAGGCAAAGCTGCAGGTAATCGCTAATGATATAGCTTCAGCTGCAGGAATGTCATTGTTTTGGGACACAGAAGAAAATCCGGTGCTGGATAGGGCAGAACAGACAGAACAGTCTGATCTGTCTTTTTTATATGCAATTTGTAAGGATAAAGGCCTGGCATTGAAAATAAGTGATAAAAAAATCATTATTTTTGATGAAGCAAAATATGAAGCGGAAAAAGCAAAGATAACAATAGTAAAACCAGGTACCGTTTATAAAAAAGAGTCTGGAATGAAATATTTGTTTGTTGGTACTGGCTACAGTTTGCGTACTAAAATTAGAGATATTTATGCTGCCTGCAGAGTTAGTTATCAGCAGGGCAGTTCAAAATCTAATATTGAGGCAACTTATACTGCTGCTGGTAAAAAGGGAAAAACATTGCAAGTAAATGAACAAGTTGAAAGTGTTGCGGAAGCATTAAATTTAGCAAAAAAACGGTTGCGCGAAAAAAATAAAGACGAAGTTACTGGATCTTTAAATATGTTGGGAAACTTTGTCTTATTATCTGGGGTTACAGTTAATTTATTAGGATTTGGAGCTTTTGATGATAAGTACTTGATAACCAGAGCATCACATGATATTGGCAGCGGTTATACGACAAATATCGATGTAAGAAGGTGTTTAAATGGATACTAATTTTATAAAAAACATAATTCGTATCGGGAGGGTATCTTCTATTGACGTCAATACAAATACTGCAAGAGTAGCTTTTTCTGATAAAGACGATTTGGTATCTGGTAATTTAATGATTGTAAATCGTGGAAGCATGGTCGACAAGGATTACTGGATACCTGATATTGATGAACAAGTTCTGTGCTTAATGCTGCCAAATAAAAGTGGGCAGGGATTAAATGAGGGTTTTATTATTGGTTCATTTTTTTCAAAAGAAGATGAACCACAGGAGAGAAGTGCTGATGTAAGGGCGATTAAATTTGGTGATGGTACTGTTATAAAGCATGATCGTAAATCAGGAAGTTTAACTGTAAATGCTATAGGTGATATTAGTATTATTGCTGCGGGAACGTTGACCATTCGCGGTGCTGCGGTGAATATAAATTAGGTTAAATATTAGAAAAAATTATGTTATAATAACCCCATAAAATGATATTTTGTGAGGTGTTAAAATGGAATTTGGCAAATATGGTCATTGCGCTATTATGGCTTTTGAACTGGTGAAAAATGAGGGAATACCTGCAAGAGAAGCGTGGCAAATTGCAGCTGAAAAGATATTTGAAGGGAAGCCGAGCAGTATTGCGAAAGGATGTCCTAAAAATGCTTTTTTGAGTTTAATGGGGCAAAATAACAGAAGAAGTAAAAATGGAACCTATGCTATGGAGGCATTAGATATCATAGATAAACTAGGAAAAGACGATATTGATAATATTTCACCAAATAAATTTTGGCGCGACTATATGGGCAAAGAAATAAGTCATAATCATCAGATCGATGTTGTTTTTGCACTTAGAAGCAAAGGGTATGTATAATAAAAAGGCACTCCTCAAGGAGTGCCTTTTTATATGGAAAATTTAATGTTTATGGTATGTTCCAGTTCTTCTATCCCAGTGTCCACCGTTAGAATCTGTTCTACCTGGATGAGCAAATGCTGTAGCTGCTAAAGCTAATGTAAAAACTAAAACTAAAAATAGAGCAGTTAATTTTTTCATAAATAACACTTCTTTCTTATTTGATTTTTACTTCGCAGTTGAAGAATTTTAAACATTGACCATCAGATACCTGGATGTAACGGTCTCCTGTGAATAAATCATTGGAAATAATGGAACTCATATTGTGGCTGCTATCTCTGGAGACTTCGATATAGCTATCCCCACCGTTAGAAGTGACTTTGTATTCGCCAGCAGGGAAATCAATACCTACTTTGTACATACAGGAAGGTAACATACCATTTTTTAATTCTACTTTGGGTGCATCTTTGGCCGCATAGATAGTACCACGTTGTACTTTTAGATATTGACCGTCTTGAACTGTAATAACACTTCTGTTTTTAAAGACATCATTTGCTATGATACTGCTGAAATTACCAGTTGAATCGCTGGCCAGTTCAATATAACTGTCGCCATTTGAGATAACAACGTACTCTCCGGCAGGCAAGTCTTTACCAATTTTATATTGGCCTGCTGAATAAGTTTTTACTTTAGGTGCGTCTTGCGTGGCTTTAGTCGTAGCTGAGGAAGAAGTTGATTTTGTAGAGTTATCTCCTGCACAACTTCCAATTAAAACCAGTAAAACGATAAGACTTGCTCCCCATTTAAGGATTTTTTTTCAACATAAAAACATCTCCAATTCTTTATCATTTTTATCATTATAACATATTTTTCAAAAACTTCACAAATATTATATAGAATAAGTGATGGTTATGAAATAATAAAACACTTGATTTAGGGCTAGTAAAAGCGTGTATATATTGCAATCGAGAGTAAATGGTAGATAATCGCTAACTAAAGCGTCCTTATTTTAAGGGCGCTTTTTCTATATACAAAAATACTTAAAGGAGGTGGGTAAATTGCAGGCGACAAGATTAGGCGATACTGATACAGGACATGATGCTTGTCCAGGGACTGTGCTTGTGAGTGCAAGTACAAATGTAATAATTAACGGTAAAGGTGCAGGACGTGTCGGAGATAGTTATGCTCCGCATGGATGTATCGTGCATCCAGCACATACAGCGCATATCGCCAGCGGCAGCAGCACAGTTCTTATTAATGGACTGCAGGCAGCAAGGGTAGGTGATCCGATAGACTGTGGAGGCAGTGTCGCTTCTGGAAGTCCGGATGTAATCATAGGAGGTTAATATGCAAGTTGGATCTATGGGAGATATCCCTTTTGTTGTGACATATGGTAAAATTCGTACTTTTAGTGATTACGGCCGCAGTGGTTCCGGCCGCTGGGCAAAGCACGATTTGATTGGTCGTAAACCTGTAATGGAGTTTTTAGGGCCTGACGTTGAAAAAGTTAGCATGAAGATCCAGCTGCGCACTGATCACGGCATAAATCCCGAAAGCGAGCTGGGGAGGCTGAGGAAAATGAGGGACACAGGCGCAGTTTTTCCGTTTATTTTAGGTGGTGCGCCGGTATCTGATAATTATTGGTTGCTGGAGGATATAGGGGAAAACGTAAGCTATTGGCGGGCAGGCGGTAAAATACTTTCCGTTAGCGTCGATATTACATTGACTGAATATTCTACAGAGGAGGTGCGCTGATGGATTTTGAACTTACTGCGGGAGAAAGAGTTGACGTAGATTTTGCTCCAAAAAATGTGCAAATGGAAATTTTACAAAATTGCAGTACAATACTTAGCACGTCTAAGTTTAACGTACCGTTAGACCGTGACTTTGGCATTGATGCAAACTATGTAGATGCTCCGCTGTTATCGGCTAAAGCGAAAGCAGAAAGTGAAATATTTGCTGCATTAAAAAAATATGAGCCGCGAGTTACGGTAAAACAAATTACATGGCGCTCTAATGCGGAGGGCGTTTTAAGGGCGAAAGTGAAGGTGGTCATAAATGAAACTTAGTGATCTGCCGGACATTGAATTTGTTAGTGCAGACGAACAAGAAATATTATCGGATATCATAAAGCTTTATACGGAAATAACCGGGAGAACCCTTGCACAAGGTGATCCTGTCCGGTTATTTTTATGCGTGATTGCGGCCATTATCCTGATGCTGTGCAATAAGATCAACTACACCGGCAAACAAAATCTATTGCGATATTCGGCAGGTGCCAACCTTGATCACTTGGGCGTACTTGTCGGGGCAGAACGTATTGGCGCCAAGGCCTCTGTCACGACAATTAAAATAACCCTGTCGGAGGTGCGGTCCGTTGCGACAAACATTCCAGCAGGTACGCGGGCGACAGCTGGAGATAATGTGTTTTTTGCTATTGATCAGGATGCAACGGTCATAGCTGGACAGTTGGATGTTTCTGTAGCGGCTACCTGTACTGTGGCTGGTGTTCTCGGTAATGGCTATCTGCCGGGAGAAATCAATAAGATTGTTGATCCAATTCCGTACGTCGCTGGAATGGTCAATACCACAACGTCGGAGGGAGGTTCAGATGTCGAGAGTGACGATTCTTTGCGTGAGGCTATTCGCGAGGCTCCGGAGGGATTTTCGGTAGCTGGACCAGTGGGCGAATACATTAAAATTGCCAAACGAGCTTCGTCTTTGATTGTTGATGTATCGGTAATATCACCGGAGCCGGGGCAAGTACTGATAACACCGCTACTTGTAGGCGGTGGAATACCGGGAAAAGAAATGCTGGATATCGTAGAGGCAGCATGCAGTGATAGATCTGTAAGGCCGCTCACTGACCATGTGCATGTGGCTGCTCCGGAGGTTGTCAATTATGATCTTACACTCACGTATTACATTGACCGGGCAAATGAAGCTAAATCTGTTGCCGTTCAAAGCGCGGTAGCGAAAGCGGTGGAGGATTATATCGATTGGCAAAAATCTAAGCTTGGCCGTGATATCAATCCGGACGAGTTAATCTGTCTTATTAAAAATGCTGGCGCCAAGCGAGCGGTTATATCTTCGCCTACTTTTCGGATCGTTGCTGATAACCATGTAGCGATAGCTGAAAATGTTAATGTTACATTTGGGGGGCTAGAAAATGAATGATCTGCAAAATCTGAATTTAATCGAGTTGCTACCCACTAGCATTGCAAGCAACGAAACGATAAGAAATATCTGTAATGCCATTGCAGAAAAATTACAAACGATTAATGAAAAAGCTGAATTAGTTTTGTTACTGCCACGATTGGATCAGTTGCCGGAAACATTGGTGGATGAACTAGCTTGGCAATATCATGTTGATTTTTATGATTATGCGGCAGATATCAATAAAAAAAGGGCATTAGTGCGCAAGGCCATTGACTGGCATCGGAGAAAAGGCACTCCTGCTGCAGTAGAGGAAGTATGTACAGCTGTTTTTAAATCAGCAAAAGTTTATGAGAATTGGGAATATGGTGGGAAACCATATCATTTTCAGGTAAGAATGATTTCAGAAGGCATTCCAGATAAATCTGTTTTGGACAATTTGTATAGGGCAATTAAAGAAAGTAAGAATGTTAGGAGTTGGCTTGACGCTTTAAGTTTTGACCGTCAAATAGCTGGCTCCTTATTTGTTGGAGGGGTCTATTCTTCAATGAGAAAAGTGGAGATTTTCCCATCACAGATAAAACCACAGATTTTAAATATCAATAATTATTTTGGAGCTGCAATCTATGTACACAAAGGAGTTGAAGTAACATGCCAAACTGGGCAAATTTAATGTTGACTAAACAAGGAAAGGTATTACAGGCAAAAGCTATTGCTGGTAGTACATTAACGATCACTAAGATGAAATTGGGTTCTGGTATTATTCCAGATGGAGTATCGCCAGAAGATCTTACTGATTTGATTCAACCCAAACAAGCTTTAGGATTAACGGCAATCAGTGTTAATGGTGGATTAGCTAAAATTCAAAGTATTGTTACTAATGCTGAACTTTCAGAAGGGTACTATATTCGTGAATGTGGTGTATTTGCAAATGATCCTGATGTTGGGGAAATAATGTATGCAATAATGACAGATACCTCCCCTGATTTTCTGCCTTCCGCATCAAGCTCTGTTGTGATTTCAGAAGAATTTAGTATTAATGTAGTAACGGAAAACATGGCGAATATAACAGCAATTATTGATCCTGAAGGTATAGTAACAGTGGCTAATGCAAGAAAAATTGCAGAGGATAAAGTTACTGAGCATAATGAAGATACAGAGGCTCATCCAAATGACTTTAATTTAAAAGGCATTACTATTGGCAAAGATAGTGTTATTGCAACTAAAAAGGGAGATTTACTAACTCTTTTGGCAGGTAAAGGAATTAATTTACTTAGTGATATTAAAAATAAGATAATCACGATCGTTGGAAAAAGTAAGAATGCATGGAATCCGAATGAGGAAATTATAGCTGGAGATATAAGATATACCGAAGACGGTAATGGTCCAAGCTGGGCTTATTTGTTATGTAAAACTGCAGGAACTACAAGTTCCGTTGAACCGATTTTAGAAGCTAATGCTGTTGTAGGACAGGAGATAAATGACGGCAGTGTTGTATGGACGGTACAAAATATTAGGCCTACTGCTTTAGATTCATATCCTGTAGGCAGTATATATATGTCTGTAAATTCGACATCACCTGCAGATTTTTTTGGCGGTACGTGGGAGGCAATGCCGGCAGGACGTGTTTTGCTGGCACAGGGCACATCAGAATGGGGCGTAGAATACCAAGCTGGCAGTACCGGTGGCGAACACGAACATCAGTTATCTGTCGGGGAACTGCCAGAACATGAGCATGATGTAACTTGTAGTAACAACGGTCTACATCAACATAAGATAGATATCTATAATGACGAAGGTCGTGACGCACCATATGTTGCTGGGGCTGCAGGTGGTATTAAGGGTTCGCCAAGCACATCAGAAACAGGTAATCACTCTCATACTATCTCTATTAATAAAACTGGTGGCAATTTTGCACACAACAATATGCAGCCGTTTTTATCGGTTTACATATGGTATCGAATTGACTAAAGCGCTGTCGGAGAACTTCCAGAACATACACATACTGCTAGCACAAACACGGCAGGAGATCATTCACATACATTTACCTTTGGTCGTTCTTACGAATCTGACAGAGGTGTTCCCGGCGGTGGTGATGGTGATCGCACATATACCAATTCGACCAATACAGCAGGTTCCCATATCCATACTATTGCTATAAGCAATACCGGTAATGACAGAGCCCATAACAATTTGCAACCTTATATTTCTGTTTTCATGTGGCAAAGAGTGTCCTGAGAACTGTCGGGGAACTGCCAAGTCACGAGCATAATATAACGATATCGTCAGCTGGAAATCATAAACATGGAATATATAGCAACTATAACGAAGAAGGATCTAACGGTGTAGCTGACGCCTATCGTTCTACTGCAAATGGCGTCTATACCGAAAATGCTGGTGATCACACCCATACTGCAAATATCAAAAATACCGGTTCTGATATGCCACACAATAATATGCAGCCTTACGTTGCTGTGTTTATGTGGAAACGTACCGCATAAAACTGTCGGGGAACTGCCGAGTCATTTTCATGAAATAGTATCAAACACAGTTAATTTAACAGGAAGTGCCGGATATTTTGTTGGAGCAGATAGCCCTTCTTATTCAGGGATTTTAACAGTTACTAAAGGTAGCAAGGGATTAACTGGGGGTGGTGGAGGACATACTCAAAATTATCTCAACATTCATGCTAATATTACACCTAGTGTTAATGTTTCAGTTGCAGGGAACAATCAACCTCATCAAAATATGCCACCTTTTATATCAATTTTCTGCTGGAAAAGAACTGCTTAAGCAATTCTTTTCCATATATAAACTGATAAATATGGGGACATATTGTTGTGGGACAAGTTCTTACCAGTATCTGAAACAGAAATGGTATGACTATGGCTACCAGCCTTATCTACAGTGACTGTGCTTGATCTATCAACCCTATCAACTTCGGATATCCTACCATTAGGAGCACCACCAGAACCGTTATAAGTAGGTGCTGTATGAACGTGTTCCCCATTAGTGCTACATGTTGCGATGTGTCCATGTTCTGGCAGTTCCCCGACAGGCTAATCAACCTTTAAATTATGCTGCTCTTTTCCACATATAGCAGCTCAAATACGGCTGTAAATTATTATGGGATATATTACTGCCGGTATTACTAACTGTGGCTGTGTGAGAATGAGAAACATTTATATTAGCGTTATTACTATAACCATTTTTTACATCGCCACCGGTGTCAAAACTACCACCGCTAAGCGAAACAATACCAGTGGCATTATCAAAACCACTGTAAGGGCTTAAACTCAAAGTACCTATAAGGTCTGATGTGCTAATGCTGACACTATGATTATGCGAAGGCAGCTCTCCGACAGGCTACTATGCTGTTCTACGCCAACAATAAACAGATATATAAGGCTGCAGGTTATTGTGTGGATAATTAGAGCCAGTGTTACTAATAGTTACGGTATGAGTATGTGTACCAGCTTGTTCGGTTGTTTTTGTGCCTTGATTAGAACGCCATGAAGCTGATCCCGGTTCTGTACCACCTGCGTCGTATTCTTTTACAAAAGTAAAAGTATGCGCGTGATTCCCGCTTGTACTAACCGTTACATTGTGGTTATGTTCAGGCAGTTCTCCGACAGCTTTTTATGCCGACCTGCGCCAGCAATAAACAGCAATGTATGGCTGCATTATATTGTGACTTTGGCTATTTCCTGTATCAGAAATTCTAAGTGTATGAGCATGACTGCCTGCAGAACCAGTTTTTCCATCGGCAAAGTGATATTTTGCATAGTTGTTTCCTGAATGCCCGTCAATCGGACCTAAACTACCTGCTGTATGCGTATGTTCTCCATCTGTGCTGATTGTAGCTGTATGGCTATGTGCAGGTAGTTCTCCGACAGGGGGTTAAGCGGTACGTTTCCAGAGATATACAGCTAAATAAGGTTGTAGGTTATTATGGGCAATATTGCTACCGGTTTCAGCAATAGTAACGACGTGGGAATGGCTGCCTGAAATGTTTGTTGATTTTGTACCAATTCCTGATTTATTTTCACCTCGCGAAAATAAATCTTGGTTGGGGAAAAAATCAGAATTATATGAGTTGTTGATTGATAGAGTGTGAGAGTGTTCGCCTGTAACAGTACACGTAGTGTTATGCCCATGCGCAGGCAGTTCCCCGACAGCTTTATGCCGTCCGCTTCCACATATAAATTGCAAGCCAGGGCTGCATGTTATTGTGAGCTGTTCCGCTGCCAGTATCGCCAATGGTTAAGGTGTGGCTGTGCAAGCCTGCCGCAGGGCAGGTGTATCCCATATTAGCACTCATATTACGGTGCATACCGGGATTACCACCGTCGCTGTATAAATTAAATTTATGGCTGTGTTCACCATCTGTACTAATCGTAGCCTGATGACTGTGCTTTGGCAATTCTCCGACAGAAAAATAAGAAAGGATGATAACTTATGAAATGTTTTCAAATATTGAACAGTGAGGTTTTAATAATTAACGAGGAAAAGATGTATAAGGATAGCCCTGATAACTTCATTATTGACGGCGGTAACTTACAGGCTGGCGAGGTAACATTAAGCGAGGTAATCTATGACGACCAGCAGAGCCATGCTGTCGTAAATGGTGATTTTTGCGATAAACCGATTAAAGCCATCGAGGATAAAATCGCTGCTATTGATTCCTATATAGCTGCTAAAGCTGCCAGGGAATATGTGCCACCGACACTCGAAGAACTTCGTGAACAGGCATTAAACAACCAATATCAAAAATATGATGCTCAAAAGCATGCTATCGTATGGCTACAAGACGGCAGCGGCTACGGCTTCGATTGTAATGACGATGATCAGAACAACTGGCAGGTTGCTTTGACACTTATGGAAAACGATATCACGATGTACAGGGTTTATCCAGATAAAAATAATCTGTCTAAAAAGTCATTTTTAGAGGTAACGCGTGATCAGATGATGGAAGCAGGAAATCTTGTAAAAGCGCAGCAATATGCGGCTTACAGCGGATTTGAAAAAGTGAGTGCCGAAATTGCTAATTGCACAACAGCAGAACAGTTAAAACCATATTTGCCAACAGAAAGCGCATAAATACTGCTTTTATAAAGATTGTGTGTGATGAAAATCATCACACACAAATTACTTACGTTTTAACGGCTTTATTAATGGATTTTCAAGGTATTGCTGTAAAAAATCCTTGCAAATTACTTACAAAAGGTCAATAGCCTTTTTTAGCTGGCGTAGATTTTTATGGGTATATGTGCCGTCAGTAATATCCTGTGTAGCATGGCCTAATATTTTTTTGATAGATAACTTATTAGCTCCTTTATCATCTAACCATGTAGCGCAAGTATGGCGGCACTCATGTGGTTTATGTTTGCAGCGAGTAACTTTCATAACCTTGTCAAAGATGCGTAGAAAGCGGTGGTATGTCAGTTGCTTTCCGTCTGGGTCTGTAATAAGAGTTTTCCCTGGACGCTGCAGCCAATAGTCATAATATTGCACGATCTTTTTGCTTATAGGTACTAGCCTGTTTCTACCAGCCTCGGTTTTACTTTCTCGTATCCGGTAAAATCGGGAATGCAATTTGACATCGTTTTTTTCAACTGCTAAAAATTCGCTTGGCCTTGGTCCGCTATAACACATCATTATTACGATCATTGCATAAGGCGCTAGAGGATCATTACTGTCAGCAAGAGCTTTTACCCGATTGAGCTGGCGCGTGTTAAATGGCTGTTTTATTTTATTTCTTTTCGGCAAATCTACATCTACGAACCGTGATATATCTGCAGTAGGCGGTATGATTTGATACTTAACGGCATAGTTATAAATATTATGATATAGTTGCCGTACTTTTTTCTGTGTAGCATGGCCAATACCTTTGTCTGACAGTTTTTTTATTACGGCCTGCAAATCGGCAACTTTAAGGCTGGTAAGAGGCTTATTGTGCAGAGGCTTGCAATATCCAAAAATTACTTCATAATTTTTGACCGTGACGCTGGCGATCTTAGCTTTACGTTCTGCCATTTCCAGTTGATAGGCTTCGCCGAAAGTAATCAAAGACGGGAGATAAATAGACGGGTCTTTATTGCAATCAGCCAAAAAGATTAAGGCTTCTGCATGTGTTGGAAAATAACCGATGTACTTGGATCTACCGTTAATTGTTTTAAGTACGGCCCAAGGCCTACGACGGCTACCGTGCAAAAAAATAATACTGCCAAAGCCATTTGGTAGTTTCATGCGTTTTCTTTTTTTAGTATTCAAAATATCAGCTCCTTTAGGAGCATTATACAGGAGGCAAAAATGAACTGGGAATCTTTTAAATTTGCGGCTATCGGAGCTGCTCAAACTTTAGCACAAGGTTGGTCATATAAAGCCTTAATAGCGGCAATGTTGGCTATGATTTTGCATAAGCACGCTATATTGTTTTATAGCTTTGCTTTTTTAGTATTTATTGATTGTTTTACAAAATGGGTATCGATATCCTATCTGCATCTAAAAGATAGTGGTATTGAAAATCCGACTATCCTAGAATCTATTAAAGGAATAAAAAAAGCCAGAGCTGCCAAAAAGATAAAAAGTGAAGTTATGAAACACCGTTTCCTTGGAAAAATCGGTGTTTATTTAATTTGTGCGTTGTCTGCAGCTGTCGTTGATGTAGTTATGAGAGTTTTAGATAAACCTACTTGGGCAGTTATGACGGTTATTGGATATCTTGTTGTAACTGAGCTACTTAGTATTATCGAAAACTTAAATGATGCTGGCGTGGAAGCTATGAGTGGATTGATTGTTTTTGTTAAAAAGAAACTATGATTTCTAAATTTTTTATGGAGTGTGATTAATATGGCTTTGTATGTAAGTAAACATTGGAGCGTAACGGAGTGGGATTGTCTGCAACGTAGCAGGAATGAGTATGCATGGGACGAAAATGGTCGACTATGTACAAATGATGAAAAGACTGCTAACTTATTTCGGTTGCTTGATATGCTGAGGGATTGGAATTCTAATTGGGTTATTAATACTACTAATGCTGGTTATAAAAGTGGCTTTCGAACTATAGAAGTGAACTTAGCTGTTGGTGGAGAACCTAACAGCTATCATACTCGTGGCTGTGCAGCCGACATCCATATTTCGGGACAGGACGATACTGATACCGCATTGGCAGATACGGTCATTGCTGCAGCTAAAGCATGGAGCATTGAAGATCAGCTGGGGATTGGTTATTATGGCGATTGGATTCATGTGGATACCAGGGGCTACAGTAGCAGGTGGTGATGAATGTGTATGAAAAAATCAAAAGTTGGATATCTAATAATCGCTTTCTTGTTGGTATGGGCGTTGGCGCAGTTCTTTTTCTTGCCTGTTACCTGTTCAGCCGAGCCGGCATACATGATAACGGAAAGCGAGCTGGCGACACTGGAACAAAACTCAACCAGGCAATTGGAAATCAGCAGGAAATTAGCGCTGGAATTACAGATAGCAAGGGAACAGCAGACGCTATCGGATCAAGCATCGAGCGAAGCCAAACTGCAAATAAATCAGCTGCAGAAGCAGTTGACAGAGCTGGAAGCCTGGTCGAAGAAGCAGGAAGAATTGCAGCAGAAAATCTTGAAATCCTTGCCACCGTCCGCGCCAGGGGTTCTGCGGGAGATCGGAGCCAAGATTGATATTGATCACTATGTTACAGGTATCAGCTACGGAGTGAGCCGCCGGATAGGTAGCAAATATATAGGATTTCGAGGCGAGTATGATTGGCAAGATAAAAAAACTGGTGTGTGGGTAACATATGCGTACTAAAGAAAGCCTGACTATTACTTAATGTAGTAGTCAGGCTTTCTTTTTTATTATAAAATTAAGAAGTAGAAAAAATGTCGTCTTATGTAGAGGTATAAAATGAGATTGTGGCATGAAGAATTAATACCATTATTACCAAGGCAACAGCTACTTGGTCAGCATCGTGAATGTTGTGCTATGCGAGGTAACGGTTGGGGTAAAAAGCATAGAGTGGTAGATTATGTGTTTAAGCATAGTTTGCATGATCTTGAGTTGTATCATGCAAAGGTTATGCAGGAGATGTTTAATAGGGGTTATAAAGTAAGTAGTGAGTGGTTTTATAGGAATTATAGGGGAAAGCATATTAACACTGTTCCAAATGACTTAATACCTTTAATAAAAGAAAAAGTATATTTAGAACATGATGAAGTATATATGCACGAATGTTTGGAAAATTTAGCGAAAAAGGGAATCATTATTGAAAAATCAAACTTAAGATAAGTGAAACTTGAATTTCTATAAAATAAGCCTGTATATAACATATAGGCTTATTTTATGTAAATGTAAAACTAAACTAAAATACATAAGTGTTACTATATTAAGAAAATAGATAATGCGAAGAACAAAAAGTATATATGTTTGAATGCTGATGATAAAAAATGCACGAATTAAATAAGGATGTATAATACGGATTTGAAGTAAATATTAATAAATATAAAAGTATACTAACTATTTGTTTATTGAACAGAAAAAGTTAAAAATATATAATATAGAAAAGTAAGAGAGCAATATATTGTATTATTGAAAGCTATATAGCGTGAAAGTATATATGGGGGGGACATGCGTTTGCATGGAACTTTCATAGCCTACCTCCCTCAGATAATAATTCTGAGGGAGGTAGGCTTTTATTTTTGCAAAAAGAAAGCGGACTTTACTGGTCTGGTTTAATGGGGGTGAATATGCAAATAAATGTTACTACCGATTATGCGATAAGAATAGTTTTGTATCTGGCTATACAAAACAAAGTCACTACCTCCAAAGATATCGCTATGGCAATGGGGATTCCTAAGAGCTATATTTTTAAAATTACTAATAAACTAATTGCAGCAGGGATTATCCAAAGAATCGTGGGTGCTAAAGGCGGTTTTATATTGGACAAGAGGGTTGAAGAGATATCCATGTATGAAATTTTCAAAGTTATGGAAGCAACGGTGAAGATAAACCGTTATTTGGAAGGAGATGATTACTGTAAATGCTTTGAAATACAAAACTGCTCGTTAAGAAAATTTTATTCCATGATGCAAAGTAGTTTGGAAAACATGTTGAAAGCAACAATGATTAAAGATGTATTGGACATAAACAAGTAAGAGGTGAGATATGCTGGGAAAAGAAACATATTTATTTTTAGAAAAAACGAGTAAAAGATGGCATGAGCATCAAAATAAAGCTCTAAAAATGTTCTTGGTTCAGGCATTATGACGAAGTAAGGAATGAAAATAATGAAGTTAGAAGGATTTGAAGAATCAAGTGAAAGGGATAAATGTGGGCATTTAGGCGGATTGGTAATGACGTGCCCGATTTGTGGTAAGGAGTTTGGTTGTAATAAAGCTTACCATGTATATACAGCTTTAGTTAAACGCAGACGGCAGTATTATTGTAGCTACAGCTGTTATAAACAGCGGCCCAATCCAAAAGAAAAAAGGTGATGGAGGTAGATGGAATATGTTGGTTAAGGCATAAAGGTCAAGAAGTAGTTCGGGTTTATTTTATTCTAAATCGTAAAATTATTGAAGGGGAGTTGTAAAATGTATATGAAAAATTATAAAACGTTATATAAAATTATTACATTATCTTTAGTATTTGGCGGATGTTTATATAATTATAATATGCATAATGTTTACGCTAGTGATTTGAATATTGTAGATGAAAAAGGAGATAATTATTTAGCTGATAGTGGTGGAACGTTTAAATTTTTAGATGGGGCTAATGATTATGATAAAATATCATATACTAAGCATAATGGAGTGTCTTCTGGTATAAATTTTATGGATATTAATAATAAAAAAGTAGAAGTATTGACTAAGTTTTTACATATTAATATGGAAGATACTACTACCGATATTATTAGGGTTTCTAATGGTGAAATTAATATAGGGACAAATGATAATCCTATAAATGAAGTTTTAATATCTGGATGTGTGTATAGTAGACCTGGGGAAATAGTAGCAGGTAATAATGGTAAAATCAATTTTTTTGCAGATAATATGGAAATTAGTAGTGAGGGCAACGGAAATAAATTTGTATTTACTACAGAGCCTTATTCTAGTAATGGCATGATAAATATTAATGCAAATAATAACTTGAAAATTAGAGGGAATATAGGCGTTGGATATTTGGGAAATTTTGTAGGAGGTTCTTTATCAGCAACAAAAAATAGTCGGATAAACATAAATAATTCTTCGAATGGTACAGTTCAGATAGAGGGGGATATTTATACAGCTAATATATTGAATGCTGGGATTGAATACAGAGATAATAATATTGATGTAATAATGCAAGATGAAAATTCCTATTTAAAAGGAAGAGTTGTAGATTATTACTATAACGTAAAGAATGAAAAGGATAGAAGAGAAGGAACGCATTTATCTTTAATTAATGGTAGTAAATGGGATATGATAGGATCGTCGTATATTACAGATTTGAATCTAGGAGAAAATTCGGTAGTAAATTTGAATTACAGTTCTGATGTTATTCCTAAAAATAATTATAGAGTTTTGCGTGTTTATAATGATCTCATTGGTAACGGCGGTACTTTTAATATGGATATTGATGCCAGCAAAAATGTCCAAAATAGCGATAGAATATATATTAGTGGTACACATGAAGGCACACACTATATTACTTTGAATAACATAGGTGCATCAACAGATGGAGCGAAAGGAACTGTTTTAGTAAGTGTTGCTGATGAACAAGGTGATTTTAAAGCAAGTGATAGCGAAGGAACTTTATATTGGAACACTTATAAACTATCAAAGAAAACGGATGGTGTTACAAACGGATATACTGTAGATTGGGTATTGGATGAAGTAGAAAAAAAACCTGATTTACTTACTACCAGTGTAAACACAATTCTCTCAGCAAATGCACTGAACTACCATACTTGGAGAACGGAAAATGATAAGTTGCTGCAGCGCATGGGTGAACTGCGTCATAATGGTGAAGAATCTAAAGGTGCTTGGTTCAGAGTGAAGGGCAGTAAGATTGGTCGTGGCGGCAAGTTTGGTTTTGACAATAAATATACTGCATATGAGTTGGGCTATGACGAAGTTGCCAAGCGTACAGTAGATAAAACCCGTTATCAAGGTGCAGCTATCAGCTATACTGATGGCAGCAGCAGTTACAGCAGAGGCAGCGGAGACAACAGCAGTAAGGCGATCAGTTTCTACAATACCGAGATCGGCAGCAAGGGCCATTATCTGGATTTGGTGTTAAAAATCAGCAATATGGATAACGATTTTACAGTGTATGACACTAACAGTAACAAGATCACTGGTGATTTTAACAATACCGGCGTAGCATTGAGTGCTGAATATGGAAGGAAAAATGCTTTAAAAAATGGCTGGTATATTGAGCCGCAGGCACAGTTCACACTGGGTTATTTAGGCGGTGACAGCTACACAGCCAGCAATGGTATTGAAGTAAACCAAAGTGGCATTAAAAGTACGGTTGGACGTGTTGGCTTCAATATTGGTAAAGAAATCGGAAGCAAAGGTATCTTCTATGCTAAAGCTAACCTGCTACATGAATTCGGTGGTAGCTATAATGTTACGATGACCGATAGTACTGGTCGCGTGAAGGTGAGTGACAGTTTCAACGATACCTGGTTTGAGTATGGCGTAGGTGCGGCTTTTGCATCTGGTAAAAACAGCCATGTTTATTTCGATGTAGAACGCAGCTCAGGAAGTGATTTTACAAAAGACTGGCAATGGAATATAGGCGCACGATGGAGTTTCTAAATTAAGTATAAAAAATAAGCTATCTACTTTATGTTGTAGATAGCTTATTTTTTATATTGTAAAACGCAATTGCACCCTCGTTGCACCCTCGTTGCACCCAAAGGCACACGGTTTTACTGCACCCGAGAAAATAAAAAAGACGCAGAACAAGTCTACGTCTGTCTTTTCCATTGGTACGCCCGAGTGGAATCGAACCACCGCACACGGCTCCGGAGGGCTTATTATAAGCTCGAAACTCCTTGATATAACTATCTCTGTTGATTTGTGGTCGCAGTTTTGGTCGCACTCTTTGATTTTTTCTTCTGAAAAAGGTCTATTATATGCCTGTTAAATCCAGGCATTGCATGTCCGTACATTTTAAGTGTTGTGTTTGCGTCAGCGTGTCCAAGACACCTTGATACTTCTAAGATAGGTATATCTTTAGTGAGTGCTGCTGTAGCAAATGTGTGCCTAAATGTATGGATATTTTTATTTACTCCAGCCAACTCACATATTTTTAACCAGGCGCGTCGGATGTTTCCATAATTAAGGGCTTTGCCGCTTTCTGTGCAGAATACAAAACCGTTTATATAAGTGATTTTACCACTTGTCTGCATAGCTTTTAGCCGTTCTATGCATGTATCATATACGATTGGGATGTAGCGTATGCCGGCTTTTGTTTTGGGATCACGAAATACTTGACCAGTACCGCTGTCTTTGGAACGTTGTATACAAATTTCTCGTTTATCGAAATCAATATCTTCCCATTTTATTGCGAGAAGCTCGCCAATACGGCAACCAAGTACCAAAAGTAAATAAAATAATGTGTAGTATTTTTTATAGTATTTATTGGTTCGCAGTACACGGAAAATGCGAATTAGTTCGTTAAAAGAAAATACTGACATTTCTTTGTATTTTACTTTAACTGGTTCTACTGCTTGCATTGGATTATATTGTACCATTCTCAGAGCCACAGCTTTCTTGTAAGCGGCGAAAAGCAACTTATGTATCTTACTTATTGAGGATGTGCTTAAAATCCCGTCATAGCTATTATACAGCATTTGTATTTCTTTGCCGTTGAGCTGGTCAATTGGTATATGTGCAATAGGAGCAAGCTTATTAGCACTTTGTTTTTGCCTTGCAAAACTGCTGCTGCGCAGGTGTGGTTTTTGATATGTTTCTAAAAATTCTATTACCCATTCACCAATAGTAATTGTGGTGGCTGTGAGATTCCCTCTGTCACGCTCTGCCCGTATTTCTTTCTTAAATTCTTTGGCTTCTTTTTCGGTGGCAAAGCGTTTACGGTGACGTTTGCCGTCGTTGTCGTAGTAGTCGTAGCAATATTTTTTTCGTTTGCTATCGTACCAGATAGTACCGTCGCCGTACATAGTTCGACACCTGCCTTTAACTTTTTGTGTAAACTGGTCGAATTCGACCAGTTTAAAATGGATGAGTAGTTATTGCGGAATTTTTATACAACAAAAAACCGGGCTACATTACTGTAGCCCGGTTTACCAGTTGTAAGAATAAGGTGGGGTGACAATCCCACATCTCCTATTCAAGCGTTTCCGCTATCTGGCGACGGCTGCCCGTTCCGTCCTCAAATCCTTACCTCGTGGCTACAGTATATCAATTTAATCAAATTTTGTCAAATTTTTTGAGAGTTCCTTTTGCTATAAAGTTGTTTACACGATTTGTATTAAGTACATAGATGGACCTAGCAAAGTATTGTCCAGATGCTGAAACTCTTACTGCTACTTTTACGTAATTATTGTCTTGGATGAACTCTTTTACGTATTCTATTGAAGAGTCTGCATTGTTTATACCTACATAATCTGGAGATGAAAGTATAGCAGAAATGTAGGGCGAGTATTTTTGATAGTCCGAAGGATGACTGGACTTCATATGCTGGATGTTGCTTGGTCCCAGTAAGATGGGTGTGTTAGCGGTACAACTAAGACCTAGTAAATTAACTATGGCTTGTGTTATAACACCGACATTTTTTATCACTAATTATCAGCTGCTTTCTTTTATTTTTCTCTGAAAATGGAGCGGCAAGCGGTACTATTATTATATTTAGGTATTAGGATTATCTAATGTTGATAATAGTTCCACTTGAAGTTCTTCATCCATAGTTTCAAGAAACTTTTGTAAGCTACCAGATAACTCGTTTGCGATTTTAATAATATTATCTAATTTCATAATTGACTTGCCGTTTAAATATCTTTGTATTGTTGATGGAGATAGCTCAGATTTGTCTGCAAGCGCTTGGATATTCATGTCCTTTTGTGCCATTAGCTCTAATATTCTTTGCCTTATCCATTGGTGTATTTTGTCATGGGTTGTCATGATATGCCCCTTTGTTTTAAGACCTTCGTTTGTTTACAATAGCGGAAGAATGAAATATAAATTTATAACCAGTTTAGTTTCTTTGCTTGAGTGATAGCAGTTTCAATAGTTACTGCTATTGATTGTGCTGATTGTAGTGGGATACTAAAACATTCAACTTTGTTTTTAGATATAACAATAAATTTTTCGTCATCTAATCTACAGAGAGAGATAGAAGTATTAGGTAATTCGGGGGTATTTATGTTTCCCATAGATAGTTCTTCTGTCCATTTTTTACTGGTAGAATTATTTCTTGAAGTTGCTTTTTTAAGGGTTTTCTTTTTAGTGGTTCTTTTTGTTGGGGTTCTATAAGAACGAGGAAAAGCGTACATGCCGGCATTGGCTGCATCAAGATAAGCAATATTTGATTCTCCATAAGCCTTAGAAAATACTGTTCTCGTTGTTTTAAGATTTTCGCCTAAAGCATTTTTACGACCAATATATTCCATGGCGGATCGCATTATATCTTTGTTATATATAATATCATTTGGAAAGTTTTCGGCTATTGTCCAAACTGCCTTTAAATAATAATCTTTATCGTCTGGTGTTTGTTCTCTACGTTCTAATTCAGATGTAATTGACTTAGACCATAAATCATAATTTGTTGTATTCATAGCTGAGATGAATCCTAAATCTACAATAATATTCATATAGCTTACATTGAATTTCATAATTTCCAGCCTTCTTTCAAAAATAAATCTACGAATCTACTTTCTGCATCTGTGCAGTAGCGACATAGCTCAGTGCTAAAATAGTCGGCTTCGTTTTCGTGGCGTTGTGAACAATAGTAAGTGCGTCTATCCATGCAGAAATAACTATATTCAGGGTGTAAAATAATATGGCCGAGTTCGTGACCGATGACAGCTTTGCGTTGCCATTCTTCAAGTCGGTCGCTAACACATATATATTTACGGCGTAATACTCGCCGCCAAAAACCGTTGGTATGCTCAGGCGTGCTGACGGTTTTTATTTTTATGTTCAGATACTGAGCTATTTCATAAGGGTCGCTGCTGCCGACCTTTTTTATAAGGTTGCGTACACGCAACGGTATATTATAGGCCATGGCAATCAGCTCTTTCTTTTATTTTCTTCTTTTGCGTCGTAATAAAGTGCTTCGATTATTCGGAGCATTTTTTCTTTATCTTCGGGGCTAACCATACGACCGTTTAGAGTGATTTCTTCTTCGTTGAGCAGCTTCTTAAGGTCTTTGGGGATTTTCTTTTTGGGTTCTTCATCGCCAGTAAAATCATCTCCATTAGCTAGCGCAGCAAGATAAGCAACAGAAACGCCGGTTCCTTTGGCTATTTTGGATAGGGTTTCAACAGTTGGGCGAACAGGTTTAGATGTTCTTGGGTCAATGCCGCGTTCAATACTGTCAATTTGGGTGTGGCTTATATTTTCACATAATTTAGCGAACTCTCTTAAAGACATATTGCCGCGTTTCGTTCTAACAAATTCTGATAGTTTGTTAATCATAGCTTACACCTCTTTTAATAAATTGTAATCTATGCCTTACAAAAAGTAAAATAAAGTTCTGTTGTTTATGCTTGACATAACTTCTAAAATCTTGTATTATTAGTCTTGTAAAGCATAAACAACAGAAAGGCGGTGAAGTTATGCAAAATAAAATATCTATGTTACGGGCAAAAAAGAAAATAAGTCAAAGCCGCTTGGCAGGCTTGGCAAAAATAAGCCGGACACATTTGTCGGATATAGAAAACAATAAAGCCAAACCTAGTGTTGATATAGCGCAGAGAATATCTAAAGTGCTAGGCGAGAAAGTAGAGCATATTTTTTTTGAGAATGATGTTGTGTAAAAACAACAAGAAAAACAGAAAGGAGCTTAAAGATGGAAACCAAACAACAAAAAGCCGTCAAAGATATTACGAGTATCCTCAACGGCTTTACTGCATCAGAGATTCAAGAAGTTTTGTTTAGCGTAAATGAAGAATGCAGTGCTAATTATGTGCTTGTGTTAGATGAGAAAGTAGCTTCAGGAGATTCTTGTCTGTCCTGATAACACGGCATTCCTTGAAATCCACATCATAGAATGCACATGATAAACATGGTGACGGTATAGCATTAATATTAATACTATTGCAAGGGCAAATGCGTTTCATTCTATAGTCTGACACAATAATCACCTCCTTCCTGAATACATTATATCAGGCTTGGACTAAACAGAAAGGAGCTTAAAGATGGAACTGACAGAAAAAGACTTGGAGTTACTACGGGAATTGAAACATTTTTCGCTACTTGAAGCAGGATATATACAAACCGGTTTTAATAAGCCGAACCCTTTGAGACCATTATCGCCAGTAGCACAGCGTATCATCGATGTGATTAAAAAAGAAGAAGGGCTAACATATGTTGGAGCATATGCCGCCCTAGAGTTAGCTTATAACCATTTGAAATTTGAATCTAATTTTGTTGCTCTTCCAAAAGGATAGAGACTAAACAGAAAGGAGCTTAAAGAAAGATGGAACTAGTGACGTGTGAAGAGTATGCGAAAAGCAGAGGATTACCAGTAGTTACAGTTAGAGGTTATTGCCGGAACGGGATTATCCCACATCTTCGGATTGGCAGGGCGTATAAATTAGACCCTCCGCTGGTTGATGAAGCGTTATCAAAGGTTATGCATGAAAACATGGAATACCGCCCTAATGGTATAAAGCGAAATAATCAGCGAAGAAAAAATTTTGATTTTGAAGCAGCATTAAAAGCGTTGTAGGAGGTGAGAAAATGAAAAACAAACGGCTAGAATTGATCAAGGAAAAATTAAAGTCCATATATCTAAAATCAGTCAATGCAACTTTAAAAGTCCTTGACGGCATAGCAAGATATCCTGGCACTTGCATTGTAGGAACAGCAGCAGTATTAACGGCGTTAAGAATTTGCTACATTTCGGGGGTAGCAGAAGGGCGGGGATTATGATTAGAGATTTTACCGTAGCAACTACTGCAATATTTATTGGCACATACGTAGCTATTATGGCTGCTGTAGTCACAGTAGGGGTGTTGAGATGAGCGAAAAGCGTCTTATAAAAACAAACAAACTCTGCCTTGCGAACGGTGATGAGTTCGACAAAACAGAGTTTGAAGTGGATACCGATGTACTATCTGGATTTATTAAGGTCAAAACGGAAGGTAAAACAATTTATGTTAATCCAGAGTTCATCATATCCTTTGAAGAAAGTAACTTGTCCAGAGTTATTTCTTCTTGCCGGTAGTTTTAGTCTGAGAAAGCGCACTTCCAGCTACAGACTTAGATGTTTTGCTGTAGTTATCGTTTTTCAATATCTTGGATGCTTTGCTTGCTACAGATTTAGATGTTTGCTTTGTGTTTGGCATCACAAACCCTCCTTTCTACATAATATTCTTAAGATAGTTGAGAACGATAAAATGGAAAACAAAATATACGTTCACACTATATGTAGTAATTATACCACAACGATAGGAGTAGTCAATAGGAGTAGTCAAGATGAACAAAATTAAACAAATTCGTGAACAAAAAGGTTTGTCCAGATATCAAGTAGCTAAAGCCAGTGGTGTTTGGTATAAAAATCTAATTGATATTGAAAACGGTAAAGATGTGACATTATCCACGCTCAGGAAAATTGCAGCAGCAATGAACTGTGAAGTATCTGATTTAGTTTAGGAGGAGTGATTATGAGAAAGCAAAAGAAAAAGAGCTACCGAAGTAGCAGCTTCGATAGCTCAGGGTGGACATGTAAATTTTACGAAGTTTAGCGTCCACCTTCATTTTAGCAAAAGAATTGGAGGATTGCAAGTATGGATAAATTTGACGATTTAGTATATTCGCTTCGATATGAAGCAGAATCTATTTTAGAGAATCTGAAAGAAATGGATGATCTAGATGGTGATGAAGCCAAAGTCAGCGTGCTTCTAAAGTGGATTCATAACAGCGCAAATACTATCGAAAATAAAATAGAAGACTGGAGGTCTGACCAATGTTGAAGAGTGAACAGATTAACGAGCTTGCTGCCGCTTTGGCAAAGGCACAAGGGCAGATTGAAGGAGCAAAGAAAAGCAGCAGTAATCCGTTTTTCAAAAGTAAATATGCAGACCTGGCTGAGTGTTGGAACACGTGCAGAGAGGCTTTAACTGCAAATGGAATATCAGTTATCCAGATGCCGGAAGAAATCAATGAGAACGGAAGACTGAACATTACAACGATGCTTGCACATTCAAGCGGGCAGTATATATCCAGCACTCTAACAATGACTGTAACTAAATTAGATCCGCAAGCTATTGGCAGCGCAATCACTTACGGCAGGAGATATGCTCTTGCTGCTATGGTTGGACTGGCTCAGGAAGACGATGACGGAGAAAAAGCAATGGCAAGACCGAAAGATAAAAAATCTGCAGAAAGTCCGATTAATATTACATCAGTTAGTGAGAACGGCGCAGTAAGGTTTATTAACGGAGTGCAGTGTCAAATTCAGGATAGAAACGGTGATTGGCATGATATTGAGTTTTTGAAAATTGAAGTACTTGAAAAGCTCTTGAACGATGATAAATATGTGAATGCTCATGAGGCTATAAGAGCAGCGATAAACGCTAAGGCTGTAGGCACAAAATGAAGATCACGGTGAAAGACCTTCAGCTGATTCAGACATGGCAGGGGGCAAGTGTTGTGATTCCTCTGTCATCGTCAGAGGCAGAAGAGGTCGCAGAACTTAAGAAAAAGGCTGACGAGGGCAAACCCTTGCAGCTTGAATTAAAAATCGCCAGGAAGCAACGTAGCCTTGATGCAAATGCGGCATTATGGTTTTTACTTGGAGAAATGGCGGCTAAATTACGGACAAATAAAGATGCGCTATATCTTGAAATGTTGGGGCGATATGGAGTATTTACGCATATCATTGCAAAACCGAATGCAGCGGAACGATTTAAAGCTCAATGGCGTACTGTTAAGGAGCTTGGAGAAGTTACTGTTAATGGACAGACTGGTAAACAGCTGCAGTGTTATTTTGGCAGTAGTACCTATAATACGCTTGAATTTAGCCGGTTATTAGATGGAACGATTAATGACGCAAAGGAAATTGGTATAAACCTTATTTCTGATGCTGACAGGGCACTTATGCTTGAAGAATGGGGGAAATAATAATGATAAAAGAAAAAGAGCATATCTTGAAAATATTGACAGAAAAACTGGAAAAAGATGAGCCTTTATTTGTGATGATAGAAGGGAAAACTATTATAACAGGGACGTTTGAAAATTCTGAGGACTTACAAGCACGAACCGCGGCAGGTATTGCTCACCTCATGTTTTCGTTAGAAGCGGAAACTGGATGCACAACAAAACTTATGACTAAAATGGTTGAGTACTCTTTGCGCTTGATGAGGACCGTAGTAAAGCATGGCTAAGAGCATCATTCAGAAAGAAAAATATTGTTACCTATCTGGAGCGAAAAATGTGCCACTTGAGGAACATCATTGTTTCTTTGGTCCGTTACGCAAAATCAGTGAAAGATACGGCTTTAAAGTTTGGCTTACCCCTGAATATCATAGAGGGAAGAACGGTCCGCATCAGGATAGGCAAACAGATTTACTGCTGAAAAGGGTATGTCAACGTAAGTTTGAAGAAACTCATAGCAGAGAAGAATTTATGGAGATTATCGGAAGAAATTATTTAGACGACTGAAAGGATTATCATGAACTACGTTGCACAGATGAATGCGTTTTGGAGCTGGCGGTTACTCAACCAACTTAATAGCCGAGCTGCTGATTTGTATATGGCATTATTGCATTTCAACAATTTAGGCGGCTGGCAAAAAGAGTTTACCGTGTCCAGCACGATGCTGCAATCGGTGTGTGGAATTTCTCGGACTGAATTAAGTAGGCATAGGAATACTCTAATTCAGATGGGGCTGATTTCATACCAGGGCGGCAAAGGTAGTCGATCAGGTTTTTATCAGATATTTGATTTGTGTATCGTATACCGAACACAAACTGATACACAACCTGTAACACAACTTGTAACACAAACTGATACACAACCTGTAACACAATCTCGCGCGGAGAAGAAAG
>OHJP01000266.1_pt1 | contig 30740 bp, 19 predicted proteins | sample 1568591 | NCBI WGS metagenome assembly OHJP01 (sample SAMEA3879567, study PRJEB24766) | human gut metagenome | biome: human-associated habitat; feature: feces | place: USA | collected 1985/1987
CGAAAATACCGTCCTCACAGTTCTCGGTCCTCCCCGTAAAGACCAGGTCTCCCTGTTTTAAGTTCCTAAACTCCCTGACATAAATCTTCCCATTCTCGTACACTGCCACGCAGTCCATACGGCTCTCTTCTGCCAGCAGCCACTGGCCCTTAACCTTAAAATACTCCGGGAAAATGGTGGTTGCATGGTAATGCTCCGGCGCCACCTTATCCTTGGGCGCCGGGGCCGTCACAGCGTCCGGTGCATCCGTAAATTGGCTTTGGCTGAAATCCGGCTCCTTATATTTTACCAGTTTAAAAGACATTGCGTTATCCCCCTATACGGTTTTGTTTATGGATTTAAGCATATCACGATTACCGCCGCCGCGCAATGACGCCAGGCCATGTTTTCCACAGCCTGGCGTTATAATATTGTATATGGTTGTATGTTGCCTAAGGATTTACCACATTCTGCTCCCCTACTCCACAAACAAAGCCGTGGAATAATACCGGTCCCCGCTGTCAGGCAGCAGTGCGACAATTGTCTTTCCCTCATTCTCAGGCCGCCTGGCAACCTCAATCGCAGCATACAGTGCAGCACCCGATGAAATGCCGGTAAGAAGCCCCTCTGTCCTGGCCAGCATCTTTGCTGTTGCAAAAGGCGCTTCATTATCCACTGTTATAATTTCATCGTATACGCGGGTATCCAGAACCTTGGGTATGAATCCGGCTCCAATTCCCTGAATCTTATGAGGGCCGGCGCTTCCTCCGGAAAGAACCGGTGAAGTGGATGGCTCCACAGCTATAACCTTGATATTTGGATTCTTTTCCTTCAGATATGTGCCGGTACCTGTAAGAGTGCCTCCTGTTCCCACGGACGCCACAAATATATCTACCTGTCCGTCCGTGTCCTGCCAGATTTCCGGACCCGTACTCTCCATATGAGCCCTGGGATTCACCGGATTATCAAACTGTCCCGGTATGAAACTGTCCGGAATCTCTTTTGCCAGCTCCTCCGCTTTCTCAATGGCACCGCTCATCCCCTTCTCACCAGGTGTAAGCACAATCTCAGCCCCATATGCCTTCAGTATATTGCGGCGTTCCACGCTCATGGTATCCGGCATGGTCAGGATTAATTTGTAGCCTTTCGAGGCGGAGACAAAAGCGAGTCCGACTCCGGTATTACCGCTGGTCGGTTCGATAATGGTAGCGCCGGGTTTCAACAAGCCTTTAGCCTCGGCGTCCTCGATCATCGCCAAGGCGATACGGTCTTTTACGCTACCAGCCGGGTTGAAATATTCCAGCTTTCCGATTACTTGGGCTTTAAGGCCCTTGCTCGCGTTGAAATTAGAGAACTCCAACAGGGGAGTGTTGCCGACTAGATCGGTTAATTGTTTTGCTATTCTTGCCATATACAAATGAATTTTGTTGTTTCTGGATTCTTTTATTTATATGACAAAGATAGTGGATGGATTGTTTACGGCATATACTATAAACCGGGTATTTTTTTACCTCCTTCTATGCGTCACGCACAAAAGGAGGTTACAATCATAATTATATACAAGTCTGAAAGGACTCTCTTTAATGTCTGCCTCCTCCTAAGGCTTGGTAGAGGTTTACGGTGGCTTGAAGCTCGTCGAAACGATCCGTTACTTGGGAGAGCTGGGCGCTGAGCAGGGTTTGCTGTGCCGTGAGCACTTCCAGATAAGTGGTGTTTCCATGCGTCATCAGCAATTGGGTGCTACGGACGGCATCTTCAAGCGATTCGATTTGGTGTGTACGCAAGTCGATCTTTCCCTTCGCGGTCTGGGCTTGGGTAAGTGCGTCGTTCACCTCTTTTCCGGCGTTGAGCACGGTTTGTTGGAAAGTGAGCTTGGCCTCTTCTTGCTGCGCTTTCGCTATTTTCAATTGGGCGATATTCGCTCCTTTGTTAAATAGCGGTTGCGTAAGGGAGCCGACCGCCGATAGTAATAGTTTTCCCGGATTTACGATGTAACTGCCTGCGCTGTTTGTCCACCCCGCGCTGCCGCTAAGACGTAGCGAGGGATAAAAATTGGAGCGTGCGGAGGCTGTCCCGTAGAACGCTTGCGCCAATGCGTACTCGGCGCTACGTACATCCGGACGGTTCGAGAGCATCTGTAGCGGGATACCGATAGCCAGATCCGGGGTTAAGGATTGGTCTTCCAACCTTCCTCGCTCAATATCTTGAGGTGTCTCTCCCAATAAGACGGCAAGCGTATTCTCGGTCTCCCGGATGGTCTGTTCCAGATCCTTAACAGAGGTCTCGATGGAGTAGCAAGTAGCCTCGGTTTGCGATACGGCCGCCTCGGTAGTTATGCCGGCTGCCATTAATGCTTGGGTGGCACGAAGGCTTTCTTGCCATTTCACGGCGGTTTCTGTCGTGATCTCGTATTGCCGGTCCAGCATCAATAAGGTATAATATAAATTGGCGATATTGGCGATCAGTTGTGTTTGTACGGCTTGGCTATACGCTTGGCTTTGTAACAAGGCGGCTTTCGCTTGTCGTTTGGCGTTTGTCAGCCGGCCGAAGATATCGATCTCCCAACTGGCCGATATCGGGACACTGTATGTCCACGACGCTTTCGCCTTATCGAAACTACTTACCGTGCCCTGCGGATCTAGGGAGAGCGACGGGAGGTAGGAGAGGCGGGAGGTCATTAACGCCGCCTCGGCTTCTTGTACCTTTAGATGGGCGATCCGCAGGTCGGTATTATTGGCCAATCCCCGTTCGATCAAGGACTGCAAGGCCGGATCGGTGAACAGCTCCCGCCAACTGATATTCCCGATGGAGAAGGTATCTGCCGGGGCTGTCTCCTCCCGGTATAGATTCTCCGGGAGGGTGGCGACAGGCTCGTATTTCTTGTAAATGCCGCAGCTATTCAACGCTAGCGTCGCTACGGCAAGGAGTATGATGTTATTCTTCATATACATTATATATATACAATTGGATAGATTATTTCTTGCTATCTAAATATTCTTTTCTTTCCTCGGCAGCCTCTTTTACCTCTTCTTGCACCTGCCAATCAAGGGAACGCTCGAATTGGATCGGACGTAGTTTCTCTTGCAAGTATTGGAACGTGATGAATAAGCAAGGCACGATAAATAACAAAGCCAATGTACCGATCAACATACCGCCAACGGCACCGGTTCCCAACGAGCGGTTTCCATTAGCGCCTACGCCGTTGGAAACGATCAATGGCAGCAAACCGAATATCATCGTAAGAGCGGTCATCAAGATCGGGCGCAGACGAACCTTCGCTGCGCTAAGAGCGGCTGAAGTCAGGCTCATACCGGACAAGCGGCGCTGGGTAGCGTACTCCGTCAATAAGATGGCGGTCTTCGCCAACAATCCGATCAACATGATCAAACCGGTTTGCAGATAAATGTTATTCTCCAATCCCATGAATTTAGCGAACAAGAAACTACCCATCAAACCCATCGGTACGGAAAGAATCACGGCGAAAGGAACAAGGAAACTCTCGTACAAGGCACTTAGGATCAAATAAATCATCAAGATACAGATACCGAAGATGACAATGGTCGTATTACTCTGCTGGTTCTCCTCACGGGTGATACTACCGAAATCGTAGCCATACCCTTTCGGGAGCGAAATGACCGCTGTCTCTTTTACCGCCTTGATAGCATCCCCGGAGCTATATCCATTGGCCGGTACGGCATTGACGGCGATCGAATTATACATATTGAAACGAGCCAACGACTCGGCTCCATACACCTTGGTTAACGTGATAAACTGACTAAGCGGTGCCATCTCGCCGTTCGACATGCGTACGAACGTATTATTCAAGGAGGCCTCATCCAGACGATATTTAGGATCGGACTGTATCATCACCTTATACACCTTCGAGAAACGGTTGATGTTCGACACATATTGCCCACCGTAATAACCGGAAAGGGTAGACAAGACGGCATCCGGAGTGATTCCGGCTCGCTTGCATTTCGCCGCGTCCACATCCACGCGCCATTGCGGGTACTTGATATCGAAGGTAGAGTAAGCCGTAGCGATCTCGGGTCGCTCACGCAAGGCCGCGAGATATTGCTGGGTCGTGTTAAAGAAGGTCGTTAAGTCTCCACCGGCCTTGTCTTGCGTATGCATTTCCAATGCGTTACCCATACCATATCCGGGGATCATGGCCGGGGCGATGGCGAAAATCGTAGCGTCCTTGATATCTGCCGTACGGCCATATACCTGTCCGATCACGGCTTGTACGTTATCTTCCTTGTCCGGGCGCTCATCCCAATGTTTTAGTTTCAAGATGAACATACCGAAAGAGCTACCTTGTCCGGCCAGCAAACCATAACCGGAAACCTTGGAATAAGATTGAAGCTGTGGAATCTGGTTGATCCGTTGCTCGATATTCGTCATGATCTTGTTAGTCGTAGCCAAGGAGCTTCCGGAGGCCGTACTTACGTTGACAAAGACCGTACCTTGATCCTCATCGGGCACCAAGCTGGATTTTGTCGTGTTCATCAAGACGATCAGTAATACGATGGAGCATGCCAATAGCGACCAAGCCAGCCATTTCCGCTTGATAAAGAACAATACCCCGTGTTTATATTTCGCGATCATCGCATCGAACGCGGCGTTGAACGCCTTACGGAAACGGGCGGCGAAGTTATTCTTCTGGGTACCGTCCTCGTTGATGTAAGGTTTCAATAAGATAGCGCAAAGCGCCGGGCTTAACGTTAATGCGTTAATGGTAGAGATACCTACGGCCGCTGCCATCGTCAAACCGAACTGCGTATAGAATGTACCGGATGTACCGCTCATAAACGATACCGGGATAAACACGCCCATAAATACCAATGAAGTAGAGACGATGGCGGATGTCAATCCTTTCATCGCGTCCATACTAGCCATATAAGAGGACTTATATCCAACGTCGAACCGGGCTTGGACTGCCTCTACAACAACGATCGCATCATCCACCACCGTACCGATCACCAATACCAAAGCGAATAAAGTGATCAAGTTAATACTAAATCCGGCGACCGTCATAAAGGCGAACGTACCGATCAAGGAAACTACGATCGCTACCAACGGAATCAGCGTAGAACGGATATCCTGCAAGAAGACATATACCACAAGGATAACGAGGATAATGGCCTCTATCAAGGTTTTTACAACCTCATGGATCGAGGCGTACAAGAAATCATTCGTACTCATCAATTTTACGACCTCGATACCTTTCGGGAAGTCTTTCGAGGCTTCCTCAAGAAATGCGTCGATCTTATTATTCACCTCCGTGGCATTCGATCCGGCTGTCTGGAAAACCATACAGGAGATACCCGGCTTACCGTTTGTCTGTCCGATATAGGCATAGCTCTCTTTTCCCAACTCGATGTCGGCTATATCTTTTAACTTCAATACCTCTCCATCCTCGGTGGAGCGGATCACGATCTCACCGAATTCCTCCGGAGTAAGCAATCGACCGCTATATTTCATGGTGTACTGATACGTCTCGTTTGAGTTCTCGCCTAAAGAACCCGTGGCGGACTCAATATTTTGCTCGGCCAACACGGAGGTCACGTCCGAGGGGATCAATTTGTATTGGGCCATAACGTCGGGCTTCATCCAGATACGCATACTGTAATCGCCACCCATGACCATCAACTCGCCGACTCCGGAGATACGAAGGATCTCTGGTTTCAGGTTGATGCTGATGTAATTACTGAGGAAGTTCTCGTCATAAGAACCGTCCGGGCTATAGAGCGAGAAGATTTGTAACATGCTGGTCTGACGCTTCGAAGTCGTGACACCCACTTGGGTAACCTCGGCCGGCAATTGCCCGGTCGCTTTCGATACACGGTTCTGTACGTTTACGGCGGCCATGTCCGGATCGGTTCCTTGTTGGAAATAGATCGTGATCGTGGCGGTACCGGAGTTGGTAGCCGTGGAGGTCATGTAGGTCATATCTTCCACGCCGTTGATCGCCTCTTCCAAAGGAGCTACGACACTCTTCTGCATGGTCTCGGCATTCGCCCCGAAGTAAGTCGTACTGACCATAACGGTAGGAGGGGCGATATCCGGATATTGTTCTACGGGCAAGGTGAAAAGCCCGATGATACCCGCAACCATAATCGTGATGGAAATCACGGCGGATAGTACGGGCCGTTCTATAAATGTGCTGACTTTCATTGTGCTTAATTTTGTTTTACTTCAATCGGTGTTCCTTCACGCAATAAACCTACGCCTTCGGCTACGATCACGTCGCCGCTGTTCAACCCGGCGTTTACGATATACTCTTGCCCTCCGTTCACACGGGTCACTTCCACGGGGGCGGATTGCGTCTTGCCGTCCACTACCTTGAAGACAAATACCCGGTCTTGGATCTCGAACGTGGCAGCTTGGGGAATTACGACGCAGTTATCGTATGTAACCGGAATGATCACATTCCCGGAGCCCCCGCTATTCAATAATTGCTCCTCGTTCGGGAACGCCGCACGCAAGCTGACCGTTCCGGTGTTTTGATCGATCACACCACTGATCGTCTCCACCTTTCCCGTTCGGGGATAGAGTGATTGATCGTTCAATTGAAGCTCGATCTCGGGCATATTCTCCAATGCCTTGTCTTTCGAGCCGTATTGACGGGTCAAGGCCAACAGCTGATTCTCGGTCATGGAGAAATACACATACATCTCCGAATTGTCCGATACCGTGGTTAGCGGTTTGGGCAGATTTGCGCTTACCAATGCGCCTACACGGTAAGGCAGGGTTCCGATGACACCGTCTGAGGGGCTTTTCACCTCCGTGTAAGAAAGGTTGTTACGGGCGTTTACCTCTTGTGCCTCCGCTTGGGCTAATTGGGCTTTCGCCGAGAGTAACGTGTTGTAGGCGGTCTTTAGGTCGAACTCGGAAACTACTTTGTTCTTGTACAATTCTTGTTTACTGTCGTAAGTCAGTTGCGCTGTCGCTACGGATGCCTTAGCGGCCTCTACGTTCGCTATGGCGGTGTTTAAGGCCGCTTGATAAGGAACTTGATCAATAATAAATAAGACTTGTCCTTTTTTTACGCTCTCGCCTTCCGTTACGCAAAGCTTTGTAATAAAACCGGATACTTGCGGATAAATATCGATATCCTGTTTTCCTCGAATACTCGCCGAGTAATTATTGGATAAAGTCTTCTCCGAAGTGGATACAGTCATTGTCGCATACCCTGAACTTTGTTGGATTACAGGGTTTTGTTTACACCCAACAGCTACGATACACCATAAGGCGATCGCAGTCTTCATCAATCGATTTTGCTTTTTCATCTTAACTAATACCTATATTTTCGGATGCAAAGCTACTCGCTTATCGGCGAACCATTGTTTCCACAATGAGGCGGTGATTGTTCATTTTGAGATATAATGATCCGTTATATGCTAATGATCTCTTATATTTGCGGGCAAAATAGTAGACATATGAATCCATTTGAGATAGAGAGAGGAGAGTCGTTCATAATAGGCGATTCCGATTTGAGGGAGTTATTGGATCGTCCTTACAAGAGCGGATATGGCATGATCTTATTTTGCTATAAAGGAACGGCGAATATATCCGTCGATTTGAGCCGATGGGATATCCGGCGCAACACGGTGATCGTATTGATACCGGATACGATTCTGACGTTGAACGCAAGTAGCGAGGATTTCAAGGTACAATATATATCCTTTTCGAAGGTCTTGTTCGACGAGGCCGTATTCCGGCTGGATCCGCCCTTTTTCCGCTTCATAAAGGATAACCCTTGCTATACGCATCCCGCCGATCAGGAGGAGACCATAAATGTGATCATCCGGCTGTTTTGGCTGATTTACATGGATCGGAATAACGTGTACCGTGATATGATCGTGAAAAACCAGTTGCAATGCTTCTTCCTTAATATGTATGATAAGACAAGGTACTCCTTCTCGAGCCGCCAGCAAAATGGGTGCAACCGTGGGGAGGAGTTGTTCCATAAGTTCATCAATTGCATCCATGCCCATTATCTCGACCAGAAAGAGGTCTCTTTCTATGCGAACGAGCTTTGTATCTCTCCCCGTTATCTCTCCACTATCACCCGGCAAGTGACGGGCGAGTCGGCGAAGACCATTATAGACCGGCATATCATATTGGAGACAAAGGTGTTGTTGCGTACCACGGAAATGACCGTGCAGGAGATAACGAACCACTTGAACTTTCCCAGCCAATCCTATCTGGGACGGTATTTCAAAAAGCATACCGGGGAGTCACCCATAGAGTATCGAATGAAAAGGAAGTGATACCACTTGTAGATCCTAGGGATAAAGCCGGCGCCAACACCGCTGACCGTGCCTCCGGTTCCTACGCCGGCAATAAACAGGTCGACTTTACCGTCCGTATCACGCCAGATCTCTTCGGCAGTCGTACGGATATGTACAGCTGGATTGGCGGGATTCTCGAATTGTTGTAGGATAATGGAACCGGGAGTCGAGTCACGCAGTTCTTCCGCTTTGGCGATAGTTCCTTTCATGTCTTGCGCTCCGGAGGTAAGGACAAGCGGGGCACCTAACGCTTTCAATAAGTTACGACGCTCGGCACTCATGGTTTCCGGCATGATAAGGATTAATTTGTAGCCTTTCGAGGCGGAGACAAAAGCGAGTCCAACTCCGGTATTGCCGCTGGTCGGTTCGATAATAGTAGCGCCGGGCTTCAGCGAACCTTTGGCCTCGGCGTCCTCGATCATCGCCAAGGCGATGCGGTCTTTTACGCTGCCTGCCGGATTGAAATATTCCAGCTTGCCGATTACTTGGGCTTTAAGGCCCTTGCTCGCATTGAAATTAGAGAACTCCAACAGGGGAGTGTTGCCTATCAGGTCGGTCAGTTGTCTTGCTATTCTTGCCATATATTACTTGTTTATAGTTGTAAAGATATGAATCACTTCCTTATGAAACCAAGATAGTGGATAGATTATTTACGGAAAAATGCCTTATCTTTGCGTATAAAGAATCTATAGCCATGAAACAAGGAAGAACTAACAACCACTTGCGAACGCAATCCCCTTTAAGGGAGGAATACAAACAATTGCTCAAGACCTCTTGCAAAGAGCTGCTTACTGATTGCCGACCCTTCACCGAAGAGAATCTTTTTACGGCTTTAAGCTGGTTTTTAGGGGATCATTTGCCCCAGCAATATGCCCATGGGAAAACGAATCTCACACAGGCGTTCGATCAATTGATACAAGTCCTCAGCTGCAAGTCCACGGGGCAATACGGCGAGGCCAACCAGTATACCGCCGCCGCCAACACCCATTTCGGAAGCGTATGGGAGAATTTCACCAAGGCGATGTTGACCTATAGCGGCGTAAAGACCGCTAGGGATGACATGAGCAGCCTAGGGAAGGCTTTCGCCGCCTTGCGGAGGGCTTTCGAAGGCAGGCATTGCCTTTTGAACGACAAGATCAGAGGGTATTTGGATAGTTGCGAGGTCATCCTGAGCCTGACGCGTAATGAGCGGATGCACGAAGGCACCGCCGTGCTTACGGGCAACGTGCCGGGTAATTCCAACCCGGCTCTCGATATTACCTTGATAAGCGATATGGAGGATACCAACCGGCGTTCCTTGGCGTTCATCTTCGTGGTGGCGATGATGGCTTGGCAGGTAAGGAACTCGACAGGCGGGGTCGTGATGAAGTCCGATATCTCGTGTAGTGTCTCCATACTAAAGGGAGAAACGGTGGTGCGCTCCGGCTTGAGCGTTGTAGCCGGGACTCCGCTGAAATGGAACTTGCGGACGAACAATAACGAAACGACCTGCGACTATACGTTCAAAAGCTCGTACACGGACCAGCAGGCCGATACCCACCAGCTCTCTAGGACGCTGACCATCACCAAGGATGAATACCAAATCCTCATCATGGATTGGGGGCGGAACGCGATCACGCTTGCGGGCGAGAACGCTTCTCCCGCTCCGCACGTAGCCCCCCGGCAAGAGACGGCTCCTAAGAGGCAAGCCCCGGTGCCGTTCGCCTCGCCGTTCGCCTTGGATCCCCTGATCACTGGAGTTAGCGCGCCCGAGGCGATCGACTATCTGGGAGGTCGGTATAGCGGCGGCACTTCCCCCTCCGGCAAGCCGCAGGGCGTGGGCACCTTCCTCTCCGGCACGGGGATGCGCTTCATCGGGCGGTTCGAGGAGGGCGTGCCTCATGGTGAGTTTATCGTGGAGGGCGATGGCTACCAGTATCGTGGGACGATTGGTCAGGATCTTTCCCGGCCGGGATTCAACAGAGGCTCGTTGAAGGTCTCGTCCAACGGGCATACCTATATCTATGAAGGGAGGTTCGAGGGGACAGGGATCTGTTGCGTGGAGGGCCAGTTGTACGCGGATCGGGTGAGCGAGGATACGCGGATCTACGCGGGGACTTTCAAGCCGGCGGCCACCGGATCGCCGATACCGGAGCTGACCGGCAAGGGGAGACGCTATCTCCCGGACGGTTCTTGCTACGTAGGCCCCTTGCGAACCGGCCTGCCGCATGGCAAGGGTTTCCTGATAAAAGCCAATGAGGTAGAGGTGAGCTATGGGAATTGGGTGAATGGAGTCCCGCTTTATGACGAGGAGAAGTTGCTGTGGGAACCCTTGTGTGGTGATTGCGCCGCTACCATTTGCTTCGAGGGCATCGACCTGTTCCGGCTTAAGAAGGACTCCAGCGTGAAAGTCAAATTCGAACAGGGTCTCGAACTGACAGCCCGCGATAGAGCGGGGCGTACCTATCCGGTGCGTTACAACCCCGTGCCGCATGGAATAGGGTGGTATATTTTCCACGCATATCCTTGCGGCAGGGCGCGCAGGCAGAAGGATGGATTGTGGGGCTATGTGGATGAGGATGAAAAATGGAAGATCACCCCGGTGTTCGTGGATTGCACGGAGTTCAGTAAAGACGTTGCCATGGTGAAACGCTCTGATGAGAAGTGGGTAATGATCGACCTGTCCGGGAATCAGCAGATCTATTTCCTGTTCGATGAGCTGATAAGCTTCGACAACGGAAAGGCGGTCGTGTGCTACCAAGGCAAGGAGCTGACGGTAGACTCCAAATGGGATCCGCTCTCGCTAATCACCAATCCGGATGTCCAGCTAACCCCCAAGATGATGCGGAATGGCAAATGGGGCTATGTGGATTCGCGCGGGAACACGATGATCAAGGGGCAGTACGAGGAGGTTCAGCTCTTCTCCCAAGGGATGGCGGCCATCAAGCAGGATGGATATTGGGGCTATATCAACGGAAACAACAAGATGGTCATCCAGCCTCAATATAGGCAGGCCGATCAGTTTAGGAGTGGCCGTGCGGTGGTAGGGGTCAAAGGCAGGAAGCTCGGTTTTATCGACTACCGCGGTATTCTGGTGATCGAGCCGATCTATAGCAGTGCCCGTCGATTTTGGGGAGAGGAGAGTGTGGTTTACAAGGACGGCAAATGGGGAGTCATCGACAAGGATGGGCGTACGGTGTTGCCCTTTGTCTTCGATGTCATGCCCAAGGTAATCAACCCCCTCAATATGCAGCATCGCAACTACGAAGTTGTCTACAAGGGGGAGAGTATCTCCGTAAACTACCGATGGAAAGAGCCGGCGGCAGGGCGACCCGCCGCCCCCAAGCCCCCGGAAATCTATCTTTCTGATATCTTTGAAGTCAAGTATGACGAGGAGAATCTTTTTTCCTGTGGTCGTGCGGCGGTAAAGAGAGGCGACAAGTGGGGCTACATAGATGAGAAGCGGAACGAGGTGATACCTCTCATCTACGACTATGTTTTTGCTTTTACGAAAAATGGAGCTTGTATCATACTCAACGGGAAGAAAGGCTTGATAGACAAGAACGGGCATGTTATCTTGAAGCCCATCTACGACCGGTTCATGGACTTCACGGAGGGTCTGTGGTTCGTTGAGCAGAACAAACTATGGGGCATGGCAGACAAGTACAACCGTATGGTAATCCCATGCTTGTTTAGCAAGATCATAACCATCTCTCCGGAGAAGAAGACGGCTGAGGTTTCCTACGAAGGCGAAACCATAACGATAGACCGTAACTGGACTTTGGCCAAGTTCAACTCCACGTGGCGAACCTATCGCAATGGATTGAAGTTTGGCTTCAGGAAAGGGGGATTGATCACCGGGGAAAGAATCTACGCCAAATATGACGCGACAACGGGCCATTTCTACAACGGCGTGGTGCTCGTCAGACTGGGCGACAGATGGGGCATGATCGATGAGGAGGGCGACACCGTGCTTCCTTTCGTATTCGAAGAGGTCGTGCTCCCGTGGCCTGATGGCAGTGCGCGGGTAAAGTATAACGGTGAAACCATAGATGTCGATCGATACTGGAAAGAGCCTACCTCGGGCAAGCTCCTCCGAAATGCGAAAGATTTTTTCTCGAAATAACAGCACTTACTGCAATGCGGGCTGCAGTAAAATAGCTATGGAAATTTGTTTCATAGATTCGTGGAAGCGCTCTTCGTTTGCCATTGATCGAACGTATCCGTGATTAAGGTAAGAGCACCATCTCCCGTCACGTTGCAAGCCGTACCGAAGCTGTCTTGCAAAGCGAATATCGTAAGCAATAATGCCGTTCCTGCCTCGTCGAAACCTAGAATAGCGATGATTAAGCCCAATGAGGCGAGCACCGTACCGCCCGGTACGCCGGGAGCACCGATCGCGAAGAAACCAAGCAAGATGATAAATACGAGCATCGTCGTGAAGTCCGGCATACTTCCATATAATATTTGTGAGACGGTCAATACGAAAAACACTTCCGTCAAGATAGAGCCGCATAGATGGATGTTCGCGAACAGGGGGACAGTCACGTCGATTACCTCCTCCCGTAATATCTTGCTTTTCTTGGCGCAAGTCAAGGCGGTGCCCAAGGTGGCGGCGGACGACATGGTGCCTAAGGCTGTCAAATAAGCGGGTCCGTAGTATTTCAATACGCCCCAGCTATTTTTCCGGGAGTAAATCGATGCGACTACATACAGTAAGGTCAACCAGATGTAATGGCAAAGGATGACAATCAACAGGACGGATAAAAAGATAGGCAACTGCTTCGTAATCGCTCCCTCATAACTGAGGACACAGAAATTCGCGGCGATGAAAAGCGGCAACACCGGCATCAAGACCCGTTCTACCAATTTAAGCACCATGTTCTGGAATACTTCCAGCAACCTCTCCATCTCCTCGGATTTAACCCATGCGGTAGAAAGTCCCAGCATCACGGCCAATACCAATGCTGACATAACGCTCATCACTGGCGGAATCTCTAGATTAAACAACATGGGAGGGATGTCTTTCAGACCTTCCGAGGCGGTTTGAATATGCAAATGCGGTATTAACTCGTAACCCACAACGGCGCCAAAGGTGGCGGCGCCAACCGATGACAGGTATGCAATACTAAAAGCGAATAATAAGACTTTGGATGCGTTGCTTTTTAAGCGGGCGATGGATGGTGCCACGAATCCTAGAATGATCAACGGAACCAAGAAGAAAATAATCTGTCCCGTAATTTGTTTTACGATCATGATCGCTTTTAACACAGGCTCGTTTACGACAAACCCAACCAGAAGTCCGATCAAGACGGCCAGTATCAACCGTACGATCGTGTTGGAAAGAATCTTTTTCAGCATATTCGGATGTTTTTATTTTTCAATGACAGCAAATATAAGATATTTTCTTGTGTGAATGGGTGAGTGGACAATTTTGATTACTTTTGTTTGATGAAAACAAGATCATTGGTTTGTATTTTATAATCAAGTAATATGAAAAACATGAAACAAGCTTTACTGGTAGCGGGCTGTTTATTGGCTACCACTACGTTATTTGCCCAGACCGAGAAAGGGGATTGGGCTCAGTTTGGTCGTTACGCAGAGGCTAATAAGACCGTGAAAGTTCCTTCGAACGTGGTATTTATGGGGAACTCCATTACAGACGGATGGTGGCCGGCGGACTCGACCTTTTTTATCCAGAATAATTTCGTAGACCGTGGGATCAGCGGACAGACAACCTCGGAGATGTTAGTTCGTTTTCGCCAAGACGTTATTAATTTGAAACCGAAAGCAGTGGTAATCATGGCGGGTATCAATGATATCGCCCACAATAACGGCGTGATCGCTTTAGAGAACGTGTATGGTAACTTGGTCTCCATGGCGGAATTGGCGAAAGTAAATAATATAAAGGTGATTTTTTGTTCCGTGATGCCGGCATACGATTTTCCTTGGAGACCGGGTATGAAGCCGGCCGATAAGGTTATCCAGCTCAATAAATGGATCAAGGAGTATGCGGATAAGAATGGCTTGACGTACGTGGATTATCATTCCGCCATGAAAGATGAGCGAAACGGATTGCCCGCTAACCTGTCGAAAGATGGTGTACATCCTACCTTGGAAGGCTATAAGATCATGGAGAAGATCGTATTGGAGGCCATTCATAAAACCGTAAAGTAAGCAGATGAGAAACTATTTATTGGCTTTATCTTGTTGTACGGCCTTATCTTGTTGTACGCAAGTGAAAGTTTCCGATGTATATACGGCGGCGGCAGAGAACTCTTTACGTGCTCCGGCCGTTCCTTTGGTCACGATCGATCCCTATACAAGCGCATGGTCGTTTGTCGATCAATTGAATGATGAGTCGGTACGGCATTGGACGGGCCGTGACTATCCGCTTTTGGGCGGTATACGAATAGATGGTAAATCATACCGTTTCATGGGAATGGACGATATACAGGTGACTTCGGTGATCGGTACGGCCTCGGATGGTTTATGGGAGGCCGATTATACGATGTCTCAACCTGCCGGCGATTGGTTCGCCGAGGCTTATGATCCGAAAGGTTGGAAGCAGGGAAAAGCCGCTTTTGGAACGGAAGATAATCCTAATTGTTCCACGCCTTGGTCTACAGGAGATATCTGGGTACGTCGTACGTTTGACTGGCCTTCGGATGCGCAAAAGGATGCCCTCTACCTCCAATATTCGCACGATGATAATATTGAGGTGTATCTAAATGGAAAGCAAATCGCCGTGGCAGGGAATGGTCTGGACTATGATTTGCTGAAAGAGATACCGGAAGCGGTGGCGGAAAGCTTGAAGCCTACGGGTAACGTGTTGGCCGCTCATTGCCGGAACAATGGGGGAGGCGCTTATGTGGATATGGGAATCATGCGGAAGGTGAAACGAGGAGATACGTTCGATGAGAAAGCGATCCAGAAATCCGTGAACGTGATGCCTACGCAAACATTCTACACCTTTGAGTGCGGTGGTGTAAGTCTGGACTTGATTTTCACGGCTCCCTTCTTGCTGAATGATCTGGAAGCTATGACCTCTCCGTTTAATTATATAACCTATCAAGTCCGCTCCATCGACGGTAAAGATCACGACGTGCAATTATATATGGAAGCCACGCCGCAATGGGCCGTGAATACGATCGATCAAGAGGTGACTTTTGAGAAAACGGAAACCCCTAATTTAATTTACCTAAAGACAGGAACAATCGATCAAGAGGTTCTGGCGAAAACCGGGGATGATGTACGGATTGACTGGGGATATTTCTATTTGGCTATCCCAAAGAAACCGGGAGTCTCCGCAACGATCGACGAGTATTATGCTACGAAGAAAGCTTTCATGGCTACTGGTAATTTACCGGCTGGATCGCAAAGTATCTCTTCGGATATGCGTGAGCAAATGACGGTTCTCGCTTATACGGACCCGATCGGCAAGGTCTCCAAGGAAACCGTCTCCGGACATTTGATGATCGGTTACGATGATTTATATTCGATCCAGTATTTCCAAAACAACCGTATGCCTTATTGGAAGCACGACGGGAAAGTGGATATCCATCAGGCGTTTGAGAAAGGGGAGGCTTCTTACGAGGATCTGATGCGGCGTTGCGGTTCCTTCGATTCTTCTTTGATGAGCGAGACGAGTGCCGTAGGAGGGAAGAAGTACGCCGAGTTATGCGCTATCGCATATCGGCAGGCGATCGCCGCCCATAAATTGGTGACTGATAAAGAAGGGACTCTCTTATTCCTCTCTAAAGAAAATTTCAGCAACGGTTCTATCGGAACGGTAGATATAACGTATCCTTCCGCTCCTTTATTCTTAGTGTACAACACGGATTTGTTGAAAGGAATGATGAACCCTATTTTCTATTATAGCGAGAGCGGACTGTGGAAGAAACCTTTCCCATCTCACGACGTGGGTACATATCCGATTGCGAACGGTCAAACCTACGGTGGCGATATGCCCGTGGAGGAGAGTGGTAATATGCTTGTGTTAGCGACCGCTATAGCGATAGTGGATGGCAATGCCGATTATGCCGCCCAACATTGGGAGGTCTTGACTACATGGGCGAACTACTTGTCGAAGGAAGGTCTTGATCCGAAGAACCAACTTTGTACGGACGATTTTGCCGGACATTTCGCCCATAACACGAACTTGTCCATCAAGGCAATTATGGGAGTTGCCGGCTACGGGAAATTGGCGGAGATGTTAGGTAAGGCCGACATCGCTAAACAATATACGGAAGCCGCCCGTGAGATGGCCGCTAAGTGGGTGAAGATGGCGAACGATGGTGATCATTACCGCCTGACTTTCGATAAGCCGGGCACTTGGAGCCAAAAATATAATCTGGTCTGGGATCGCTTGCTGGGCTTGAATATCTTCCCGAAAGAGGTTGCCGCTACGGAAATGGCTTATTACAAGACGAAGCAAAATAAATACGGTTTGCCGTTGGATAACCGGGAGGATTATACGAAATCCGACTGGATTTTATGGTCCGCTTGCTTGACCGGCTCGATGGAGGATTTCAATACGTTGATGGTCCCGGTCTGGAACTATGCCAACGAGACGACTTCACGTGTTCCTTTAAGCGATTGGCATTTTACTTCCGATGGTACGCAACGAGGTTTTCAAGCCCGTTCGGTTGTCGGGGGATATTTTATGAAGATGCTGGAAAAGAAACTAGGAAAATAATGTTATTCTAAGAGGGTGTGTCAAATTGATATTACCGGACGCAGACGACTCAGAACACGCAGACTGGCGCAGATTTATTTAGTTGATAATTAATAATATCTGCGTTAATCTGCGCTCGTCTGAGTCGTCTGCGTCCCATGAATACCGATATTTGACACACCCTCTTAGTTTTGCGCATATGGATATTCACTGGGGGCGATGCCTGTAATCTTCTTAAATATAAGGCTGAAATACTGTACGTTCGGATAACCTAGTTGCCGTGCTACTAGAGCGGGGGTATTACTGGCTTTCTGTAGCATTTTCTTAGCCGCATTCAGTCGTTTTAGTTGAAAATATTCCTCCAGTGTTTTGCCGGTCTCGAACTTCAGCAGGTCGTTGAAGTAAGCGGCGGAAAGATTCAGTTCTGCCGTACAATATTCGGCAGTGGGCAGTAGGCCGTTCTCTAATTTGCCGGAAATGATATATTCGTCGAGGAGCCTTTCCAATTTCTCCAAGAGAACCTTGTTCTTATTTTCCCGGGTAATGAACTGTCGTTCATAATAGCGTGTACAATAATCCAATAATAATTCAATGTGGCGGGATAGAATGGTACCACTGTGCGTATCGATGGCATGGTGAAGCTCGTCCTCGATGTTTTCCAGACAACACGTAACTTTAGCGGTCTCACGTTGGGAGAGATGCAGCGCCTCTTCCTTATTATAAGCGAAGAAGGTATAGTTCTTAATATGGTTGTCCAATGACGTGCGGAACAATAGGTCGGGATGGAACGCTAAAAGGTATCCTTTGTCGGGTAACGTATTATTCTCACTCATGCGGAAAATCTCACCGGGTGTAAGAAACACCATCGTAGCGTTGGAATAATCGTAATACTTACGTCCGCAACAATAGCAACCGTCCGGGCAGTCTTCTATCAAGAGTATTGCGTAGAACTCGAACTTTACGGCCTCTTGCTCTAGGTTCGGGCTCTCTAGATTAATGAGGCTTACTTGTGGGTGCAGCGTCTTGCATCCCAAGCACCGGTTACATTCATATACGGTCTTAATATCTAACATCTTCTTGAACGCCTTCTATAGATTCGTTGATAGACCGATTTGCGCACGGTATTCACTTGGCGTGTATCCTACCCGTTTCTTGAATAGCCGACAGAAGTGCTGCGGATATTGGAAACCTAGGGAATATGCGATTTGGCTGACTGTGTCCGCTGTGTCGGAGATACGTTCTTTGGCTAGCTCGATTACTTTCTCTTGGATGTATTCCTGCGGTGATTTGCCGGTTTCCTTCTTGAACATGTCACCGAAATAGTTCGATGAGAGGCAAAGCTTGTCGGCAAAGTATTTCACCGTAGGCAATCCGTCCTGTTCAGCGAGTGTACTTTCGAAATACTCATCCAACAGGTTTTCGAAACGTGTCAGCACATCCCGGTTTGTCTTGCCTCGGGTGATGAACTGCCTTTCATAAAAACGCATACAATAATTAAGCAGCAGTTCGATATGGTTTACAAGTAAGGTTTTACTATGTTTATCCACGCCATGTTCCAGTTCCATACGGATGATCTTCAGGCAATCCATCACGATAGATCTTTCTTCTTCCGAGAGATGCAACGCCTCGTTTACCTCGTAAGAAAAGAACGTATATTTCTTTATATTCTTTCCGAGTGACGTTCCACGCAGTAAATCGGGATGGAAAAGAATACCATGTGCGTTTACTTGGACTTTATCGGTTGTCGGGTTTGTTTCCGCTGTTTGCCCGGGGGCGAAGCAAACGATAGTGCCTTCTTGGTAATCGTATGTCTGGCGCCCGTATTTGATATCGCAGGCTTTCTCTAGTTTTAGATACAGTGCGTAGATGCCGTAATTGAAGCGGATGAGATCTACACTACTCGTCGCTTTATTCAAATCAATGACGCTGACCAGCGGATTTAGGGTTTCGAGGCCGTATAGTTTGTTATATAGGTCTACACTATCTAAGTTAAGTATCTTATCCATAAGCCGTACGTATTTAATCAATAATTCTGTACGCAAAAATAGAGGATAATTCATATATAGTTATAACCCTAATTACGGATTATATAACCATTGTTACGGATTATGTGTATTTACAGGCTTTCTGGCTGATTCCACAAAACCTGTAATTGAGGTCATGACATCCGTAATTTGTCTACAAAGGGATGCTATTTGAGCCTCTATCTTTGCCATCGTAAAAATAAACAAGGAACGACATGAAGAAGTCATTAAGAGAATTATGTATGGCAATGGCTATATACTTTTGCGCTACGGGAAACCTGTTCGCTACAGATAATCAATTTAATACTGATCATACAATGGACAAGAATTTGAATCTAACAAAGGAGTGGGATAAAGTATTCCCACAGAGTGACAAGGTGAGCCATAGTAAAGTTACTTTTCGTAATCGCTATGGCATTACGCTTGCCGCCGATATGTACAAACCCAAGCATGCGGATGGGAAATTGCCTGCTATCGCTATTAGCGGTCCGTTCGGTGCCGTGAAGGAACAATCCTCGGGCTTGTATGCGCAGGAATTGGCGGAACGTGGATTTCTGACGATCGCTTTCGATCCATCGTACACAGGCGAGAGTGGCGGAGAGCCTCGTTATGTAGCTTCCCCCGACATCAATACAGAAGATTTCTGTGCGGCCGTCGATTTCCTTTCGACACGTGATGATGTGGATGCGGAGCATATCGGTATTCTCGGTATCTGCGGATGGGGAGGCATGGCGCTTAACGCGGCGGCTATCGATACTCGTATCAAAGCGACCGTAACCTCTACGATGTACGATATGAGCCGTGTGAACGCTAATGGTTACTTCGATGCGATGGATGCCGACGCACGTTATGAATTGCGCAAGCAACTCAATGAACAGCGTACCGCTGACACAAAGAACGGCTCATACGCCCTTGCGGGAGGTTTGCCCGATACGTTACCCGACGATGCGCCCCAATTCTTGAAAGACTACTACGCTTATTACAAGACGAAGCGTGGTTACCACAAGCGTTCGCTCAACTCGAATGGCGGATGGAACAAGACCTCGGCTTTATCGTTCATCAATATGCCTATACTCTCGTATAGTGACGAGATTCGTAGCGCTGTATTGATTATTCATGGAGAGAAAGCACATTCACGTTATTTTAGTGAAGATGCCTTCAAGAAACTGAAAGGTGACAATAAGGAATTGCTAATTATACCCGGAGCGAATCATGTCGATTTATACGATCAGATGAGTGTCATTCCCTTCGATAAGATTGAACGGTTCTTTGTAGAAAACTTTAAATAAGATTCATTATGCAACAGATAAAGGATATGGAATTTAGAGGTGAGCGTCCTTTGTTCGCCTCTCACGATTTACAATTAGACAATGTCGTTATTCATGCCGGGGAATCGGCGTTGAAGGAGTGTAGCAATATCATAGCCGTAGGCTGTCGTTTTGAGGGTAAATATCCGTTCTGGCACGTGAATGGCTTCACCATCAAGAATAGCCTGTTTACCGAAGGTGGACGTGCTGCGTTATGGTATTCTCAAAACCTCGTGATGACGGATACACGGGTGGAAGCCCCAAAGATGTTTCGGGAGATGGACGGTATCAAACTGGAAAACGTACAACTACCCAATGCTCAGGAAACCCTTTGGCATTGCCGAAACGTGGAATTGAAGAATGTGCAAATAGACCATGCTGATTATTTATTCATGCACAGCGAGAACATCAAAATCCGGAACTACGCTCAAAATGGAAACTACTCGTTTCAGTATTGTAAGAACGTGGAAATCCGTAATGCGGTCATCAACTCGAAAGACGCTTTCTGGAATACGGAGAATGTTACCGTATACGATTCCGAGATTAATGGCGAGTATTTGGGTTGGCATTCGAAGAATCTACGTTTGGTAAATTGCAAAATCTCGGGTACACAGCCGCTTTGTTACGCCCATGATCTTGTGATAGAGAACTGTACGATGGCAGATGATTGCGACCTGGCCTTTGAATACAGTTCCGTGCAGGCGACTATCAATAGCCCGATCCCTAGCGTGAAGAATCCCCGTACGGGAAGCATCACCGCCGAAAGCTATGGTAAGGTAATCCTCGACGAGAACATCAAGGCTCCGGGTAATTGCCAACTGAGGCTATGGAATGAACGTACTTGCTTTTCCGCATAAAGAATATGAGATATAACTTCGATGAAATAGTGCCTCGTACCGGTACGAACTCCTATAAATGGGATAGCGCTGTGGATACGGATGTTCTACCGATGTGGGTGGCCGATATGGATTTCCGTACGGCACCCGTTATTATCGAAACCTTACGGCAACGTGTAGAACATGGTATTTTCGGTTATACCCGAGTACCGGATGCATATTACGAAGCGGTGACAGGCTGGTTTGAACGTCGGCATGGATGGCAAATACGAAAAGAATGGATGATTTATACCTCCGGAGTTGTTCCGGCAATTTCTGCCGTTATCAAGGCGCTAACCGAGCCGGGTGATAAAGTACTGGTGCAGACTCCGGTTTATAACTGTTTTTTCTCGTCCATCCGCAATAACGGATGTGAGATTATCCGTAACCCTTTGTCTTATGCCCATGATACATTCACGATTGATTATGAGGATTTGGAGAAAAAAGCCGCTGATCCAAAGGTAAAGGTCATGCTGTTGTGTAATCCTCATAATCCCGCTGGAAGGGTATGGACACGTGAGGAACTAAGTCGTATCGGCAAGATCTGTATCCGTAATGGCCTAACAGTCGTATCAGATGAGATACATTGCGAACTCGTATTTCCGGGATATACTTTTACACCGTTCGCATCTATCTCGGAAGAATTCCTACGGCATTCCGTGACATGCCTGTCGCCTAGCAAGGCTTTCAATATCGCTGGATTACAAATCGCCAATATCGTGTGTTCCGATGAGAACCTACGTCGGAAGATAGACCGGGCAATCAATATCAACGAGGTATGCGATGTGAATCCTTTTGGTGTAATAGCTACCATAGCGGCCTATAATGAGGGAGAGGAATGGCTGTCGCAACTGATCGATTATTTATGGCGGAATTACTTATACATGAAAGATTTTTGTGGGAAATATCTGCCGGACTTTCCGATAACCTTGTTGGAAGGCACTTATCTTGTATGGATGGATTGCCGTAAGTTAGGTAAATCATCGGAAGAATTGGAGCACTTGCTGATCGGGAAAGCGAAGCTATGGCTCAATGTTGGAACGATGTATGGGACTGAAGGAGAAGGTTTCATGCGTTGGAATATTGCTTGTCCACGCTCATCGCTGATAAAGGGGCTGGAACGGTTTAGGGATTTTGTAGGTATGTCTGTTAAAGAACAGTGATGATAGAAAACGAGAGAAGGGGAAAACAGCGATTGCTTTCCCCTTCTTCCAATATATCTTCTATTCGATAGAAGATTCGTTTTACTCGATCTCGATGCTATGTTTTACCGGAGTAAGAATGAACGTGAACTCATAGTCGCCGTAAGGAATTTGATATTCCGGGAGTGCGATAGTTCCCCAGCTATTTACACAGCCCAATCCCATCTGTACCTTATCGAGACAAAGGTTTGTCAAGTCGGCTTCCTTTACTTCGGGAGAGTGTCTTTGATCCTTCCGGGCACCGTCATCCAAAGACTCGATCGTATAATGTAAAGCGGAAGCGGAGAATGGGGCAGAGGCTACGACCTTGATACCGTTGCCAGCCTCGTTCAGCATTTTCCACCAGCGGATATCCGATTTCGTTCCATTCTCTTGCGGACGGATATACGAATAAAATTGCTCATCTACGGTCTGGCGGTAAATAGCCAAGTCGGCGTTACCCTTACGGTCGATATAATTCTCCACGGGACCACGGCCATAATATTCGATATTCTCGAATGATCTCGGCATCGGCATCTGCATACCGAAGCGGAACATGGGAGATACCTTGGCGCTCTTGTCCGCTGTCATTTTCTGGGTAACCTTGATTGCGCCCTTGTTGTTGATCACGTACGTCAAGTTCAACTTGGCGGATACGGTCGGCATATCGTAAGCGGCCTCTACGATCACTTGCTTGTTCTCCATCCGTTGGTTAAGAGAAGTCAGTTTCATTTCCGGATTCTTCCATGCGGCGTACTTTTTCTGTAGGCCGGCTCCGAAATCATTGTCTGTCGGTGCACGCCAGAAATTAGGAGTCAAAGCCTCTCCCTCCTTGATCATGTCTTGACCGTTTACCTCGTATTTGATCAGATAACCATTCTCACGGTTGAACTCGGTACGGAAACCACAACCTTCCACGATCAGGTAATTCGCGTCGTTATCTTGTACGACTGGAGCCTTGGTTTCGATATTGGTTGTCTCCACGTTTTTCAATTCCATAGATGGAGCCTTGTATGGATTCAACGTCAGCTGATCCTTGGCTACGGTATGTCCGGCGGGTAATAAGCCCTCACGGTTCTTCAATTTATAAGATACGTTCAGCAACCATTCCGCGCATTGGCAAGTCTCGCCTAGATCCAATCGGATCGTTGATGTTTGCTGGGGAGCTACTTTCAGGTCATCGACACGTCCGCTACGAACAACCTTGCCGCCTTTCAGCATTTCCCATTCCAGATAATAAGCGGAGAGGTCACGGAAGAAATTCTCGTTGTAGACCTTGATCTCGCCTTTCGCCAGATCGCCGGGGGTTGTCCAAATATCTTGGTAGTAATACCCCACCTCGTACATATGCGGGTTCGGAACACGATCCGGGCTGATCAAGCCGTTATCGCAGAAGTTATTATCGCTAGCGTCGAACTTATTGAAATCGCCGCCGTAAGCATAAATCATTTTCCCGTTCTTTCCGGTCCAGCGTACGGATTGATCCACGAAGTCCCAGATGAAGCCTCCTTGATATTTCGGGTATTTACGGATCAAATCCCAATATTCCTTGAAACCTCCTTGAGAGTTACCCATGGCATGGGCGTATTCACATTGTATCAAAGGCTTTTGCATGGAGTTATCCTCGCAGTATTTAGCGCAATCCTCGTAGTTGTAATACATCGGGCAGAAGATATCGGTCTTTCCGTTCTTTCCGGCCTGCTCGTATTGTACGGCACGGCTGGGGTCTTCGTTCTTGATCCAGTCGTAAGCGGCCTCGAAGTTAGGACCGTATCCGGCCTCGTTACCCAAGGACCAGAAGATGATACTCGGATGGTTGAAACCACGTTGGACGTTACGTTGGTTACGTTCCAGATGCGCTTTCTTATAGGATGGGTTCTTGGCTAACGTCTTCTCGCCGTATCCCATTCCGTGAGACTCTACATTGGCCTCGGCTACGACATAGATACCGTATTTATCGCAAAGATCGTACCAGAAGTTGTCATCGGGATAGTGGCAGGTACGAACGGCGTTCAAATTGAATTTCTTCATGATCTGTATGTCCTGTATCATGCGTTCGCGTGAAACGACATAACCGCCATCGGGATCCATCTCGTGACGGTCGGCACCCTTGAAAAGAACCGGTTGCCCGTTCACGAGTATCTGGGCGTTCTTTAATTCGATCTTACGGAAACCTACTTTTACGGGGATTACCTCGATTGTTTTGCCTCCCTCTTTTAAAGTAGCCCGTAAAGTATATAGATAGGGAGTCTCTGCGGTCCATTTGTGGGGAGAGGAGACTTCTATCGTCGTGCTGACCTTTCCGAAAGCGTTCAAGGATTGGGTAGCGACAGCTTTATTCTGGGCATCCAATAGTTCAAGCTCTACCGTACCTTTACCCTTCATGGTTAGGTTGACTGCCAACGAGCCATTTTGGTATTGAGCGTCCAGATCCGGAGTCACACGTATATCGGCGATCTGTTGCTTTTGGTTACGGGCGTATAAATAACAATCACGTCCGACACCGCTGTAACGGAAGAAATCTTGGTCTTCCAGATAAGTACCATCACACCAGCGGAATACTTGGAAAGCGATCAGGTTCTTTTGTCCCGGTTTCAGGTAAGGAGTTAAGTTAAACTCTGCTTCCAGCTTGCTATCTTCGCTATAGCCTACGTACTTCCCGTTTACCCACAAATACATATTGGAGGTAACGGAGCCGAAATGAGCGATGATCTCTTTTCCGTTCCAGTCGGCAGGAACCATGATCTCACGACGGTAGGAACCCACATGGTTATTAACAGTAGGGACCTCGGGCGGATTGTTCTTGAATTGCTCACGCCAAGCGTAACCGACGTTTACGTAGAGAGGATCTCCATATCCGTTCAGTTCCCATACACCGGGAACAGGCATATTGTTCCATCCTTTGTCGTTGTAATCGGTCCGCCAGAAATCGGTAGGACGAGCGTCAGCGTTCTTTACCCAAAAGAATTTCCAAGGACCGTTCAAGGTCATGAAGTTCTGGGATTGTTCCTTGGCGTCCTTCGCTGCCACCTCGGCGGTCTCGTAGGCGAAGAAATTGGCGTGCATCGGGGCACGGTTTACGGCGTTGACCTCGGGGTCTCGCCACTCATTCGACTGGGCTACCGCTGTGAAAGCCAAAGCGGCAAACAGTCCGGTCATAAGTTGTCTTTTCATGCTATTATATTTTTAATCTGCTTTACGGAATTGCAAAACTAAGAATAAAATTCCGGGAATGGCAATAATTCCGGCAGAAACTAACAAGGCGACACGTAAAGAATAGAAATCATTTAGCCAACCTATAAATGGGGCGATGGCGGCGAACATTGAGCGGATCACAAAGTTACGGATCGACAAGACCGTAGCCCGCATCTCCGAGAAGGTCATTTGATTAATGTAGCCTTTCAAGATCGGTGTGGCGAACCCTCGGACGATATAGAAAATGAACAAGATTGCTAATCCCCAATAAGTAAGGTTATAAGCGAGCGATATATATCCGCCGACGATTATAAGGAGTATAAATGTATTTGATTTATGCATCCCGAAATACCGCTCTACCCGATCAGAATAGAGGGCGGACAATCCCACCGTCAGATTAAGCACGGTCCAAATGATCCCGTAATAGGAGGTCGGGGTTTCCAACTTCATCAATACGGGTTGTACGAACCATGCCATCGTTAATGTAGCGGCCCCGATGATACCGGAGAACATGATGTTATAACATAGTTTACGGTTCGTGACCAAGGAATATTTCAAGATGCGGACAATCTCGGAAGCTGGGTTCTGCACCTTACTCTTAGTATTGAATTCCTGCAAGGCGAACGCTGCCGGAATGCCGATAAAGGCGACAAACGCTTGGGCGTAAAACGGCAATCGCAAGGAATAAGCGGCCAGCAATCCACCGAATATGCCAGCGATGGCCTCGGCGAAATTACCGATCATTGTGATGCGTCCCTCGTACCGCAAATAAAGTTCTTCTTTTTTATATCGTACGGTTGTGTCGTAGAGCAATGCCGAATCCGCTCCGTTTACCAAGGTTTGCCCGGTTCCCAACAAGATCTCGGCGAAGAGAAATGCCGTGAAAGTGGAGGTGAAAGAATAACACAGGTACCCACCAAAGAAAAGTATACAACCTAGAATCAAGCATTTCTTACGCCCCCATACATCCGCCAGATAGCCCGAGGGAATCTCTAAGGCGACAGCGGCAACCGAGTAGACACTTTTCAAAATAAATACGTCTTGCAGTCCTAATCCATGATCCTCGTAGAATAGGACAATGATAGGCATTACGAGTGAGAACCATTTGGATAGCTTGATCAGATAGAGAGCGAGTATATTTTGTTTCATACTTTTCAACGGGATTGCCCTGTAGTTTTTATTTAGACACGCGAATGTATGAATTCTTTGCCAATAGCCTAAACTTTTTCAGGGAGCTTCTGTTCTTTTTGAAAAAGGAAAAATATGGTATTCAATCAACTTGATATTCATTTACTGATTACGGCCATTTGTGTCATATCATCCGCCTTGATATGCTATACGATCGGGGTCTGGGGCGAGCGTTTTCAAGGACAGTTAAAAGCGTGGCATCTTTGGTTTTTTGTATTAGGACTTTATGCGGACGCTATTGGGACAGGCCTGATGGAGCATATCGCCCAACTGACCCATCTGCATGATACGGTACATACCATAACGGGTATTATCGCTATTTGTTTGATGCTGATCCATGCGATCTGGGCGATTTGGACTTACTTTAAAGGTTCGTTAAAAGCTAAACAGCATTTCAACAGATTTAGCATTGTTGTATGGTGCATCTGGCTAATTCCTTATTGCATCGGTATCTACATGGGGATGTCTCTCCATAAATAGAGGCCATCGCTCATATATCTTGAGAAATAAATCGTACATTTGGTGATATGTTTACTATAAATTAGCGATGTACGAATGAAACTAACAGTGATCTTGATAACGGGCGTAGCTTTACTCAGTGTTTCTTGCGCCCAAAAAGAGACCGGATTGTCCGAGAAAGAGTTAATAGGAAAAGCTATTTTTTTCGATGAGTCTTTGTCTGAGCCGGCAGGGCAATCATGTGCCACTTGCCATATCCCGGAAAAAGGTTTTGCCGACAAATATGCCCGTATCACCTCGGAGGGAGCCGTGGAGGGGCTATTCAGTAACCGTAACTCCATGACCTGCGCCTATTCCGCTTATGTTCCAGCCCTGAGTTATGACGAGGAAGAAGAAACTTATGTTGGGGGCCTCTTCTGGGATGGCCGTGTGAACTCTCTGGAGGAACAGGCGGCCCAGCCTTTCGTAAATCCGTTGGAGATGGGGAATAAAAATGTGGGTGACGTGGTTCGAAAGGCGAGATCGGCGTATTGGTATCCGGATTTCATACGTATTTATGGAGAGCATGAGTCTGCGGATACTGTCTTTTCCTATATAAATGAGGCGATCGCTATCTACGAGCGTTCCGCCGAGATGAATCCATTCTCCTCGAAGTTCGATGCTTGGCAAGCAGGTAAATGTCAATTAACGGAAGAAGAGAAACTAGGCTATGAGCTTTTCAAGGAAAAAGGGCTATGTGCCGAGTGCCATATATTAGATTCGGACGAACGAGCCGGGAAGGTGCTATTCACTGATCACACCTATGATAATTTGGGGATTCCCTCGAATCCGGACAATCCATTCTTTAGGGTTCCGGCTCCGTATAATACGTGTGGTAAGGATACGATGGATCTTGGCTTGGGTTCACAACTGCGTAATCCGGAAGAATACGGAAAGTTCCGTGTGCCTACGCTCCGTAATATAGCGCTGACAGCCCCATATGGCCACAATGGATATTTCAAAACCTTGGAGGAGATCGTGCATTTTTATAATGTAAGGGATGTCGAGGATTTCCCTCCGGCGGAGTATCCTGAGACTGTAAATAAGGATGAGCTGGGGAACTTAGGTTTATCTCAGGAAGAGGAGGCTGCGATTGTCGCTTTTTTACGAACATTGACGGATTGCATCGAATAAAAATCAGCCTTTCCAAAAACTTTCTTCAGCCCCTAATAGTTTTCTTATAAAATAAAAAGAAGAGTTTAAACTATGGCGAAGAAAGTTGCGGACCAGTTAGTGGATACGCTGGAAAAAGCAGGCGTACGACGTATATACGCCGTGACAGGCGATAGCCTGAATGAGGTAAACGAGGCTGTTCGGAAAAACGGCAGATTGCGGTGGATTCATGTCCGTCATGAGGAGACGGGAGCTTATGCCGCTGCGGCGGAGGCTCAATTGACAGGCGAGTTGGCTTGTTGCGCAGGTAGTAGTGGCCCCGGGCATGTACATTTAATTAATGGGCTGTATGATGCCCAACGATCCGGAGCCCCGGTCTTGGCGATCGCTTCCACGATCCCTTCCCGGGAGTTTGGTACAGAATATTTCCAAGAGACAAATACGATCAAATTGTTCGATGATTGTAGCTATTATAATCAGGTAGCCACTACACCGGAACAATTTCCTCGGATGCTTCAAGGCGCTATGCAAGCGGCGATCTCATCACGTGGGGTCGGGGTGATCGGACTTCCCGGTGACTTGGCGGCAGAGAATGCTACAGCGGGTTTGTCCTCTACCTTTTCTTTTCCTACGCGACAACGGGTTTGTCCCGCCGAACAGGAAATCCGAGAATTAGCGGATTTGTTGAATAACGCGAAGAAAGTGACACTTTATTGTGGAATAGGGGCGAAAGATGCCCATCCGGAATTGGTGCAGTTGGCTAAATTACTGAATGCTCCGGTAGCCTATTCTTTCAAGGGTAAGATGGAGATCCAGTACGATAATCCGAACGAGGTGGGGATGACCGGTCTATTGGGCATGCCTTCCGGCTATTATAGTATGCACGAGGCAGAGGTGTTGGTGTTGTTGGGAACCGATTTTCCATACGAGGCATTCATGCCAGAGAGCAACACGATCGTACAGGTGGATATCAATCCGAATCGTCTGGGGCGTCGTGCCAAGATACAAATGGGGCTTTGTGGCGATGTGAAGGATACTTTAGAAGAGTTGATTCCGTTGATTCACCAGAAAGAAGATGATAGTTTCTTGCGGGAACAGTTGGCGAAATATGAGAAAGTTCGGGAAAATCTCCGTTCTGCCGCTGCTGTCCGAGGGAAAGAAGAGAAGATACAACCGGAATATGTGATTTCGGTCGTAGACGAGCTTAGCTCGGACGACGCCATATTTACCGTGGATACGGGTATGACTTGTGTATGGGGTGCCCGCTATTTGCAAGCTACGGGTATGCGGAAGATGTTGGGATCATTCAATCATGGTTCGATGGCGAACGCCATGCCGCAAGCGATAGGGGCGGCATTGGCTTATCCCGGCAGGCAGGTCGTGGCGTTGTGCGGTGATGGAGGTATCTCAATGTTGTTGGGCGACCTTGCCACGATCGTGCAATACCATTTGCCGATTAAATTAATTGTGTTTAATAATCGTTCTCTAGGAATGGTAAAACTTGAGATGGAAGTGGCCGGACTGCCGGATTGGCAGACCACGATGTTGAATCCGGATTTCGCTAGGGTTGCCCTTTCAATGGGAATGGCGGGCTACAACGTGATCAATCCTGACGATGTCTTCCCCACCTTGCAGAAAGTGTTTAATGCTGACGGACCAGCCTTGGTTAACATCATGACCGATCCGAACGCATTAGCGATGCCTCCCAAGATTGAGTTCTCCCAAATGCTTGGTTTTGCCCAGACCATGTATAAGTTAATGATGGAGGGGAGAAGCAAGGAGGTCTTGGATACCATCGATACGAATCTAAAACATTGGAAAGAGGTGTTCTAACTCTCAAAAGAGTTGGATAACCGCTTTAGATTTCGCGCTTTGAATGGCAGCGTCCAATATCCGTACTACCATTAGGTTATTCTCCAAAGAGGAAAGGTCTGTGGGAGGTACGTCAATCTCTTTACGGACAGCGGCTCTCAAGAAATAAAAGGAATCATTATAAGGAGCGTTCAAGGATGGTGCTATTTCTTGGCGCTCCTTTCCGTTGGTATAAATTCGCATTTCCTTAGGCGTATCTTGGTAAATATATCCTTTGTCGCCATAGATATGCATATCTTTTCTACCCATCGGCCAACACCATGATCCCATGATCTGGACGGTTGCAGAAGGATATTCCACGATAATAGTCGCATCATCGTCTACCTTGGGATAAAGATTCGGTTTATTCTGCCGTAGTACGGCGTATACGCTAAGAGGCTTTTCATCTTTCATGAGACGGGTGGCTAAGTTGGCTCCGTAACATCCAAAATCGATAACTGCCCCGCCGCCATTCAGCACGGGGTCGGTTAACCAGTCCGTGAACTCTTTTCCGCAGTTGATCTCGAAGGGACCTTGATGCCCGTCGTATACGTTGATACGATCGATCTTCCCGAT
>OHJP01000305.1_pt1 | contig 27559 bp, 30 predicted proteins | sample 1568591 | NCBI WGS metagenome assembly OHJP01 (sample SAMEA3879567, study PRJEB24766) | human gut metagenome | biome: human-associated habitat; feature: feces | place: USA | collected 1985/1987
ACAGAGTAACGGTAAACCGCAGCGAGGGCAAGGCGACGCGGTATTACATCGACGAATTTCATTTACTCTTGAAAGAGGAACAGACCGCAGCATACAGCGTCGAGATTTGGAAGCGTTTTAGGAAGTGGGGCGGTATTCCGACAGGTATCACGCAGAACGTCAAAGACCTTTTGACGAGCAGAGAAGTTTCAAATGTTTTTGAAAACAGCGATTTTGTCTATATGCTCAACCAAGCCCAGGGCGACCGGGAAATCCTTGCAAAGCAGCTTAACATTTCGCAGCAGCAAATGACCTATGTAACCCATTCCGAAGCGGGCGAGGGGCTTATTTTCTACGGCAACGTGATTTTGCCCTTTATTGACCGTTTCCCGCAAAATACAGAACTCTATCGCGTCATGACGACCAAACCCGGCGAGGTGTCGGCATGAGGATAGAAACGGACAAAATCTATTGCGGCGACAGCTTGCAGGTACTTCAAACCTTGCCGGATAACTGTATGGATTGTTGCGTAACGTCCCCGCCCTACTATGCTTTGCGCGATTACGGCACAGACGGGCAGATCGGGCGGGAAGCAACGCCGGAGGAATATGTTTCCCGCATTACGGCGGTTTTCCATGAGGTAAAGCGGGTGCTTACGCCGGAGGGTACTTGTTGGCTGAATATCGCGGACACTTATTGCGGCACAGGCAGCAAAGCCGACCACCAAGACCCGAAATACCCCAAAGGCAGGAACGGGCAGCAAGTGGCGGTAAACCACCGCGCCCCCGGCTGCAAGCCGAAAGACCTAATCGGTATTCCGTGGCTTGTAGCCCTTGCCTTGCGGGGCGACGGTTGGTATTTGCGCAGTTCTATCATTTGGCATAAGGGGAACCCCATGCCGGAAAGCACGCGGGACAGGCCGACCCGCTGCTATGAATATGTGTTTCTGCTTACCAAGTCAAAGAAGTATTTTTACGATTGGCAAGCGGTAGCCGAGCCGATAGCCCTCACAACGGCGGGTCGGCTGAAAAGCGGAGTTAGCAAAGGAAACAAGTATAACGTTACTGTTCCGGGGCAAAACCAACCGCAGAAAATCAACCGCCCCCGCGAAAAGGGCGCATACGCCGATGAGTTGATATGCCCCGTCCGCAGCCGCCGCAACGTTTGGCAGATCAACACAGCTTCCTATCGCGGCGGGCATTTCGCAGCTTTCCCGCCGAAACTTGCGGAAACGTGCATTTTGGCGGGCTGTCCCGTCGGCGGGATTGTCCTTGACCCGTTTTTAGGCAGCGGAACCACCGCAGCGGCGGCAAAAAGCCTTGACCGCCGCTATATTGGTATTGAGATCAACCCCGAATACTGTAACCTTGCGAAACAGCGGATTGGAGGTGAAAGCCCATGAGCAAGGAATGGAAAGCCCCGGACAAGGTAACGCAGAAAATGACCCGCGACGGTGCGGTTGCGGAAAACCTCACGACGGGCGAAACGTCCAGTATCAGCGAAAGGCCGCAGGAGGAAAACTATTCAGCCCCCGCAGGCGCGGCAGCGGAAAAGGTTGTGCAGCATATCGGCGCAGAGATTGAGCGACACGCAGCAAAAGGCGCGGAGAAAAAAGCCCTTGACGCGGCGCAGCCTAAAACCCATTCTTCCCGCTTGCAGTTTTCCGAAGCGGAACGGGCAACGCCGGACCTGCAAAAGGCAATCAAAAAATCCGATACGGCGGCTGACCGTTTAGACAAAGCGCGGGCAGCTATCCCCAAACAGACCAAAATCAAGAAAGAGCGCGTTTTTGACGAAGCCAAAGGCAAAGCAAAGACGCGCCTTGCTTTTGAAAAAACGGATAAGCCCCCAAACGGCAAGTTGCGTCATAACCCGTTATCCCGTCCGGCGCAGGAATTGGACGCCGCCGTACATGGAAAAATCTATGAGGTGGAGAAAGAAAACGTCGGTGTGGAAAGCGGACACAGGATAGAACTTGTGGGCGAGAAAGCGGGCGGCATGACGACGCGGGCAGTAAAACGCGGCATACGCAGCCATAAGCTGAAACCTTACCGGGCGGCGGCAGCAGCCGAGAAAAAGGCAGCAAAGGCAAACGCCGATTTTCTCTATCAAAAGGCGCTGCATGATAACCCCGCCCTTGCGCACTCTAACCCGATTTCCCGTTTTTGGCAAAAGCAGCGCATTAAAAAGCAGTATGCAAAGGCGTTGAAAACGGGCGGCAAGGTGAAAAAGACCGCCGAAGCCACCGCAAAGGCAGCAAAGAAAACGGCGCAGGAAACCAAACGGGCGACGTTCTTTGTCGTCCGGCATTGGAAAGGCTGTTTGATCGTGGGCGGGATTGCCTTTATCGTGCTTCTGTTTTTCGGCGGTTTGTCCTCTTGTTCCCTGTTCGGCGGCAACAGCGGAAGCGGCTTGATTGCGTCGTCCTATCTCTCCGAGGACGCGGATATTACAGGCGCAGAAAGCGCGTATGTCGCTATGGAAGCCGAGTTACAGGATATGCTGGATAACATCGAAAGCGAATACCCCGGCTATGACGAATACCGGGTAACGGCTGACGAGATCGAGCATGACCCGTATGTGCTAATCTCTATCCTCTCCGCTTGGCATGAGGGCGTGTTTACTCTCGATGAAGCGCAAAGCACCCTTGAAATGCTCTTTGATAAACAGTATATCTTGACGGTTACGGAGGAAGTCGAGGTACGCTACCGCACCGAAACGCGGACGGACAGCGAGGGCAACGAATACGACGTTGAAGTAGCCTATAACTATTACATTCTCAATGTGGATTTGGAAAACTTCAACCTCTCCCATGTTCCCGTTTACATTATGGGCGAGGAACAGCTATCCATGTACGCTATGTATATGTCGTCGCTTGGGAACAGACCCGACCTTTTCCCGCAATCCGGCTATATTTCAAAATACTATGAAAACCCGCCAGCGGATTATGAAATCCCGCCCGCCTATCTGGAAGATGAACAGTTTGCGCGGCTCATTGAGGAAGCGGAAAAGTATGTCGGTTTTCCTTATGTGTGGGGCGGCAGCAGCCCGGAAACCTCTTTTGATTGCAGCGGTTTTGTTAGCTATGTGCTGACGAACAGCGGCCTATACAATACGGGCAGACTTGGGGCACAGGGGCTTTACAACATTTCAACCCGCGTTTCCAACCCGCAGCCGGGGGATTTGGTTTTCTTTACGGGTACATACGACACACCGGGCGTATCTCATGTGGGTATCTACGTTGGCGAGGACGGGGACGGAAGCCCCGTCATGCTGCATTGTGGCGACCCGATACAATACGCAAAACTTGATACAAGCTATTGGCAATCCCATTTTTACGCCTATGGGCGGCTACATTACAACTGACTTTGAAAGGAGTTTATTTCTATGGCAAACACGAAACTTGACCGTATCGAACGGGATATTGAGAAAACGAGGGCGAAAATCCTTGAATACCAAAAAAGACTGAAAGACCTTGAAGCGCAGAAAATCGAGGAAGAAAATGCGCAGATCGTTCAAATGGTGAAAGCGGTACACCTTGACGGGGCGCAGCTTGCCGCGTTCCTCTCCGCTTACGCCAGCGGCGAAATTGCTTTGCCGCAGCCGGACGCAGACTATACCGACGAACAGGAGGAAACCGAAGATGAAGCATAAAAAACTGTTCCGCAGCGTTACCGCTTTGCTTGCCGCCCTTGTACTCATGGGCGGCTTTTCTGTTACCGCTTTTGCGGGCGGCGGTGACGTGAGCGACGAGCCGCCTACCCCCGTAACCGAAACCGAGCCGGAAGAAACGACGGGCGGCTATGAGCCGCAGCCTTTAACGCCGGAGGGCAACATGAGCCTTGTGGACGACATAACGGGCGAAGCGTCCGGCGATAAGCAGTTTATTACCGTCGTTACGAAAAACGGAAACTATTTTTACATCATCATTGACCGCGCCGAGGACGGAGAAAACACCGTCCATTTCCTCAATCAAGTTGATGAAAAAGACCTTTTGCAGCTTATGGAGGACGAACAGACCGAAGCCCCCGCTTGTAGCTGTACTGAAAAATGCGTTGCCGGAAGCGTCAACACCGATTGCCCCGTTTGCAGCGTCAATATGAGCGAGTGCGCGGGCAAGGAAGCCGAGCCGGAGCCGGAAGAAACCGAGCAGCCGGAGCCGGAGGAAGATAAAGGCGGCGGCATGGGCGGTGCTATTCTGCTTGTCGTGCTGCTTCTTGCCGCAGTAAGCGGCGGCGCGTTCTATTACTTTAAGATTATGAAGCCCAAAAAGGACGCGGCAAAAGGCAGCAGCAACCTTGACGATCTCGATTTTGACGAGGACGACGAGGAAGAATTAGAAACCGAGCAGGAGGACGAGGAAGTATGAAACTTGTAATTGCAGAGAAACCGAGCGTCGGGGCGGCGATTGCCGCCGTTATTGGCGCGAATGAAAAGCGCAGCGGATATTTTGAGGGCAGCGGCTACCTTGTGTCGTGGTGTATCGGGCATTTGATTAGCCTTGCAGACGCGGCAACCTACAACGAGCAGTACCGAAAATGGAAGTATGACGATCTCCCCATTGTCCCGCAGGATTGGCAGTTTACCGTTGCCAGCGGCAAGGAGCAGCAGTTTTCCGTACTCAAAGACCTTATGCAGCGCAGCGACGTTTCCGAGATTGTCAATGCGTGCGACAGCGGGCGCGAGGGAGAACTCATTTTTCGATTTGTCTACGAACAGGTAAATTGCCAAAAGCCCTTTTCCCGCCTTTGGATTAGCAGCATGGAAGAAAGCGCAATCCGCGAGGGCTTTTCAAACCTCAAAGACGGGCGCAGCTATGACAACCTCTATCAATCCGCGCTTTGCAGAGCAAAGGCAGATTGGCTTGTCGGGATTAACGCGACCCGCCTTTTCTCTATCCTCTATCACAAAACGCTGAATGTCGGCAGAGTGCAGACGCCCACCCTTACCATGCTGGTAAACCGCGACTATGCGATCAGCAGCTTTAAGAAAGAAAAATATCATGTTGTCCGTCTGGACGCGGGCGGTGTTTCGGCTTTGTCCGAAAGGCTGAACGAAGAAGCGGCGGCGCAGCAGATGAAAGCGGCTTGCGAGAAATCGCAAGCCGTTTGTACTTCCCTCAAAAAAGAGAAAAAGACCGTTGCACCGCCGAAGCTGTTTGACCTTACCGCGTTGCAGCGCGAAGCCAACCGCCTGTACGGGTTTACGGCGAAACAGACCCTTGATTATGCGCAAGCCCTCTACGAAAAGCGGCTTTTGACCTATCCCCGCACCGACAGCAAATATATCACTTCCGATATGCAGCGCAGCACAAAGGAACTCATTACCGGGCTTTGTTCGCTGCTTCCCTTTATGCGGGACGTGAAGCTGCAAGCAGACCTTACAAGGGTTTGCGACAACAGCAAAGTAACCGACCACCACGCTATTTTGCCGACAGCCGAGTTTTTGAAAACGGGCTTTTCTTCCCTTACCGACAGCGAAACAAAACTTATGACCCTTGTATGCGCGAAGCTGCTTTGCGCCGCAGCCGCGCCCTATGAATATGAAGCGGTTACGGCGGTTATCTCTTGCGGCGGTTATACCTTTACCGCAAAGGGAAAGACGACGCTTTGCGAGGGGTGGCGTGAGATTGAAAAGCTGTCCCGCGCCGCGTCCGAGGAACAGGACGAGGACGCAGAGCCGGAAACCGTTTTGCCGCCGCTTGCCGAGGGGCAGACCTTTGACAATCCGGCAGCGGAGATCTCCGAGCGTTACACGCAGCCCCCAAAGGCATTTACCGAAGATACGCTTCTGTCCGCTATGGAGAACGCGGGCAAGGAAGAAACGCCGGAGGACGCAGAGCGCAAAGGGTTAGGCACTACCGCAACGCGGGCGGGTATCATTGAAAAACTCATTAGCGCGGGCTTTGCCGAGCGCAAGGGCAAAAAGCTAATCCCCACAAAGGACGGGTATAACCTTGCCGCTATCCTGCCCGAAGTCCTTACGTCCCCGCAGCTTACGGCAGAATGGGAAACCCGCCTTACCGGGATTGCCAAAGGCAGCGACAGCCCGGACGATTTCATGCGCAGCATTGAGGAAATGACAGCGGGGCTTGTCAAGACCTATTCCGCGATTTCCGAGGATAAAGCGAAGCTGTTTACCCCGCAGCGGGAAGCAATCGGCACTTGCCCCCGTTGCGGCGCGGCGGTTTACGAGGGCAAGAAAAACTTTTACTGCTCCGACAGGGCTTGCAGCTTTGTGATGTGGAAGAATGACCGCTTTTTTGAGCAGCGCAAAAAGGCTTTCACAAAGGCGATTGCCGCCGCCCTTTTGAAAGACGGAAAGGTAAAAATCAAAGGTATGTACTCGACCAAGACGGGAAAGACCTTTGACGGAGTTGTGCTGCTTGCCGACACAGGCGGCAAGTATGTAAACTTCCGCGTCGAGCAGAACCGAAAATGATAAGGCTTGATGAAAAGCAATACCGCGCCGTAAAGAAAATGACCCGCGCCGCTTGTGCAAACAACGATTGCGGGAATTGTCTGCTGCTGGACGACGGGGAAACTTGCGTTTGTGTGCAGAGTATCAGCTATTCGCTGCTATGCCGCTATTTCCGCGAAGCGGTATTACCCGCCGACAGGCAGCTTTGCGAACAGATCACCCGCAGCGGGGAAACCGATTTGAAGCGTTGCGCGGTATGCGGCAGCACGTTTGCGGCGGGCAGCAACCGGGCGAAATACTGCCCCGATTGCGCGGCAAAGATACGCCGCAGACAGAAAGCCCAAAGCGAGAGAAACAGGCGTTTACGGATAAAAACAACTACATAGCAAGCACAGCAAACGAGTACCCGTTTGCGAGAAATGCCCGCGCTTCCCATAGAGAGCGCGGGCATTTTGCTTGTTGGGATAGTCCCAAACCCTTATATGACCGAGAAAGGACGTGATGAAAGAATATGCCGTATTCCTCATACGACCATGACAAATTGGAAACCGCCGAAACCATGCGGATAGAACGCCGGATATATTTTGAAGCAAAGGACAGGGAGATTGCCCCTTATGCTTCCTTGCCGATTGCGCAGCTACTTTCCATGCGCAGCGAAAGCGCGGCGGCAGAACAGGCGATTTTTGACGACCTTAAAGAACGCGCCGCCGCATGGGAAGAACAGGCGGGAAGAACGCTTTTGCTGGATAAAACACTTGAATATGTGAGAACGCCGCACGTCCAGCACACCGCTAACGAGTGGCAGACCACCGAGCATAACCGCCATATTCGCAGCAACCGGGTATATCAGATGAATTACTACATTTACGAGAATACCCGCTACGACAAAGAAGCGCAGAAATCTATCCCGTATTCATGGACGCTTACATGGAGCGTGCGCACCAACAGCCCAAGCAGAACCCAAGCGAAGATTGCCGGACAAGATAGAAAGGTTTTCACCGACAAGGCAGCTATGGAAAAGTATCTGAATGGGCGTATCAAAGCGTATGACCGTCTGTTTACGGAAATCTCCCCGCCTATCCCGCAGGAGTACGCCGACTATTTCAAAGTAAACGGTATGCTCATGCCGGACTACACCATAGAGGGCGAAGAACCCCCGCAGCAGCAACAGGCGGCAGCTATCCCCGAAAATACCGGGCAGGAAAAGGAGCGTGAACACATGAGCGAACAGTTTTCTATTATGATAGGCAACCGCAGCCGCTTTGACGCGGGCGACCCCGGCGGCTATTGGCTGGATATGCCCGCCACAAAGGAGCAGTTGCACGAAGCTATGCGGAACGTCGGCATTACCGCCGACAACCCGCAGGATTTTTCCATTCGCGGCTATTCCGACGACCCGGAGAAACATATTGCCTTGCCTTATGAAATGGTATGCGCCGCCGACGTGGACGAACTCAATTTTCTTGCGGCGCGGCTCGAACAGCTTGACCCCGCCGAGGTTGGCAAGCTGAACGCAGCCTTGCAGCAGAAAAACGGGCTTGCAAATATTGGACAGGTAATTGACTTCACCTACAACGTGGATTTCTACGTCCATATCCCCGAAGTACATAACTACCACGATTTGGGCGACTATTACTTAAATCAATCCGGCATGGTACAAATGCCCGAAGAATGGAAAGGCGGCATTGACCTTTCTACTTTTGGCAGGAACGCTGCCGCGCAGGAAAAAGGCGCGTTTACCGAGTACGGCTATATCGTGGAAAGCGGCGACGAGTGGGAACGGCAGTTTGAGGGGCGCGAAGTGCCGGAAGAATACCGCATTATGAGTTACCCGCAGCCGGAGCGCGGCGAACAGGACAAAGCCTATATGGACGCAGCCGAAACGCAGCAAGCAGACGCACAGGCCGCAGAGCCGCAGCAGCCCCGCCCCGTCGTCCCCATTATCCTTACTTCCGAAAAGCCCGCCGAAAAGGTAAAGGAGATCACCGCGCGTTTGGAACAGGGCGTACAGGCGATTTTTGACAGCGACCGCTACAAAGAGTTTCTTACTGCCATGTCGAAGTTTCACGATTACAGCTTGAATAACACTATCCTAATTGCCATGCAGGGCGGCAATTTGGTAAAGGGCTATTCACAATGGCAGAAAGAGTTTGACCGCCATGTAAAGAAAGGCGAGAAAGGCATTAAAATCTTTGCCCCCGCGCCCTACAAGGTGAAAAAGCTGGTTGATAAAATCGACCCCGAAACGAGAAAGCCCATGCTTGACCGCGAGGGAAAAGTGGTAAAGGAAGAAAAGGAAATCACCGTCCCCGCCTTTAAGGTTATAACCGTCTTTGATATTTCGCAGACCGAGGGCAAGGAGTTTCCCGACCTTTCCGTTAAACCGCTGCTTGCCGATGTGGAGCAGTACGAGGATTTTTTCGCCGCCCTTGAAAAAGCGTCCCCCGTCCCGATTGCATTTGAGCAGATCACAAACGGCGCAAATGGGTATTTCAGTTTGACCGACAAGCGTATTGCAATCAAAGAGGGCGTGAGTGAATTACAGGCGGTAAAGACCGCCATTCACGAAATCGCCCATGCGAAGCTGCACGACGTAGACTTAAACGCCCCGCCGGAGCAGCAAAACCGCGTTGACCGCCATACCTGCGAGGTAGAAGCGGAAAGCGTCGCTTATACGGTTTGCCAGCATTTCGGCCTTGATACTTCCGATTACTCTTTCGGCTATGTGGCTGGTTGGAGCAGCGGCAAGGAAATGACCGAGTTAAAAGCGTCCCTTGAAACAATACAGACCACCGCAAAGGAACTCATTACCGAGATTGAGGGGCATTTTACCGAGTTGCAGCAGCAGCGGCAAGCCGAGCAGGAGCAGGGCGATACCTTTTCCATTTATCAGTTAAAGCGCGGGGACGAAACAAGGGACTTGCGCTTTGAGCCTTATGACCGTCTGCAAGCGGCTGGACTTACCATTGACCGGGTAAATTATGAACTCGTCTATACTGCACCGCTTACAAAGGATATGACGCTGGGCGACATTTGGGAAAGGTTTAATATCGACCACCCCGCCGATTTCAAGGGGCATAGCCTTTCCGTTTCCGACATTGTTGTGCTTCATCAGAACGACGAGGACACCGCCCACTATGTAGACAGTATCGGTTTTCAGCAAGTGCCGGAGTTTTTGCAGGAGCAGCAGACCCCCGTATTTGACAAGCTGCCGCCCGAACAGCAGCAAGCCTTGTCCGACACCGTACAAGACACTTTGCAAATGCTGGTTGACGCAGACAAGCGGATTTATGGCGACGTTACGGGCAAGACCCTTGAAGCAATCGCGGCGCAAGGATATTCCTACAAGGACGGGCAGCTTGAAAAGCAGCAGCCGGAAGCGACCCCCGACAGCCTTTTGACGGGTGAAACCGTCAGAACGCCGAGGGGCAATTTTCATATTACCGATATGAGCCGTGAACAGATCGAAGCGGCGGGATTTGGTTTTCACCATGCGTCGGAGGACGGGAAGTATCTCATTATGGGGAATGGCACACAGGCTTATGCCATAGCCGCCGAGCAGCCGCAGCGGGATAATCCCTTAAAGCACGTCGAGGACACCATAGAGCAGAACGACAACAATTTTGACGGGCTTATCAACAATACGCCGCAAACGCCCACCGTTGCAGATTTTGAGCAGCGGGCAAAGGCGGGGGAAGCGATTTCCGTTACCGACCTTGCAAAAGCGGTAAAAGCCGAGAAACGGGAACAGCCGCAGAAAAAACCGTCCATTTTGAAGAAGCTGGACGAATACAAGAAACAGGCGGCGCAGCAGCCGAAAGATAAACAGAAAGAGCATAAAAAGGATTTGGAGGTTTGATAGCATGAATACCCGCTTTACCATTGAGGAAGAAAACATTGTTGCGATCTACGCCGAGGACAGCCGGGAAACAACGCTTGAAAATATCCTTGCCGCCATGCCCTACATGGACGAGGATATGCGCCAGCTTGCCGCCGCAGCGGTGAACAAGCTGCAAGCCATGACGGACAGCGAGTTTTCCGAAAGGGAGTTTATCTTGACCGACGAGGAATAGCCCATAGAAAACAGGGGCGCGGTTGCCGATTTCCGGCACCGCGCCCCTGTTCTTTTTTTGTCCTTGCGTGGACAATTAGAAAGCCGTTTTTGCGGGTTTGAATATACTTTATCGTCTATGCTGTTTCCCCGCGCTGGAAGCCGCAGAAACACAGGCGTTTTCAGCCCTTAACGTTCCACTTGCCACCCCATGTTTTGCGCCTTATCGCTCCTGCTCCCGCGCCCTGCTTTGGGACGGGTAAAGAATACTATCGACGTTCTTTTTGACAATGCCGTATTCTTGCATTTGCTTTTTCGCTTGGCGGTAATCCTCATACAATTTGCTTTTTCTGTCGTTTAAGCTGCTATACTCCTTGCGCAGCGCGGCGAGATCGGGCAGCTTCTTTATCTGCATTTCCTTTAATGCCCTTGCCGCAGCTTCAAACAGGATAATTTCGCTTTCATGCCCCCGCAGATACTTTTCCTTGTCCCGCGACTTCTTGTATTCCTCGTAAATCGGTTTTAATTGTCGGTATGTGGTCGTGTGCTTGATAAGCAGCGACAAATCAGACATACGCTGCTCTACGTCCTTAACCGCCCTTGCCGCCGCGTCATGGGCGGTCATAATATCGGCTATCTTGCTTTCAAGTTCGCTATAATACTCAATCTTGTTTTCGGTTAGGAAGTTCATGCTTTTAGCAGCCTGTTTCAGATTATGGATTTTTGCCCACCGTTCATAGCCCGCCGACTGTTGGGCTTTGATACTGTTTTCAAGATCGACGACAAGCCGGATTTTCTTATCTTCCCGCAGCGTTTTTGTTTTGGCAACATACACGCCCTTGATACGCTCCTTTATCGCTTCTTCCGTATAGGCCGCGCCGAGCGTCTTTGTGCGGGTAAACCGTTCCTGTCCGGCAGCGCGAAAGGAAATGTATTTGCCCTGTTTGATTTCATACCCCATTTCCTGCAAGCGGCGCAGCAGTTCGTCAAAATCTTTCACTTGGGGAATGAGAGTATCTATCGCCGTTTTCAGCTTTGCTTTGTAGCTTGTCCCTTGCTTTTCGGCGGTGTATTCTGCATAGCTTTTTCCCTTGTCCTGTCCCGGTACGACGACGGATAGCCCATGCTCTTTACATATCCTGTCGCTGGTGCGCCGGATAAAGTGATAGCTTTGCTTGTTGGAATGGTACTTTTTGTAGTCAACGAAGCTAACCGCGTTGAAAATCAAGTGATTATGCAGATGGTCTTTATCGACGTGAGTTGTCAAAACAAACTCATACTTGCCGCCTAATACCGCCCCGGCAAGTTCCATGCCGATTTTGTGCGCTTCTTCCGGTGTGGTTTCTCCCACCGCAAAGGATTGTATCAAGTGCCGCCCTAAATGTGTGCCGCGATCTCCGGCAGCTTCCCGCGTCCATGCAAACTCAATATCGGCGGTTTCCAGCCCGCAGCCGAAAGAGGACGCAAGCAGCTTCCCGTCTGTCTTTTCGGGATTTAAGATATAGTCTATCGCAGCCTTTAAGGTTGATTTAATAGGGTGCGTCTTTGTAACCGCCATATCTCGTCCACCGCCTTTTTAATGTCCTCTATATCCTGCCTGTAAACCGTCCCCGTCGCATTGGCGCGTTTTGCAATCTGGTTGATGTTCCGGCTCACCGCTTGCAGTTCCCGGATATATGCTTTTGTGTCGCTTCGGTCAACGACAAGAATATACCCGTCTATCGCCATTTTACGGAAGTATGCCCCATACTGCTTTATGGGAAGCTGCTTCATCTTCTCGTCGATCAGCCGCTTTTCTTCTTCCGTAACGTAAAACTTCATCTGTATATTTCTCTTTCGGTTTTCCATTTCCGCACCGCCTTTCGGTATAAGGGTTTGGGATTATCCCAACAAGCACTTTTCGCAAACGGGTACTCGTTTGCTGTGCTTGCTATCTACTCCTTATCCCGTTTCAAAGGCAGCGTTTGTTGCACTCTCTTTCTAATTTGGCGCAAAAAAAGATTGCAGCCCCTATGCGCTGCAATCTCCTGCTTCCCATATTGTGAGGTTAGTCCTCTGCTTGTTCGACTTCTGTTATCTCCCTTGCCGTTGCGGTTACAATCCGTATGCCTTTATCGCTCATACCGTCCAGCAGCGCGTCAAGCTGCCGCCGCCCGGTGGATTTCTCCGCATTGCTGTTCGGGAAGAAAAATTGATCTACCGAAATATGATACCGGGTTACAAGGTCATAGAATACCTGTAAACTCGGCTGTTGTCCCTTGTTCTCGATATTCGCAAGGTAGCGCGGGGAAATATATAACTCGTCGCTTACCTTTTTGCGGCTCTCGCCGTATTCATTTCTCGCGGCTTTTATAGCTGCCCCGAAAGCCTTAAAGTCGTACAATGGTACGGGTCTTTTTGCCATTTTCATTCACCCTGTTACATTTTACAGTTCACCTTTCTTTTTGGATATGTCCACACAATTCATATCATTAGGTTAAATACTTCCTGTTGTGTATTGACAGTAGACTGATTTTCTTATAAAATAAAATTTATGTAAAAGGAGGCGGCGTTTATGTTGCATAGCATGCGTATTAGATAAGCATTGAAAAAAAGGATTTTCCCATTTTCAACATGGGCTTTTTTGTCATGCTTATTTTGCGGATGCTATACAAAAAACTAACGACGTATAGATATAGTATAGACATAGTGCAAGCTATGCCTTAGTTTTGTTGTACTGCTCTGTGCATTATAAATGCAGGTCAATGCTCATGTTGAGGATTGACCTGCATTTTTTTGTGTAAAAAGGACGAGTGAAATATAATGCTTAAAAAATATTGGATAAAATGTCCGATTTGTAACGGAAAGACGAGAGTTCAAGTATTTCATAATACTGTATTAAAAGATTTTCCTCTTTTCTGCCCTAAATGCAAATTGACGCATATCATTGATGTAGAAAAATTAGAGATTGTAATCAAAAATACAGAAAAACAAACTTTTATTATTTAGAAGAAAGGATATAAAAATGAAACGTTTACCTAAATATACGCCTGCGGAAGTACGGAATGATCCATACGGATTTACTTACAAAGAAATGTCGGAAGTTATTGGCGAGAATGAAGCAAAAGCCTTATATGAAGAATTATATAAGCAATTACCACGCAAAAAAAATCTATCAATGTTGGTAAAAAATATTTGCAAAAGCAGTGATACTGAAAAGTATGTTTACGAACTGAAAGACAACAAATACATTGAAACGGTTTTTATCAAGCGGCGAGATGGTGGAACTGTTTGCGTGAGCACACAAGTCGGTTGTCCTGTTGGTTGTATTTTTTGTGAGTCCGGGCGAAATGGCTTTGTTCGTAATCTAACATCGTCAGAAATCGTACAACAGATTATATTGTTGCGTCGAAAAGTAAACCGTATCGTTTTTATGGGTATGGGAGAGCCTTTATTCAATTATGACAACTTGATAAAAGCAATCCATATTCTCCGAGATAGATATGGGCTCAACTTTCCAACCGACGGCATTACCATATCAACAGTTGGTCCGGTCGATCAATTAAAAAAATTGCGCGAGGAACATCTTAAAATTCAGTTGACAATATCTTTACACGCAGCAACACAATCTGCAAGAAATCGTATTATTCCTCACATGCGCATATATGCTATTGAAGATGTTGTTAAGCAAGCCTTATCCTATTCTGAAAGGCATAATCGCAAAATTGTCTTTGCGTATTTGCTTTTACCGGGTATAAATGACCGGCCCTCAGATGTAAGACAACTTGCAAAATGGTTTCGGGGCAAAAAAGTTATGATTAACGTGTTACAATACAACCCAACAAGCAATTCAAGAATTAAAGCACCACAGAAACGGGAAATAGTTGCATTCAAACATCAATTAGAGCAAGCAGGACTTGAAGTTACTATGAGAGTTTCTCATGGCAGAGAGATTAACGCGGCTTGTGGACAGTTAGCTAACACATATAATAAATTCAAAAAAAAATGATTAAAAGTGCCAGACGCATAGACGCAGAGCCGATAACGCATTAGGTCAAAAAACCTATGTGTTATCGGCTTTTTTATTTAATATTGCGCAAAAGCCGCTGTTCCCTATTATAGAATGGATTGCGGGTAGTGTATTAAAGTCGCCCTTTTTTAAGGATACGGCGGTATCGGGGAGGTATCGCCGTGTCCATTTTTATTTACTGTAACCCGCCTAATGCTTTGCGGTCAAAAAAAGCTATGCTCCGCAAGCGGGATATTCCGGCTATGAATGTGAACTGTCAATACATTTAGCTACTGCTTACATTTCCTTTGCGCCCGTCCGCGTCTTGCGGACGGGCGCATTTTGCTTTTTTCAACTTTTTTCTGAAAAGCGCACTCAAGAGCCATCTCCCGAACGGGTACGGAGCGAAAGGGGCAGAGAGGACAAGCCCTTAACTCCCGTCCTCTACTCCACGCGGGAAGGAGGTGAACTCTATGGAGCTATCTTCTTCCGACAAGGAAAGAATACAACATCAGTACGACGCATTAGCAAAGAAAACTTTGGTTGGCGAAGCGAAAAGCCACCGCCGCACTCTTGCGAAACGCGCAGCACGCGAAGTTACTTTTTCGGATTTGAGCGAAAGCGAACTCGCGCAGCTTTTCACAACGGACGAATACGAAAGCGATTATTTCCGTTTTCAAGTGTCCGGCTTTGATGTACTCGTCAAAAATGAACTGCTTGCCGAAGCCCTTAACGCTTTGCCCGAAAGGAAACGCGACATTATCCTTTTGTCCTACTTCTTGGATATGAGCGACGCGGAAATTGGCGAACTGCTGAATGTTGTACGCACGACGGTTTTCCGGCACAGGAAATCCGCGCTTGCGAAAATCAAACAGTATTTGGAGGGAAAAGCAGATGATGAATACCGTTAGGAAGTCTGAAAATCTGTTGCCGTTCCCTGTCATTTCCGCAGCGGCAAACGGCGACACAACCGCCATGTGCGCGATCTTGAAGCACTACGAGGGTTACATAGCGAAACTTTGTACCCGCACGCTGAAAGACGACGCGGGCAATACCTATTCCTATGTGGACGAGGAAATGCGTAACAGGCTGCAAGTGCGCCTTATTACCCGCACCCTTGCTTTTCATGTAGGATAATCTTTTAGCCCATGCGGGGAGCGTGTCCCCTTTCCACGCTTCCCGTTATGGGCTATTTGTCGTTCCGCAAAAGCATATCCGCTGTTGATGTGCTTTTGCAGGCCGACAAAGCCTATTGTTCTTTGACAAAGAAAGCGGCCTTTGGTGCGCAGCATAACAGGCAAACGGGTACATTCCGTCTGTACCGAGCCAGTCGGCGGGTACGCCATGACAGCTTTTCCCCATAGGGGAAAAGCCGAGCGAGAACTACCGCGCCGTAAAACAGGTTTAGCAGCTTGTGGGCGACGACATACAAGGCGGCACAATGATACTCCCGCGTTGAACACCCTCAAAGTATTGCGCGGCGCACCCATAAGCATGGGCCGGGGTGAAACTCCCGTGAGGTTGCAGCTAACAACCGCCCGTTTTTGCCTTTTGACGAATATAGTTTATCCATACAGGAAAAGGAGGTTTTTCTAATGGATAAAAAACAGACAATTACAACCGAACGCAAAATAGGGAAAATCACCTATCTTGTTCAAGCGTTGCCGAGTGAAAAGGCAACCGATACAATCCATAAAAAGATTGAGAAACTCATTGTAAAGGATTTGCAGAAAAAGCCCGGAAATCCGGGATTTTTAGCGTCCGAGTAGTGCATTAGGCGGCGGGATATGGTATAATGATAGCAACACATTATACCTGTTTATTCGGCTGTCGGAAAGGAGGACTAATGTTACAGTCGAATAAAATCACCGCCCTTTACTGCCGTTTAAGTCAAGAGGATATGCAAGCCGGAGAAAGCGGAAGCATACAGCACCAAAAAATGATACTTCAACGCTATGCGGACGAACACCATTTTTTGAACACAAAGTTTTTTGTGGACGACGGATTTTCCGGCGTGAGTTTTGAGCGCGAGGGGCTGCAAGCGATGTTGCAGGAAGTGGAAGCCGGACGAGTGGCGACGGTCATTACCAAAGACCTTTCCCGTCTTGGCAGAAACTATCTGAAAACGGGCGAACTCATAGAGATTGTATTTCCCGAAAACGGAGTACGCTATATCGCGATCAACGACGGAGTTGACACAGCGCGGGAGGATAACGAGTTTACCCCCTTGCGGAACTGGTTTAACGAGTTTTACGCCCGCGACACAAGCAAGAAAATCCGCGCAGTTAAACAGGCACAGGCGCAAAAAGGCGAGCGCGTCAACGGGGAATATCCATACGGCTATATCCCAGACCCGAACAACCGCCACCACCTTATACCCGACCCGGAAACCGCGCCGATTGTCAAACAGGTTTTCGCTATGTTTGTTAGCGGCGTGCGTATGTGCGAAATCCAAAAATGGCTTGCGGAAAACAAAGTCTTGACGATTGGAGCGTTGCGCTATCAGCGCACAGGACAGGCGCGGTATCAGCGGGCAATGATCGCCCCCTATACTTGGCCGGACAAAACGCTCTATGACATATTAGCAAGGCAGGAATATTTAGGGCATACCATAACCGCGAAAACTCACAAGGTATCCTACAAGTCGAAAAAGACCCGGAAGAACGAAGAAGAACAACGCTATTTCTTCCCAAACACCCATGAGCCGCTTGTTGACGAGGAAACCTTTGAACTTGCGCAAAAGCGGATTGCTACCCGCCACCGCCCGACAAAAGCAGCGGAGATTGATATTTTTTCCGGCTTGCTGTTTTGCGCTGGTTGCAGACATAAGATGTATTACCAACAGGGCGTAAATATCGAGCCGCGCAAGTTTTCCTATTCTTGCGGCGCATGGCGCAACAGGGCAAGGACAGGCAGCGAGTGTACCTCTCATTATATCCGCAAAAACGTACTTCTTGATTTAGTGCTGGAAGATATGCGGCGGATTTTGCGGTATGTTAAGGAACACGAACAGGACTTTATCTGTAAAGCTACCGAGTACGGCGACATGGAAGCGAGAAAGGCATTAGCGCAGCAGCAAAAGGAACTTTTCAAAGCACAGGCGCGTATGACCGAACTTGACACGCTTTTCCGCAAGCTGTATGAGGACAACGCATTAGGCAGACTGACAGATGAACGGTTTGTGTTTCTAACTTCCGGCTATGAGGACGAAAAGAAATCCCTTGCCGCAAGGATAGACGAGTTACAACAGCAGATCGCAACCGTTACCGAGCGAAAAAGGGATATATCAAGGTTTATTCAGATTGTCGGGAAATACAGCGACATACAGGAATTGACCTATGAAAACGTCCATGAGTTTATCGACCGTATTTTGATACATGAATTAGACCGGGAAACCAACACCCGGAAAATCGAAATCCATTATAGCTTTGTCGGACAGGTTGATACCGAGCAGGAGCCGACGCAAGTTGTCAACCATGACCGCCGCAACATGGTAGATGTAAAAAGTATCGCTATCTAACCCCAGCAAAAGTTACTCCAGAAACGCCGTCATCAATGAAAAATGTGGGATTTGGAAAGCTATTGTCCGTTGCGTACTTCAAAAGGATTTTCTTCTGATTTGCTATGCTGTTACTCTCTCCGTCTAAAGCATCCTCTTGAGAAAGTCTTGCATATAAAGCGGTAATGTTGTCGGGATAGTTTTTCGTCGTTGTCATGTGTTCATTCCTCCTGTAATGAACGCCCGACAAACAGGTTGCTATCTTCATTATAGCGGACTTCTTTTTCTTTGTCAGTAGGCGTTTTGCCGGATTCCGCTTTTATGAGCCTTTCCATTTTGCTATAAAGCGGTTCAGAGCCACCGCAAATCGTTGATACCTCAAAAATTGTGCCGCCGATTTTGTAAGTAACTGTTTCATGCAGAGGATTGCCCTTTTGTGGCATAAATCCGTTGTTTTCAATATCTCGTTTCTTTTTCATTCCTTTCCCGTCCTTTCGTAGTTTGATAGAAGAAAAGTTTCTCAGCAAGCATAGGAACGGGGTACCCTTTCCGTAAAATCGTCCGTTTTCTGTCTGCCGACAGCGGGCGATTTTTGCTTGTTGGGAAGTTTCCCAAACCCTCTCAATTTTTCTTTCACTACCTACTACACCGGACAGGGCGATTTTGCCAAAGATTTTGAAAAAAATTTTTTAAATTACTTACTACGGAGAACAGGTCAAAAATATCAAAGAGCGCGAAAAAATCAAGATTGATATAGGATTAAGAATGTGCTAAACTGTATTTGCCTTAGATTATTGTGTCAGACAGAAAGAAGTGGTTTTGTATGTGTATTAACACCCAAAAGAGAAACAAAGCTTTTCTCCATGCAAAGCCAGTAGATTGCGACGGTTGCATGGAGTAAAAAATAGTCGCAAAATAAAAATGCTGGCTTTGCAACTTGACTATCACATCAAGGAGGAAGCCCGCATGAAATATCTTAATGCACAAGTTATTCTTCCGGACGCATTGGTAAAAGAGTTGCAAACTTATGTTCAAGGCGGATATATCTACGTTCCTATCGAACAGGAACAACAAAAACGTTGGGGAGAAGTTTCTGGCTATCGTCAAGAATTAGCGCAACGCAATCAGCGGATAAAAGAGGAATATCAAAGCGGTATTTCTATGGAGTGTCTGTCTGAAAAATATTGCTTGTCTTTATATGCTGTTCGGAAAATCATATATCAAAAGTAACCGTAAGGGGCTGCCAAATGCAGCCTCTTATTTTATACCAATCATTTCGGTATCGTACAGTATATAGAATGTCCATCTGAACGGCTGTAAAATAAAAACGAAGCATACAAAGATTTTATGAAAGGTGGCTACTATGTGTACCAGATTCGTTTATCGCGGAAGCGACATAATAACAGGCTTTAATTTTGACATTGACCTTTCTGTATGGACGCATAAAGTAATAAAAGAAAAAGAGTGTTTCTATATTGGAATTTTGCGACCGGACGGAATTTATCATTCTTATCATGGGGTAAATCAAAACGGAAATGCAGGAACGCTGTTATATGTGCATGGCAATTCTGCCGGAGCATATCAAAGCGGCAGTACCTGTATGACGATTGCCGATTTGACAGAGCAGTTTATCAAAGCTCAGATTTCCTTTGATGAGGTTCTTCAAATTGTTAAATCAAAGAAAATTGTTTATGCGCCGGACGCGACCATGCAAGCAATGTTGTCTGATGTGCATGGACGCACTTTAGTAATTGAACCGGGAATTGGTTACAGGGAAGAACAGAGTAAGTATTCCTTAATAACGAATTATTCTTTGATGAAGCCAGAAAGTACGAGAGATTTCATTGTGTCGGGTGACGACAGATATGAACGGGCTTTGCAGTTATTAGATAACTGTAAAAATGAATTTTCAGTTCCCGACGCATTTACATTACTTCATACTGTTCGGCAAGTGGGCATATGGGCGACCAGAGTTTCGTTTGTTTACTCCGTAAACGAACATACAGTGTACTATGCGAAAAATAATCGCTTTGAGCATATCAGAAAATTCATTTTTCCGTTTGCCTAATAAGAAAGGAGCAGTTATGCCACAGAAAGTTTATCCACGTTCAAAGGACAAAGAAACAGTCTATTTAAAAAGTGTTATCAGCAATCCCAATATCATAATTGGTGATTACACAATGTATAACGATTTTGTCAGAGAGCCAAAGGATTTTGAGAAGAATAACGTTTTATACCAGTACCCAATCAACCAGGATAAGTTGATAATTGGTAAGTTTTGTTCGATTGCCTGCGGAGCAAAATTCATATTCAATAGTGCAAATCACAGCTTATCTTCGCTTTCTACCTATCCATTCCCCATATTTTTTGAAGAATGGAATTTAGATGTGAAGGATATTACAAAAGCGTGGGATAACAAAGGCAATATTATTATCGGAAATGATGTTTGGATTGGTTATGAAGCAGTTATTTTAGCAGGTGTTACGATTGGGGACGGTGCTGTTATCGGAACCCGCGCCGTTGTTACTAAAGACGTTCCCCCATATACAATCGTCGGCGGTGTTCCGGCAAAGCCTATAAGAAAACGGTTTACCCAAGAAACGATTGATTTTCTGCTTAAAATAAAGTGGTGGAATTGGTCAGAAGAACGTATCAGACAGCATATAACCGATATACAGTCAGGAAATATTGAACATTTGCGTTAAAGTGCCGCACGACGGCAAAAGAAAAAAAGCCGTCGTACAGCATAATTCCTCATGCACAAAAATCTTTCATGGACGGCTTTGAAATATGGAGCCGCCCATTTCTATTATGTCAGCAAAAATGTCCATGGCGGTATTAAGGAGGTATCGCCATGATTCTATCGGTTAATAGGCAATTATTAAAAAAATCCCGTTTCATGCAACAGAGTATTCCGCCCAAGAGTATGAACTGTCTGCTCATTTAGTATGTCATAATAACTCATGTTCTTCAAACGCTCATGCGGTCTTATTCTGCGTGGGCGTTTGTTGTAATAGCCCCCTACTGGGAAGAAAGGGGGTGATGAAAAAATGAGATATTCTGAACAATTCATGGAGCATATCGAATACGCTTTTGCCGCCTTCTGCAGAATCGTTCTCCGTAATGCCGCGCTCAACGCATATCGTGATTTTAAGCAAAAGAAGAAACGGGAAGTATCGCTTGACTATCTGATGTCCAAAACGTCTTTTGAACCATTTACAACGGATAATTATTTTGAGCAGTACAAGCCGACAACCTTTGTTGTAAAAGGTCAAAAAGTTACTGTTGTTAGTGAGCGATTAGCCGACGCATTATCCAAATTGTCGGAACAGCGTCGTACTGTCCTGTTGATGTATTTCTTTCTGGGCTATACTGATACAGAAGTCGGGAAAGAGTACGGACGGAGCAGAAGCACAGCTAACTACTGGAAATTATCGGCTTTAAAGAATTTAAGAAAGGAACTGGAGAAAACGAACTATGAGGAATAATAAGCATATCCCCTTTGAAGTCATTGAAAAAGCGGTTGCCGGGGAGCCGAAAGCGATAGACGCAGTATTACGGCATTACACCGGATACATCAAATATCTGTCTACTTATCAAGGACATATCAACGACGATATTCAAGACCGTCTGAAAGCACAGCTTATCAAAGCTATCCTGCAATTTCGTTTTGACAGGTAGGGAGTAGCAGTAGCAGAGCCAGAAAAAGCCGTCAAGGATAAAATGCACGCTTGCACGTCCTTGACGGCTTTCCCTGTCTTTGCTGTTGGGCGGCTAAGAGAGCGCAATCGGATAAACCGCTTACGCTCTCAATCCATTATGGAATGTTACGCAGTAGAGGTTGATTTCCCCTTGATTTATGCGGTTTGCAAGGTGTATTCATAGGGGAATAAGGGATTTATACTCATACCCTCAAATGGCGGCTCTACTGCGTAACGGATATAAAAAATAGGTATAGTGGGTTAATCATTGATACAATCCTTGTATATTCCAAGGCATTAAAATCCATTTTCCATTATTTCTCCAAGGAACTGCAATATGCTCAGTAATGCTTTCATAAACACAACCAAAAGTTAAAATAGCTTCTTTTTTACAATTATTGATTGTCCATAATACTTTGACTTCTACTTTAGATAATGCACAAGCACGTTCTTCAATTTCAATAATTTCAAAAGTATCAAATATTTTGTTTTCAAACAATTTCCTGCATTCACCAGCTCTTTTTCCATCTGATAAGTTTGTCGGAAATAATTTTTGTAAATGTATTGACAATTTTCCGTAGTTTTTATTCTTCCACGCAGATAACATTTCAATAACTTCAGCAATGTACGGATATTCAGTATAATCCCCTGCTGTTCCAGAAGACGGAATATCTTTGCCTACAATAACTGTTCGTTTTTTCCACGAAGAAATTTCATCTCGAATTTGTTTGTTTTCCTTTAAGCACGCTAAGGACTCTCTTATAGGGGGTGGATTAACCGACTTTTCATACTTCTCTTTTCTTGTTTCTTCGCTATTCTTCATTTTCATCCAATCGGCTACAGCAAACATAAGGGATACACATTTGCATGATACATATTCATTTGCGTAATTCAAGTCGCGACCATGTAAAATTCCATTCCGATAGGGAAGCGTAATTACTTCTGTATTTGTTTTTGTACGTTTTTGGTTAAATATGCCCTTTAACTTTGTTAATCCATCACTACATCCTACCAAGCAATCCCATGCGTCAATAGATGTACCTTCTGCAAAAAAACCTTTGCTTTTGGTAAAATCATTTACTGCACCATCTACTATAATCAACCCAAGCGGGACACTTGCATAATAACGTTCTGCAAAATGGTCTTCAAAAAAACGTTGTATTAAATTATCTCTTACAGCAAATGCTTCTGAACTATGTTTTATCCAATGAATGAGTTTACTCACATCTGATTTATAGTAATTGATTAAAATCTGTTCTGCTGCTTCTAATCCATTTGTTTCAAATTCTGCATTTGCACTTTCCATAAGGGAAAAATTCATACTATCATATGCACACCAACCTTGAGAGGAAAATCTATCATTGAAAGCAGTTGTTTGAACAATCATATTCTCAAGTTGCTTTTCCATATCTTTTAACTGTTTCCTCTGTTCGGGTTTTAAGAAAATTGATATAAGTTTCATTGCTTTTATATCAGTCTGTAATTTATTTAGTGAAACAAGATTATTGTCCATTTTAATTCCACCACCCTTATAAGTTTATCTTATCATAACATAAAACAACTCCGAATGCTATTAACATTCGGAGTTGTTGCACCCTGTTTGTCAGCCGTTAAGATTAGTTTGTTTCCAAAACTTCCTTATCGGCATTCAGCTAATAGTTGCCTCTTTTTTTTATTGTTCTTCACGTTTGGTGTATCCGGATTCATAGCAATCTAAAATTTTTTGCCGGCGCCGCTTCAGAATCCCTTCCTCGATTTCAACATAGATACAATCTTGACATTGGCCCTGGATATCCAATAAAATTTTAGTCAGAACGCAATGTCTATCGGACCAATAAATACAAAAGTAATTACCGCATTCTATTTCTGCCGCCCTCTAAATAATCGTTAAAGCAATGATGTTTTATCAGATGTCGCTATAAATATCAAGTAGCCGAAGTAAGTTCTCTTTTCATTTTCCTATACTAATATCAAGTAATCGATATAGGATAGGCGGGTGGTATATTGTATCTAAATGAAGCGGTAGCCAAACGGATCAAAGAGCTTTGTGAGGAACGCTCTATGACGCAATATGCCTTGTCTATGGCAAGCGGGGTCCCTCAATCCACTTTAAGCACCATTATGAGCTGTTCCTATCCCAGCATGAAGCTTCGCGTTATTTATGAAATTTGCGAGGGGTTCGGGATTACTTTGGAAGAGTTTTTTCGTTCGCCTTTCTTTTTCCGGGAAAATCTTGAGGATACGTGACGGGAAACAGATCCCGCGATGTTAACCGTTACAGAAAAAAGCCAAAGGCTGTTTTTTAGCAGCCTTTGGCTTTTCTAGTTTCAAATGTTCTGTACAGCTTAAGCGGGGATCACGCGGATACGGATAATTCCCTCAGAATCCACCAGGGAAGCCAGCGCATCCTGGCTGAGCTGGCCGGAGCAATCCAGGACTGTGTAGGCCACGTCTTTGCGGGACTTGCTCTGCATATTCTCGATATTCACGCCCTTATCGGAAAGCAGCTTGGTTACCTGGCTCAGCATGGAGGGGATGTTCTTGTGGAACACGCAGACCCTAGCGCAGCCGGCGGCCCTGGGGGAGGAAAGGGACGGGAAATTGACAGAATTGATGATATTGCCGTCGGACAGATAGGCCATCAGCTCATCGGCGGCCATCCGGGCGCAGTTGTCCTCGGATTCCGGAGTGGAAGCGCCCAAGTGGGGGATAGCGATCACCCCATCCACGCCCAGCAGGTCGTCGGACGGGAAGTCGGTGACATAGACAGAGACCTTGCCGGCTTCTACCGCCGCTACCATATCGGCGGAGTTTACCAGGCCGCCTCTGGCGAAGTTCAGAATCCGCACGCCGTCTTTCATTTTGGCGATGGAATCCTTGTTAATCATGTTCTTGGTATCCGGAGTCTGGGGAACGTGGACGGTGATATAATCGCAGCTTTCATAAATATCGTCCAGGGTCAGGCTGTGCTTTACCGCCCGGGACAAGCCCCAAGCGGAATCCACAGAGATATAGGGGTCGTAGCCGTACACCTCCATGCCCAGGCTTCTGGCGGCGTTGGCTACCAGGATACCGATGGCGCCCAGGCCGATGACGCCAAGCTTCTTGCCCTTGATTTCAGGGCCCACAAAGGCGCTTTTGCCCTTTTCCACCGCTTTGGCCACCGCGTCGCCCTGGCCCTTCAGGCCCTGAGCCCAGGCCATACCCTGGGTGACCTTACGGGAGGAGATCAGCAGCCCCGCCAAAACCAGCTCCTTGACCGCATTGGCATTGGCGCCGGGAGTGTTGAAAACCACAATGCCCTTTTCCGTGCACTGATCCACCGGAATATTGTTGACGCCCGCGCCCGCCCTGGCAATGGCCAGCAGGCTTTGAGGCATCTCCATCTCATGCATGGACGCCGAACGCACCATGATGCCCTGGGGATTTTCAACCGCGTCGCCGTACTGATACTCGTCGGTAAAACGCTCCAGGCCGGTTTTGGAAATTTTATTCAAGGTTAAAATATCATACATAGTATTCTGCTCCCTTTCTGAAAGGAAATGGGAAGCGGCGGATCACCGGCTTCCCTTTCTTGGTTTCTGTTGGCTTATGGGTTTCCGCTTACAGGTTGGCGGCCTCAAATTCCTTCATGAAGGCTACCAGCTTTTCCACACCCTCGATGGGCATGGCGTTATAGACAGAGGCTCTCATGCCGCCGACGCTTCTGTGGCCCTTGATGTTGACAAAGTCGTGTGCGGCGGCTTCCTTGACAAACTTGGCGTCCAGCTCCTCGCTGCCGGTGACAAAGGGGATATTCATCAGAGAGCGGTCTTCCGGCACCACGGTGCCCTTGAACAGCTTGGAGCTGTCCAGGAAGTCGTAAAGGATCTTAGCCTTCTTCTCATTGAACTCCTTCATCTTTTCCAGGCCGCCGATGTCGTTTTTGATCCAATCCAGCACCAGCTTGCAGATATAAATCGCGTAGCAGGGCGGAGTGTTGAACATGGAATCGTTGTCGGCGTGGGTCTGGTAGTTGAACATGGTGGGAGTGAAGTCCTTGGCGTGGCCGATCAGATCCTCACGGATGATTACCACTGTTAAGCCGGCGGGGCCCATGTTTTTCTGAGCGCCGGCATATAGCAGGCCGAATCTGCTGACATCAATGGGCTCAGACAAAATGCAGGAGGAAATATCAGCGACCAGGGGAACGTTCCCAGTTTCCGGCAGAGTGTTCCACTTGGTGCCGTAAATGGTGTTGTTCAGGCAGATGTGGAAGTAATCCGCATCCTTGGTAAAAGTGGAGGGGTCCAGCTTGGGGATGTAGGAGAAGGTCTTATCCTTGGAAGAGGCTACCACGTTGGCCTCGCCGTAACGGGCGGCCTCCTTGTAAGCCTTGGTGGCCCACTGGCCGGTGAGAACGAAATCAGCCTTGCCGGAGCCGGTCATCAGGTTCAGGGGAACCATGGCGAACTGGGAGGAAGCGCCGCCCTGTAAGAAGAGCACTTTATAGTTATCCGGGATGTTCATTACCTCGCGGAGAAGGCTTTCCGTTTCCTTAATAATACCGTCATAGACCTTGGAACGGTGGGACATTTCCATAACGGACTGTCCGCTGCCGTGATAATCCAGCATTTCGTCAGCGGCGATCCGCAGAACTTTTTCCGGCAGCATGGAAGGGCCGGCAGAAAAATTATAAACCCGTTTCATTTCGTGACCTCCAAAATGTAGTAATAATTAACTTTTATTATAAAGCGTTATGATGGGATAGTCAATTGACATTTTTAAGACAATCTCGCTTTTTTACGCCAAAGAAGCACATTTTTTCTGTTTTTTTGAAAAACAGACTGTTTTTGTATGCCCTGGGAGGACAGTAAAATTGCAAAAATTAATTTTCATAGGATTCCACAAAAATTATAGTGAAAGGTTTCGAAAGTTATGGTATAATAACGCTGTTGGCAAGGACAGAGGGGAAATGAAAGGCCCTCTGTTAACTAGAGCAAAAATATGGGGGAAAAGAAAATGACAATCAGAGATATTATCAGCCTGCTGGACGCGGAGATCATTTCGGCCGCCGACCTGGACCTTGAGGTAAAAACCGCCTGCGGCAGCGACATGATGAGCGATGTTTTGGCGTTTGTGAAAGACCAGTCTGTCCTTCTTACTGGATTACTGAACCCTCAGGTAGTGCGCACTGCAGAAATGATGGATATGCGGTGCATCGTGTTTGTCCGGGGAAAGCAGCCGGACGACAGCATTGTGGAGCTGGCGAAAAAGATGGACATTACCCTGCTGAAAACAAGGTACCGCCTTTTCACAGCCTGCGGAAAGCTGTATGAAAACGGCCTTAGGGGAGGCTGCGAGTAAAGATGAGCAAAATGCATTTCCATTACATAGTGCCCGGAGACGACTTTACCCGGGCGGGAGAGGCCTCCAGCAGTGTGAAGAAAAAGCTGAAGCAGCTGGGCTATGATCCCGACGCTACCCGGCGGGTAGCAATCGCCATGTATGAGGGCGAGATTAACATGGTGATTCACGCCGGCGGCGGAGAGATTGACGTAGACGTGTCTCCGGCTCAGGTAGACGTAGTTATGGCTGACCAGGGGCCGGGTATTGCCGATGTGGGAAAGGCCATGCAGGAGGGCTACTCCACCGCACCGGATAACGTCAGATCCTTAGGGTTCGGCGCCGGAATGGGGCTGCCGAACATAAAAAAATATTCCGATGATATGCGGATCGATACGGAGCTGGGGAAAGGCACCACCATGTACTTTTCCGTTTTTTCGAAAAACTGACCCAGGGTGGACTGGGTGCCGCCGCCCTTTCAAGAGGACGGCTTGATGATAATCTTACGATAACTCAGCGTGTCCCGAACGGGGGCATGCCTTAGGAGGGAGACGATTTCCTGTGGACCGGTTTTTTCATTCCGTGACCCTGGATAA
>OHJP01000307.1_pt1 | contig 27482 bp, 17 predicted proteins | sample 1568591 | NCBI WGS metagenome assembly OHJP01 (sample SAMEA3879567, study PRJEB24766) | human gut metagenome | biome: human-associated habitat; feature: feces | place: USA | collected 1985/1987
ATCTGACCGAAGTCATCTCTTCTACCAACGAGTTTACGGTGGTGGTTGATAATGCCTTGATCGATAAAACATTTGTGGTATTGAAAAATATTGGGAAAAGATAAAATAATCATTAAATATAAAGCGAATAAGATATGTTTGAGAATTTATCGGAAAGACTGGAACGGTCGTTCAAGATATTAAAGGGGCAGGGAAAAATCACAGAATTGAATGTCGCGGAGACCTTGAAGGAGGTGCGCCGATCCTTGTTAGATGCCGACGTCAACTATAAAATAGCGAAGGACTTCACCAATCGGGTGAAAGAGAAAGCTTTGGGTATGAATGTGCTCACGGCTGTCAAACCGGGACAAATGATGGTGAAGATTGTTCACGATGAGTTGGCCGGCTTGATGGGCGGCACGGCGGTTGACGTGAATTTGCAGGGAAATCCCGCCATTATATTGATGTCCGGTTTGCAAGGTTCGGGTAAGACTACTTTCACTGGTAAACTAGCGTCTTTATTAAAGACCAAGAAAAATAAGAAACCATTATTAGCCGCTTGCGACGTGTATCGTCCGGCCGCTATCGAGCAGTTGCGTGTAGTCGGCGAGCAGGTAGGTGTTCCCGTATACATGGAATTGGAGAATAAGAATCCGGTGGAGATCGCGATGAACGCTATCCGTGAGGCACGGGCGAAAGGCAATGACGTCGTGATCGTGGATACCGCCGGCCGTTTGGCTATCGACGAGCAGATGATGAACGAGATCGCCGCTATCAAGAGCGCTATCCAGCCGGATGAGACCTTGTTCGTGGTAGATGCCATGACGGGTCAGGATGCCGTGAATACCGCGAGGGAATTTAACGAGCGACTGAACTTCGACGGCGTCGTGCTTACGAAGTTGGATGGTGATACCCGTGGTGGTGCCGCTTTGTCGATCCGTACGGTTGTGGATAAGCCGATTAAGTTTGTCGGTACGGGCGAGAAGATGGATGCCTTGGATATTTTCCACCCCGAGCGTATGGCGGATCGAATCTTAGGCATGGGTGATATCGTGTCTTTGGTGGAACGTGCGCAAGAGCAATATGACGAGGAAGAAGCGAAACGCTTGCAGAAGAAGATCGCTAAGAACCAGTTCGATTTTAACGACTTTATCTCCCAGATCCAACAGATCAAGAAGATGGGTAACTTGAAAGAGTTGGCATCCATGATCCCGGGCGTAGGAAAGGCATTGAAAGACGTGGATATCGATGATAACGCGTTCAAGAGTATCGAGGCTATCATTTATTCGATGACTCCGGATGAGCGTAGCAACCCGGCTATCTTGAATGGTTCACGCCGTCAGCGTATCGCCAAAGGTAGCGGTACGAGCATCCAGGAGGTGAACAAGCTGATCAAGCAATTTGATGAGACCCGTAAGATGATGCGTATGCTTACTTCCGCGAAGTCGGGTAAGATGAAGCTGCCTTCGATGAAGCCCTCGTTCAGACGTTAATTAACAGGAGACAATCAAATATGGAAGAACAACATTATCAATTGCTGGATGGTAAGGCCGTTTCCGCTCAGATGAAGAAGGAGATGGCTGAGGAGGTAGCCCAGATCAAGGCTGCCGGAGGTAAGATCCCTCACTTGGCCGCTATTTTGGTGGGCCATGACGGTGGTAGCGAGACTTATGTGGCTAGTAAAGTCAAGACTTGTCAGGAGATTGGTTTTAAGTCTACCTTAATTCGTTTTGAGGAGGATGTTACGGAGGAAGAGTTGCTTCGTAAGGTCGATGAGTTAAATAATGATCCGGATGTGGATGGCTTTATCGTACAGCTTCCGCTTCCGAAACATATATCCGAGCAGAAGGTGATCGAGGCGATCGATTATCGTAAGGACGTGGACGGTTTCCATCCGATTAACGTGGGACGTATGTCTATCGGTTTACCTTGTTTCGTATCGGCTACGCCTGCCGGTATCTTGGAATTATTGAAGCGTTATCATATAGAGACGCAAGGGAAGCATTGCGTGGTTTTGGGACGCAGCAATATTGTCGGCAAGCCGATGGCTACCTTGATGATGCAGAAATCTTATCCGGGCGATTGTACGGTGACCGTATGCCATAGCCGTTCTAAGAACTTGAAGGAGATGTGCCTGTCTGCCGATATTATTATCGTGGCTTTAGGTGTTCCTGAATTCTTGAAGGGGGATATGGTGAAGGAAGGCGCCGTGATCGTTGACGTGGGAACAACCCGTATGCCAAGCAGCGTAACCAAGAGCGGATTTAAGTTAACGGGAGATGTCTTGTTTAACGAGGTCGCTCCTAAATGTTCCTATATCACTCCGGTTCCGGGTGGCGTAGGGCCTATGACAATCATTTCTTTGATGCGTAACACATTGTTAGCGGGAAAGAAAGCGATCTATAAGTAAGTGGATGGATAAAAAAGTTCGCAAAAGGTTTGTGTAATCAGAATTTATGCCTATCTTTGCGCCGTCTTAAAGGGGGAATCCCTTGAAGGGCGGATATGGTGAGAGTAGCTCAGTTGGTTAGAGCATCGGATTGTGGTTCCGAGGGTCGTGGGTTCGAGTCCCATCTTTCACCCCTAGAATGAGAAAAGGATATGTCTATTAGGGCATATCCTTTTTCTATTTCTTATAATGGGCATTGTAAGTCTTTTATGATGCCCATCCTGAGGAGCTTACAATAGGCATTGTAAACTCCTTATAATAGCGATCGTGCTGACCTACTCTTCGGTATATAAACCTTCTCTTGATAATTGCTTATCCAGATTCGCCACACCTAGGGCTATGATAGCCGTAACCGTAGCCGTATGTTCTTGGTATTCGGGGATGTTCTTTGTGTATAAATCCCGTTCCGTATGCCAGATTTCGCCGTAATCAAAATCATATCCTTTGAAATCCTCTGTGGTGAAACCCAATGTAGGGACCCCTTCGATGGCGAAAACCGACGCATCTGTTCCACCCATGCGTGTCGGGCGTTTACGAGGTTCGCGAACTTTTACCTCGAAAGGATAGTCCGGGCGGATTTTTTGGATAGGTTCGCTGATCTTCACGAAATCATCATACATGGCTTGAGGGACGGAGATACCGACAGGAGGTTCCGGGCCACCGTCACGATTGAACAGATTAGCGATTTTGGGTAATTTATCCTTATGCGCTTTCACCCAAGCTTGTGCTCCTAATAAGCCAAATTCCTCACCGGCGAATCCGATAAATAAGATCGTGCGCTTAGGCTTGGCTCCGGATTTGGCGATCATGCGAGCGGCTTCCATCATCGGTCCGATTCCAGTACCGCAATCGATGCCTCCGGTAGCCACGTCGAAAGCATCTAGGTGACCGCTGATAATTACATATTCGTCCGGGTATTTGCTGCCTTTGATAGAGGCTACGACATTATGGTATTTAATCGGGCCTAATTTGAAATGATTACGAATATCGAACTCTAGATCGAATGTACGTCTTTCTTTCACCATTTGTTCGATGATCGCGAATTGATGCTCGTCTAATTTGATATCCGGAAGTTCCGGCAGATTGTCGAAGTTCGTATTCGGGTCGTTCATCATTTTCCGGTCGTATAACGCACGGATAGGTACGGTGGAGGATTGGATAAAACCTAAAGCTCCGGCCTCGCACATCTCCTTATAATATAATCCGGGGAATTCTTTATAAGGTAACATCTCGTTTTTCTCTCCGTTTTCCCAGTTGCGGCGTCTTAGATCATTGTTTTTCTTCATGATCTCGTTGTTCTCTTTCTTGATCTCCGCACGGATGGAATCTCCCGAAGCGGAACGGTCGATAGGCCAACCTACATTTTTCCCTGAGATAAGAACCCAAGCACCGTTCAATCGTCCTTTGATTTGCTGGAACTCCTCGTCGTTACGAGGCTCCATCAACGCATGCCCACGTTGCACGCCTTTCGTTCCGGAAGTGTAGGAAGGGGTGGCGAAATGCAGGATCATTCCGTTGTCGCTCAACAAGCGTCCGAACCAAGGTCCTCGATTAAAGCCGACAGGGACGGTACCGGCCTCTTCTAATTGGACATCGAGTCCCCAACTCTTAAACTCACGCACCATCCACTCGGCGGCGTTCTCATAAGCGTCGGAACCGATTAAACGTCCGCCAAAGCGGTTTGTAAGGATATCCAGCTGATGCATCACTTGATTATCGTTCTGACCCATCTCGATGATTTTTTTTACGGCAGCGTCCTGAGCTGGTACAGGAGAGACTGTCATGCAGGCTAATGCCGCACAAACAAGTAAGATTTTTCTCATAAAGTAGTGTTTATTTCATTGATATGACTGTTTATTATTCAGTATATGCAAATAAAGGAATAAATTTTGACTTATTGCAAATGAAATGGCAGTTTCTTTTATAACTTTGCGGGGTAAACAGATGGCGAATGAAAACAATGCGTAGCTTGAAGTGGTTAAGACCCCTCTTGGTAGTACTCTTTATGAGTTACTACGTGGGTGGCACGGCCTTTACCCATACGCATCATTTCCTGAACTATAGTATCACTCACTCTCATCCCTATCTGCCGGGAGCCGATGGCTTGCCTCATCATGAGCATAGTACGGTAGCGTTTAATACGATTGAAGAGCTGACCGAATTGTGTATGGAGCTAATTCCGTACTTACCTTTGGTTATGGCTTGGGCGCTTTTGATGGTAGTGCTCGTCTTTCTAAAGAAAGAGGTTGTCTTGCGTCTCGTGCGGCGTGGCGAATCCCGTGCGCCTCCCTCGTTTGGTATAGTAATTTGAATCAAGCATTAGAATCACTTTTTATACTAAACATTTTACGCATCTTATATGAAATCTATATTTTTACTATTGCTTCCGGCGATAGTACTATGCTCTTGCCATACCCAAAAGCAAGAGGATGAGTCTGCGCATGCCGTAACACTCAAAGGGGATATTATACATATCGGTTCCGAATCTCCTGTTTTATCCAAGTTGACAAAGGAAACGGTTAAACGGGAACCTTACCGTATGGAGTTTACCACCTCGGGGGTCGTACAGGCGATTCCTTCTAATTACGCGGAGGTGGCTTCACCGGTAAGCGGGCGAATTACGAAATCGTTCGTTCGCTTAGGGCAAAAAGTGGCCCCGGGTAGTCCGATCTTCGAGATTAGCGCTCCCGCTGTTTATGAGGCGGGGAAATCCTATTACCAAGCTCACCAAGAGATGGAGCTGGCTTTGAAAAGTTTGAATCGGGAGAAAGACTTGATGAAAAATAAGGTCGGTGTCCAAAAGGAATTGGAAGAAGCCGAGGTGAATTACGAGTTAAAGAAAAAAGACTATGAGAATATGGTCGCCGCTTTGAAAGTCTTTCAGATTAATCCGGATGAAATGGCTTTGGGGCAACCATTGATCGTTCGCTCGCCTATAGCCGGTGAGGTCGTGAAAGATCGGATCGTAATCGGGCAATATATGAAAGAGGACGCCGAGCCTGTGGCTGTCATCGCCGATTTGAGCAAGGTATGGGTAGTCGCCCATGTAAAAGAGAAGGATCTGAGTTTAATACAGGCTTTGGATGAGGTGGAAATCCGGTTGGTAGCCATGCCGGATCAACCGATATCGGGAAATATTTATCACATCAGCGAGATGCTGGACCCCGATACCCGCTCGGTGGAGGTCTTGATCGAGTGCGATAACAGTACCCGTTTGATGAAACCGGAGATGTACGGCACGGTCAAGCTGAGCGACCGTGAGGCGGAGGTGATCCGTATACCTACTTCCGCTATCTTGCAGGAAGAGGAGAATATGTACGTCTTGGTGGAATTGGGGAATAACGATTACCGGAAACAAAAGATCGAGACCGGCCTTACTGAAGATGGTAAGACGGTGGTTTTATCCGGCTTGAACGTGGGTGACGAGATCGTAGCTACGGGAGCGTTTTATTTACTTGACGCACGCTAACGGATTATGAAAAGGATTATTTACTTGGCGATACATCGGCGAGGACTGATGTTCGTGTTATTTCTGTTCTTAGCGATCGTTGGTTATTATTCTTGGACGCGGTTGGCGATAGATGCTTATCCGGATATCGCCGATACCACCGTGCAAGTCGTGACGCAGGTTCCCGGATTGGCCGCCGAGGAGATCGAGCAACAAATCAGTATTCCGATCGAGCGGGCTATGAATGGTCTGCCGGGACTAAACGTAATGCGTAGCAAGAATACGTTCGGCTTGTCTACGGTCGTATTGGTTTTTGATGATGGCATTGAGGATTATTGGGCCCGGCAACGTGTACAAGAGCGATTGGTAGACGTGGAGCTTCCTTATAATGCGGTTCCCGGCTTAAATCCTTTGACTTCGCCGACGGGAGAGATCTTTCGTTATGTGGTGGAAAGTGACCGTTTGGACTTGAGGGAGTTGACCGATTTGCATAAATGGGTAATCATTCCGAGACTGAAACAGGTTACGGGTGTAGCGGACGTAAGTAATTACGGCGGTATCACTACCCAATATCAGATCGAGGTGAACCCTTATAAGATGGAGCAATACGACATTACCTTAGGGGATATTACGGAAAAGATAGAGAAGAATAACGTGAACGCCGGTGGTAGTATGCTAAGCCGGGGGGATTTGAGTTATGTGATCCGTGGAATCGGTCTGGTTAAGGACTTGGAAGACTTGGGACATATCGTGATCAAGACCGTGAATGGCGTCCCGGTCTACTTAAACGATATCGGTAAACTGAAATACGGAAACTTGGAGCGTAAGGGTGTTTTAGGTTTTACGGACGATATCCGTGATTATTCCGATGGCGTGGAAGGTATCGTGCAAATGCTCAGGGGGGAGAACCCGTCCCGGGTGTTGGATGATGTGCATAAGGCGGTAGAAGAACTAAATAACGAGACACTTCCCGAGGGAACCCGTATCCATCCGTTTATGGATCGTACGGATTTGGTTAATACGACTTTGCATACCGTATCGCATACCTTGTTCGAGGGTATGGTACTGGTCGTCTTAGTACTGATCTTATTCTTGGGAAGTTGGCGTGGGGCTTTGTTGGTGGCCTTAACCATTCCCTTGTCTCTATTGATTGCTTTTATCTTGATGCATGTTACGAATATTCCTGCGAACCTACTTTCCTTAGGTGCTATAGACTTCGGTATTTTGGTAGACGGAGCGATCGTGATGATGGAGACGGTCTTGAAGAAAAGGGAACGGCATCCGGATGAGGTATTGACGGAGGATTCGATCTTGCGCCGTACGACTGAGGTGGCTCGCCCGATCTTTTTCTCTACATTAATTATTATAACGGCCTATCTTCCTTTGTTCGCTTTTGAGCATATTGAGAAGAAATTGTTTACGCCGATGGCTTATACCGTAGGGTATGCCTTGCTGGGCGCTTTGTGCGTGGCCTTGTTCTTGATTCCGGGATTGGCCTTTTATGCGTATCGTAAGCCGGGAAAGATTTACCATAATCGTTGGTTGGAGAAGCTCTCCACGGTTTATCATTCGCAAATTGTCCGATTGATGGAGAAGCCAAGACGGGTTATTGTACCGTTACTGGCGATATTGCTGGGAGCGGGGATTTTAAGTTATACCGTAGGAAAGGACTTCTTGCCTCCGTTGGATGAGGGGGCGATCTGGATACAGGTACAGCTTCCTCCGGGTATTTCCATTGAGAAATCGAAGGAGATGGGGGCGGAGCTTCGGAAGACTTTGAAAGAGTTTGAGGAAGTCTCGTATGTAATGACCCAAGTAGGTCGCGATGATGAGGGGGCGGAAGCGTTCTCACTTTCCCATGTGGAGTGTGGCGTGGGATTGAAGCCCTATAGTACATGGAAGTTCGGTAAGACGAAAGCGGATCTGATCGAGGAGATGGCAGCTAAGTTGGAGACTATGCCCGGCTACTCGGTCGGTTTCTCCCAGCCGATCATCGATATGGTGATGGATCAGATCGCTGGGGCTCATAGTGATTTGGCGCTGAAGATTTATAGCGATGATATTACGGAAAGTCGCCATATTGCGGATCAAGTCGCTAATGTGTTGAAGGAAATACCGGGTGCTGCCGACGTAGCGGTAGATCAAGAGCCTCCGTTGCCGCAATTGCAGATTATTGCGGATCGTGCCCGTATCGCCCAGTATGGCTTGAACGTGTCGGATGTGGCTGATTTGATTGAGTTAGCGATCGGTGGAGCTTCTATTTCCCAGATATTTGTCGGAAGTAAAAGTTATGACGTGATTTGTCGTTTCGATGACGCTAGCCGCAATTCTCCCGAACGTATCGGAAATCTATTGCTGACTACCGGTTCTGGAACAAAGATTCCTCTTTCGCAAGTAGCGGAGATTAAGATGACAACTGGTGCCAGTACGATTACCCGTGAGATGAATAAGCGGCACTTGACGGTACGGGTTAATTTACGTGGCGTGGACTTGACGGCGTTCTTGAATAAGGCGAATGCGTTGATCGATAAAGAGGTGAAATACGATCATGATTCCGTGCATTTGAAATGGGCCGGACAGTTCGAGAACCAGCATCGTGCGTATGCCCGTTTGGGGGCTGTGGTTCCTTTGGCGTTGGGGCTGATGCTGCTTTTGTTGTTTGCGGCTTGCGGTAAATTCCGGCAGGCGGCTTTGATGATGAGTGTCGTTCCCTTGGCTTTGTTTGGTGGTATGCTGGCGTTGAATGTGCGGGGAATGACGTTGAATGTTTCCTCGGCGGTTGGTTTTATCGCCTTGGTCGGTGTCGCTATCCAAAATGGCGTGATCATGATTTCCCATATCAATAACTTACGTACGAGGGAGCGGGATTTGAAAGATGCGGTGATAACGGGAACCAAGCACCGTTTCCGTCCGATCTTGATGACGGCTACGGTTGCGGTCTTGGGATTGCTTCCTGCCTCTGTCAGTACGGGGATCGGTTCGGACGTGCAGCGTCCTTTGGCTACGGTAATCGTTTACGGGCTTTTATTTGCTACGGTAATCACGCTTTATGTGCTTCCCGCTTTATACTATATGATCGAGAAACATTATGAGGGGAAGGATTTGACGCCGGTATCGGAGGAAAAAGAGCTGCACGCTTAATCCGGTGGTGGAATTAAAAAGATGTACTATGTTTAGATTAGAAGATATGAAGAAATATATAATCTTGCCGTTACTCTGCGGATGCTTATCCGTGAATGCCCAGACCATGGTTCCGCTTACGTATCGGCAATATATGGAGAGGGTTGCGGAGGGTAACCTTGAGTATGCGTCGGAGAAATTGAATGTGCCGGCCGCTAAGGCCGAGGTAACGGCGGCAAAGGTGTTTAACGACCCGAACCTTTCCGTGTCTTATTTCAATAATGAGAATAATTCCTTGCAGATGGGAGAAGGTGTTGAGGTAGAACTGAGCAAAACTTTCTCTTTTGGGAAACGGGGTGCGAATATCTCATTGGCACGTAGCGAGAGTGAGTTGACCGAGGCATTGTTGGCCGATTATTTCCGGAATCTCCAGGCAGACGCTACGATTGCCTATATGGAAGCCTTAAAGCAACATGAGTTGTATAAAGTAAAGGAGAATGCCTATGAGAATATCCGGGCATTGGCGGAAAGCGACAGTATCCGTTTCTCTTTAGGGCAAATCCGTGAGGTGGACGCTACGCAGAGCCGGGTGGAGGCCGGGGTCTTGCGGAACGAGTTGTTGCAAGCCGGAGCGGAATTAAAGAATGCTTTCTCGAACTTAAACCTCTTGACGGGGACTTTCAGTATGGATACTTTATTTCACCCAGAGGCCGAGTTACGTATGGAGCCTCGGAATTTTATCCTTGTTGACTTAATAACGGCGGCAAGCGAGGGGCGTACGGATTTGGTAGCTGCCTTAAAAAACAAGGAAGTGGCCGCGAGAGCCTTGAAAGTAGCTTGCCGGGAGCGGAATACTGATGTGGATTTGTCTATCGCCGTAAGCCGTAATGCCCGGGTTTATAATGAGGAAGCCCCGGCGCCTCCTTTTACCGGAGTGACGGCAGGTATCGCTGTTCCTTTGAAATTCTCTAATTTCAATAAGGGGACGGTTCGTGCCGCTCGTTATCGGGAGCAACAAGCGGAAGCGCAATATAAGCAGGCTCTTTTGCAAGTGCAGACGGAGGTGATGCAGGCATATCGTAATTATCAATCTTTCGCCGAGCAAGTTAATCATTATGAGGATGGGCTTTTAAGGCAAGCCCGTGAGGTGATGGATGGCAAGATTTACAGCTATAATAGGGGGGAAGTCTCTTTGTTGGAAGTCTTGGACGCCCAGCGTACTTACGATGAGGTACAAGCTCAGTATATCGAGACGCTGTTTAATTACAGCTCAGCCTTGGTCGAATTAGAACGTTCGGCGGGTATTTGGGATATTGAGATTTGATCATCTCCTAAGAGTGTAAGTTTTTATAATCGGGCGTTGGTAACGTAGACTTTACAAATAGATGTTTTTCTGTGAAATCAACGTCCGGTTATAATACTTTTGATATAGCTGTTTTTTATTTGAAAAAAGATATTAATTTATTGGGGTTTTGCCTGCAATCGAAAACGACTACAATGTGGATGAAATCATCATTTTCTATACAATATAATATTTTGTAATGGCTTGCTACTAAATATCTATATTCTCTTGATAAATGTGTAAGCGTTGGCTCTCGTGTTCCTATATACGCTTGTTTTTTGAGTCTTGTAGCTTCAGACTTGATCGTTTGTATAATTTTTTGAGCAGATCGTACGCTGTATTGATTTTTATAATAGTTAAAGATCTCAATCATTTGCTCTTGAGCGATAAGGCTCCATCTTAATTTTTTCATTTTGTTTCATCTCATCGATTCAAAAAACTTATTCATCTCTTCTTCCTCTATATAAAGTCCCTTCTCATAGTTTTCTTCAGATTCGGCTATCATAGATTCTAATTCTTCTACCGATGGCGTCCAAGGGTAGTTCGTTACCTTTTTGGAAGTAGGAGAGCACAAACGTTTTATATATTTTTCCACTTTCGATAATCTTTCCTCATCCATGCCTTTTATCAAGTCATAGAGATATTCTTTCCGTAAATTTAATTCCATCGTTGTCATAAGATTTGTTTTTTAGGTTTCTTAAGCTAGACAAAGATAGCGTATATATTTGGATATTATGTATTTTTGCAGCTAAAAAAATGAGCGATGATATTCTACTTTACAGGAACAGGAAACTCCCGTTGGGTTGCGGAAGCGTTAGGAACGGCTTTCGATGAGCCGTTGGTTTCCATTGCCGATGCGTTGAATGAGGGTAAGAATGCTTATCCATTGGGGGAGAGGGAGAAAGTGTTTTTTGTGTTTCCTGTCCATTCTTGGGGGCCGGCTGTATTGGTGCCCCGCTTTATTTCCCGGTTGATCCTGTCCGGATATAAGGGGCAAGAGGTTTATTTCGTCTGTACTTGTGGTGATGATTGTGGATATACGGATCGGATCATGAGGAATACCTTGGCGAGACGGGGAATTACATTAACTGGAGGATTCTCAGTACAAATGCCGAACAATTATGTCTTGATGCCCGGCTTCGACGTGGATAGTAAGGAGATAGAGGTTGAGAAACTGAAAAAAGTGCCGGAACGTGTCGCCGAGATCGTAGAGGCGATCCGGCAGAAGAGAAATCCCTCTTTGTATTATGCGGGAAGTGTCCCTCTTTTGAAGAGCTATATGGTCTATCCGTTGTTCACTCACTTCGCGATAGGCAGCAATCGATTTTATGCTACGGATACCTGTATCTCTTGCGGTATCTGTGCGAAGGTCTGTCCAACCGGTACGATTTCCCTGTCGGGTGACGGAAAACCGGAATGGGCTGATACTTGCGTTCAGTGCGTTGCCTGTATTCATCGTTGTCCGGTGCGTGCGATAGAATATGGGACGATCTCGTTGAAAAAGGGACGTTATCATCACCCAGAGTTTAAGTAATCAATAAATAGAATAGAGAAATGAAGCGATTTTGTATGATGGCGCTTGCCGGCCTTTTGGTGGTTGGTTGCCAAGAAGTTCCAAAAGGATATGTTATCAATGGAGAGGTAGAGAATATGCCCGACGGCAAGATTTACTTGAAGTCGTTCCGTAATAAAATGTTCTTTGACGTGGATACGGCAGAGGTCAAGGACGGGAAATTCACCTTTAAGGGTGAGGTAGATCAGCCTTTGCTATTCGGTCTGGCAACCGAGAGCATGAACTATCCGGTTCAACTTTTCTTGGAGAATACGGATATGAATGTCAAGATCGGGAATGACGGGGAGACCATTACCGTACAAAATTCGCCGGTGAATGATGTCTTTCAAGAAAATGCGGAGAAGGTATTTGAGGAAGGGTATGATATTGACAGTTTGATTTCGAAATATCCGGATTCTCCGGCGGCGGCGTTCTATCTATATCGTTATTTTACCTATCAATTGTCTTTGGATGATTTGAAGGCGACCCGCACGAAGATTTCCCCGGCATTGGCGAATAGCCCTTATGTGAAGGACTTGGACGGTATTATCAAGCAATTGGAACACGTTCAGATCGGACAAGTCGCCCCGGAGTTCTCCTTGCCGGATACTGCCGGAGTTACTGTGTCTTTGTCGGACTTCAGGGGAAAGTATGTGCTATTGGATTTCTGGGCCTCTTGGTGCCCTCCGTGTCGTAAGGAAAACCCTAACGTGGTAAATGCCTTCCTGCAATATAAGGATAAGAACTTTACGATCGTAGGTATATCCTTGGACAAGGATAAGGCTAAGTGGCAGAAAGCGATCGCTGACGATCAGCTGACTTGGACTCACGTTTCCGACTTGAAATATTGGGATTCTGAGATCCCTGCTCTTTATGGGGTACGGGGTATTCCGGCAAATGTGTTATTGGATCCGAATGGGGTGATCATCGCCAAGAATATCACTGGAGAAGACTTACAGAATACCTTGAAGGAAGTGATTAAATAAGGATACGTTATTGCAAAGTCGTTGCAGTAGCACAAAAAAGGGAGTGTATTGGATTAAGTCTAATACACTCCCTTTGCTATGGATAAGTTATGACTTTTCTTTATTTAAGCGGAATAAGGGTAAAGCTCCAGTTGTATTCCCGGTTTGCGGGTAATGTATAAGCTGGTTCCGGACGTGAACCCCAGCTATCGTAACCTGCCACACCTTGTTGTTTCAAGTCGACGCAAACCTCAACGAAGTCGCGAGGCGTGATATCATTGATATGATGCTGGCGACGTAGTACGTTCTTTGCTGCGGCTTCATCATGATTCGCTACTTGCTCCGGTGTGAAATTACTCCATTGACGGGGCAGGCCGGTCGCTTCCTCATCATCGAAATCCTCAATGGAATTCCGCAAAGCGTTAAATCCAATCGTATTATCCGCTTGGATCAACAAGCCTTTCTTGCCGGTACTAAGTGATACCCAACGAGTGTCGGTATGATGACCGTTTTCCTGCGGGCGTACATATGGGAAATATAATTCCTCGGCTGTAGATTTATATAAGCCGACCATACTACCGGCGTTTCTGTCCAAGTAGTTCTCCGCAGGTCCCCGTCCGAAATATTCCACTTGATTCATGCTTGCCGGTAAGCGGAAGCGAACACCGATACGGGGAACATTCAATTTGGAAGCCTCTTTACGGGCGGCGTCACGTCCCGGAGTGAAGGTTGCCGTGCGTGTAGCTTCCGATACCTCGGTTTGGGCGGCGTCCATATCCGTGGATGTAAAACGGGCGGCCACATTTACAGCTCCGCTAGGATAAATCGTATAATTAACAATGTATAGGTTTCCAGCCGGCAATAAATAGTTCACGTTAAGTACGGCGTTATTGCCTTCCATGGTGGCGGTAGCGTCTGTTACGTTGAAGTTCTTGCTGCTTTCCTTCCAGACTTGTAAGCGTTTTGGCATACCATTTCCGTAATCGTTATCGGTCGGCGCACGCCAGAAGTTCGGTTGGATGCCGAAACCCTCGCTGAAATATTCCGTACCATCCACTTTATAAGAAGTAACGATTCCTGTCTTCTTGTTAAACATGAAGTTTACCTTTGAGGAGGATGCCGATAAGTTATCTCCATTTGTCGAAACCGTTAATTTAGGGCCGCTGGTCTTAAACGCCTTCTTGGGGCTTTCGATCGGTAAGCGGAATTGATCGCAAGCGATTTCGTGTCCGATAGGGATTAACGGCTCTTTTTCTACGGTCGTTACGTTGAAGTTTACGAAATATTCCGTACCGGCTTGTGGCTTTAAGTTGCCTACGGGAACCGTAAACTCCTTAGAGGCTTGCGGTTCTATGTCCAAAGAGACTTTACCGGAGCGTACAACTTTATTATTGGCTGTTACGTTATAGTGGACCATATATTTCTTTAGGTTTGTGAAATAAAAACGGTTCGTGACGCGGAATAAACCGTTCGCTAAATCGATCGCCTCAAACCCGATATTTTGATGGGCGTATTTAACCTCTGCCATAGCGGGATGCGGGGTACGATCCGGGTTTACTATACCGTTGCAAAGGAAGTTTCCGTCACTAGGGGCGTTTACTCCATAGTCACCACCATAGGTATAATATTCACGTCCATTCTTATCTTTTTCCAAGATACCTTGGTCCACCCAGTCCCAGATAAATCCGCCTTGCAGGTTCGGGTATTTATAGATCGCTTTCCATTGATCCCATAAGTTACCGGAAGAGTTACCCATCGCATGTGAATATTCCGAAGGAGCTACCGGACGATCACTACCCTTACGTCCGATTTCCTCTAGCCATTCAGCGCTTGGGTATTGAGGTACGTACATATCCGTATTCCATTCCCAAAGAGCACGTTCGTAGTTCACCGGACGATTCATGCTATTTATTTCCTTGTCTTTCAGATATAAATAAGTTTGATAGAAGTTGTATCCGTTTCCAGCCTCGTTTCCGAGTGACCAGAAAGTAACGCTCGGATAATTCTTGTTTCGTTCGTACATATTCATCGTACGGTCCATATGCGGGATCAGCCATTCCGGATTATTACCCAAAGTGCCGCCTTTTTTCAGGCTGTAATACATACCGTGAGACTCGATATTCGCCTCATCGTAAACATACAATCCGTATTCGTCGCAGAGTTCATAGAATTTACGGTCTTGCGGATAGTGGCATAGGCGGACAGCGTTGATATTGTTTTGCTTCATCAGCTCGAAATCCTTACGCATGATATCCTCGGTTACGTAATGTCCGGTTTCCGGGTTATGCTCATGGATATTGACTCCCTTGAACTTCACCGGTTGTCCGTTGAATAATAAGACCGTATAAGGTTTTCCGTTTTCCGCTACTTGGTCGATTTGCTTCATCTCGAACCGACGGAAACCAACGTTGAAAGGAACAACTTCGATCACCTTACCGTCTTCTTTTATCGTCATTAATAATTTGTATAGATTCGGATGCTCGGCGCTCCAAGGGGCTACGTTTTTTAAATCATACTCGAAAGATGCTGTTTGAGGGCCTGCGGGACTTACCCATATATCATTAGCCTCGGAGGCCATAAGATTACCTTTTGCGTCCAAAAGCTCATATCCGACATTTAAGTTTTTTGTTTCTTGGGTATGATTCTTTAAGTCTACCGCCAGTTTGAAGATTCCATTCGTATACGTATCGTCCAAAGTTGAGACGATACGGAAATCTTGAATACTGGCCTTGGGTTGAGACCAAAGGAATACGTCACGTTCGATACCGCTCATTCTCCAGAAATCCTGACATTCCAAATAAGAACCGGTGCTCCAACGGAATATCTTTAATGTAAGTACATTCTTTCCGGGTTGCAGGTATTTATTGATCAAGAACTCGGCGGGATTTTTGGAATCCTCGCTATAACCCACTTCTTTCCCGTTTAAATATACGTAAAGGCCGGATTTAGCTCCGCCGATGTGTAAATAAATATCCCGGTTATCCCAACCTGCGGGTATCTCGATGTCCCTGCGGTATACGCCAACCGGATTCGCTTCCGGTAATAAAGGGGGTTGGGGATTTTTGGGTTTAAACTCGTAACCATGATTCGTATAAATGGCTACGCCATGTCCTTGTACTTCCCAGTTTCCGGGAACGGTTATATCATCCCATGAGGAGGTATTAACGGAAGGATCTGTGATATTTTGAGGAAGATCTTTGTAAGAGTCGACAAAGAAAAATTTCCAAGTACCGTTTAATAGGGAATAGTACGGGCTTTTCTCAAATCGAGAGGTAAGGGCGGTTTCTCGGTCCGCATAACTCATGAAGGAGCTTCTGGGTTTTTCCTTGTTTACGGCTACGACTTGAATGTCTTGCCAATAAGGTTTTACGGGCTGGGGGGAAGAACCGTCCGCATAAGCCATTCCGGAAATAAGGCAACCTAATGCTCCGGAAAGCATCATTTTCTTGATAGAGTTCATATTCATCGTATTTTATTTAGATTAGCACTGGGGAATTGAAAATTGAGAATTGAAAATTACGTAGAGTCACTTCTAATTTTCAATTCTCAATTCTCAATTTTCAATTATTTAGCTGCATAGTAAGAATATCCGTTAGCCACTTGCTGGAATGCTAAAACTCCCGATTGGCTTAACTCGACATTCATTTCTTTTCCGTCCGGTAGGTACATGACAACTTCGTCATTGCCATTGAATTTTAACAATTTTGTGCTTTCACCGTCAGCCTCTACATTCCAGCTTTGATCTGCTTCGTTGAAAACTAAGTCAATCGCTTTCTCATCACCTTCTTTCTGGATATGGTATCCGTCAACTTTTGTTTCTACGGTATAAACGCCGTCTTTACCATCGATTGTTTTAACGTTACCTACATCCGCTACAGGATTACTTCCGCTCCAAAATTCGATAGAGTTGATCACAAGGACATCAGCCAAAGCGGAAATCTCGTAAACCGGGACAATCCAGAAAGCAATGAACACTAGCTCATTAACAAACTTACTGTCGATACTTCTATTCCACGTTAAAAGTTTGTTTGTTAAACCAAAAGATCCTATACAGGACGAAAATAGGATACTACTTGCCACCGTAGTCGCTAGTAATAAAGTTAAGCTTTTCTTTTTCATAATTTAATAATTAGTTATTACAAGGGACGAAGATAACAACTTTTTCATGATAAATAGTGGTTATAAAGGAATAAATGGAATAAGTGCCTTAATATTAATCAGGTTTCTATAAGTACGTAGTTCTGGCGGAACTCCGTTTATTACTCATATACACTAACTTCATGTCTGAATTTCAAACCATATGCCTCTTTGATGTCCATAGCTCCATACTAAAAAAGATTATGGTTGAAAAGATTGTTTGTTAAATATTTTAATAATTAGGTGGTATTGTTTTAGATTCGTATGCGAAAAATTAGTCTTTTTTGTTTTATAATTAAAAATAGTGCTATATTTGCTGCGTTTAATGATTATAAGTTCCGCCAGAACGATGAAGAAGCGCTTTCATGGTAGTTAACCGAGGATTTATAATTGTACATTAATGATTTTGAAGAGTGAATATTATAAGAAACGAGATCTAAAATAGTATGCCTTAAGTCTTATAATAGTAACAGCTATTTAATAAACAAAAAACGATTCTTATGTTGAAAATTGTAAGACCTGTCAGTTTTGTTCTATTGTCTACGGCGTTATGCTCCGGGGGCGTGATTCAAGCGTCTGATCGTGCGGCAGTAACTCCGAGGGTAGGTATTTCCCAGCAAGACGGTGCCTTGAAGGGAACGGTTAATGACAGTTTTGGCCCTGTTGCCGGAGCGTCAATAGTTGTAAAAGGTACTACAAACGGTACCGTGACCGACATGAATGGTAATTTCGTGTTGGATGTGAAGAAAGGGGATGTGATCCAAATATCCTTTATCGGTTATCTAACTCAAGAATTCAAATATAATGGAGAGCCTTCCATCAATGTATCCTTGCAGGAAGATACCCAGAAATTAGATGAGGTGATCGTTGTTGGTTATGGTACGCAACAGAAGGCGAACTTGTCGGGAGCGGTAGCCCAATTGGATAGCAAGGAGTTGACAAGCCGTCCTATCTCCAACGTGTCTTCTGGTCTTCAAGGTATGATGCCGGGTGTAACCGTTACCTCGGGTCAAGGCCGTCCGGGGCAGGATGGTAGTACGATCCGTATCCGTGGTGTCGGTACTTTGAACTCTGCCAGCCCATATATCTTGATCGATGGTATCGAGAGTGGCTCCATGAATGATATCGATCCGAATGACATTGAGAGTATTTCTGTATTGAAAGACGCTTCTTCCGCCGCTATTTACGGTTCGAAGGCTTCTAATGGTGTTATCTTGATCACGACAAAACGTGGTAAGACGGGTGCTCCTCGTATCTCTTATAACGGATATGTGGGTGCCTCGAAAGCTACTTCCATGATTGATCGTGTCAGCTCAGCCGATTACGCACGTTTGTGGAATCGTTTCGAGCCGGGACGTTATAGTGACGAGGATATCCGGATGTTTGAGGATGGCTCTGATCCTTACGGACATCCTAATACGGACTGGAATGATGAGGCTTATCGGACAGGTTTGTTGCATAAGCACAATGTTAGTATTACAGGAGGTGCGGAGAACGTGAAGTATATGGCTTCGGCCGGATATTTAGGGCAGACGGGTATCCTTCCTAATTCAGATCGTAAACAGTTTAACGGACGTACGAATCTGGATATGCAGTTGACGAAGAAACTGGCTGTTCGGATGAACATGTCTTTTATCAAGAATGACTTCTCGGATCCGAATGCTAGCTATTATGGTGGTTCTTCCGACCAGATTATCCGTCAATTGAATATTATTAGCCCGATGATCCCTGTCAAGGATAAGGATGGCAAATACGGACAAACTAACGATGGTAACCCTATTGCATGGTTGGATTCCGGGCAGACGGTGGATAATTGTAACCAGAATTTTACGGGGGCACTTTCTGTTGATTATGATATTATCGATGGGCTGAAGGCTACTGTGACGGGTGCCTATGTGAACGAGGACCAACGTCATACGGAGCGAGTTCTGAGCATACCGGATGATCCGGCATCTGCGTCTCGTACCACTTCCTTGGTTGAACGTTTCGTGAATTGGAAACGTTATAATTTCGATGCTTTGCTGAATTACAGCAAGAACTTTGGTCAGCATGGCTTGAAAGTGATGGTAGGTTATCATGCGGAGAAGTATGAGGTTAGCAAGAATCAGATGCAGAGGAATAATTTCCCGAGTAATAGCCTGAATGATATGGATGCCGGTGGGGCTTCTACACAAACAAATGATGGTTTGAGCCGAGAGCTTGCCATGCTTTCCTATTTTGGGCGTATTAATTATGATTTTGCGGGAAAATATTTATTAGAGGCAAACTTCCGTGCGGATGCTTCCTCTCGTTTTGCTCCGGGACATCGTTGGGGATATTTCCCTTCTTTCTCCGGTGCTTGGCGTATCAGCGAGGAGGAGTTTATGGAAAGTACGCATGATTGGTTGAGCAGTTTGAAGATTCGTGCTTCTTGGGGTATGTTAGGTAATCAAGACGCCTTGAATAAATCGAATCCTTGGGAGAACCAATATTATCCTTGGATGCAGACTTATAATTTGGATGGCAATTATCCTATGGGAGGCAACTTGACGACGGGATATTACCAGAAAGCCTATCGTATCGAGGATTTGTCATGGGAGAAATCTACGACTTGGGGTATTGGCTTGGATGCGGTTATTAATCATGTGACATTCACGTTTGATTACTATGATCGCAAGACTACGGATATCATCATGGAGGTACCGGTCCCGACTGAGTTTGGCTTGGATCCTTATTTCGACAACGTGGGTTCTATGCGTAACCGAGGTGTCGAGGTACAGCTAGGTTATAACAATAAGTGGAATGACTGGTCATTGAATGTGATGGGAAATATGGCCTATAATAAGAACAAGATCGAGGATTTAGGAGGTGTAGACCGTATGACAAATCCTGATGACGGTGATTTGTGGCGTTTTGTTGGAAAGCCAATCGATTCTTACTATGTATATAAGGCTGATGGCTTTTTTCAATCTGACGCGGAGGCACAGCAATGGATGGATACCTATAAAGGAAAAGACGGCTACCCGTTCGGACAGGATTTCCAAGCCGGTGATTTACGTTATGTAGATACGAATGGAGATGGAAAGCTGGATGCGGATGACCGTGTATTGTCTAAGACTATCAATCCGGTTGTTACATTTGGTTTGAACTTGAATGTAGGCTATAAAGCATTTGACTTGACTTTGAACTTCACCGGTGCGGCTAATGTAGGCCGTGCGTTTACGAAAGAAGCGTTTGGTGAGTTCTCGGGTAGTGCTGGACATCCTTCTACTGCATGGCTGGATAGCTGGACACCGGAAAATACCAATGCAAGTATGCCGCGTGTAGCGGAGTCTAGAAAATCTCCGAGTGAGGCTTCTAACGTGATGTCTGATTTCTGGGTAATTAATACCAGTTACCTGCGTCTGAAGACATTGCAATTGGGATATACGCTTCCAAAGAGTGTGCTGAGCGCTATCGGTTTGTCGAATGTACGTGTTTATTATTCTGCGGAGAATTTGTTTACGATAGATTCTATGCCATTGAACGTAGACCCGGAGACTGTTAGTTCCCGTTTGTCTAGCTACCCATTAGTGATGACAAATTCTTTTGGCGTAAATGTGACATTCTAATTAGTTAAGACCATTTAAATAGAAGATTTTATGAAACGATTATCAATATATATGTTGGCGGCTGGTATGGCTGCGTTATCTACTTCGTGTTCGGATTTTCTGGATACGGTGCCTAAGGATCAGTTGGCTCCTTCTACCACATGGCAGACAGAGGCGGATGCGAAGGGCTTCATAGTAGGCTGTTATAAGGATTTGCTAGATGGAAATACGTTGCTTTATCTGGATTGTGGCTCAGATATAGGCTATAATAATTTCCCTTGGGAAGGATTCCGCCCGTGGGGGGATGGGTCATTGTCTAGTTCTAATCCTGGGCAGATCCTTTATGATTACAAGTCGATTCGTAAGGCGAATACATTCTTGGAGAATGTAGACAAGGTGACGTTTTCCAGTGACGCTGTAAAAGCCAATTATGTGGCTCAAGCTAAAGCGATCCGTGCTTATAAGTATTTCTTGATGAATTGGTGGTATGGTGGTGTGCCTATTATTAGTTCTTATTCAAGTGCGGACGAGGCTAAAGTGGAACGCAATACGGAACAAGAGGTACGCGATTATATAGCTAAGGATTTAGACGAGGCCTTAGCTGGGATCGCGGAGGCTCCGGAGGCTCGTGGCTATATCGCTAAAGGTGCTGTTTTAGCTATCAAGATGCGTGAGGCTTTGTATTATGGTGATTGGCAAAAGGCAAAGGACGCAGCTAAGGCAATCATTGATTTGAAGCAGTATGAGTTGGATCCGGATTATACGAATCTTTTTAAGGTATCGGGAGTGGATTCTAAAGAGATAATCCTAGCGGATCAGAATATTGAGACGTTGGACGGATTGGGAACCATCGGGCAAATGTACAATAATGTAGACCAAGGTTGGTCTTCTATCGTCCCGACCCAGAATTTGGTGGATATGTATGAAATGTCTGATGGATTGACAAAAGAAGAGTCGAAGACTTATGACGCAAAGCATCCGTTTGCGAATCGCGACCCTCGTATGGCCATGACCATTTTATATCCGGGACGTGAGTGGAGAGGCGATGTCTTGAATACTTTGGACGAGAAACTTCCAGATGGTACTGTCAACAAGAACTTCCCGGCTTATACAGATAATGCTTCCAAGAGTGCTTTGACTTGGGCGAAATACTTGGATCCGATGGATCAATATGGAGATGTTTGGAGTTCGGGAGCTTGTCCGATCGTATTCCGTTATGCGGAGGTTCTATTGACGTATGCGGAGGCTGCGAATGAGTTGAGCGGTCCTTCTGATGAGATCTATGGTTATTTGAATCAGATCCGTCAGCGTGTAGGAATGCGAGAAGTGGATAAGGCTAAATATGGGACGAAGGATAAACTTCGTGAATTGATCCGTCGTGAGCGTACGGTAGAGTTGGCCGGCGAAGGCTTGCGCCGTGCGGACATCGTCCGTTGGCAGGAAGATGGAAAGATGCTTGCCGAGAAAGTCATGAATGGTGATTTGTTACGTGTTACAGGAACGATTAATTATGGGGAGTCTGAGCCTACTAAACGTGCGGAAATCACGGGTACGGCTGTTATTGAGACTCGTCAGTTCTCTTCTCGTAACCGTTACTTGCCGATACCTCAAACAAGCATGGATAAGAATCCGAACTTGAAACAGAATCCGGGTTATTAATTTCCTATAAAGATGTTAGATAAAGAAGGGGGAAGGCCGAGAGGTTTTCCCCTTTTTTAGTTACATTTGGCGAATATTGAGATTGTATGTCTCATATGCTTAAGTATATAAATAGATTCCATTATGAAAAAGAAACTGATAGCTTTCGCTTGCTTTTTTCTCGTGTCCTTGTATTGTTTGCCGCAATTGCCTGTGCGGTTGAACGAGCGTCCGGTTGTGTTAAATACGTCTACCGGTACATTAAAAGGGAAGATGGTAACTCCTAATCAAGAGTCCGGTTATCCTGTGGTATTGATTATTCCCGGTTCCGGCCCTACGGATATGGACGGGAACTCCGCCGCCTTGCCGGGTAAGAATAATTCCTTGAGATATTTGGCGGAAGGGCTGGCAGGGAAGGGTATCGCTTCCCTTCGTTATGATAAGCGAGGTATCGCTTCGAGCGCCTCGGCCGGGAAAGATGAGTATTCCATGCGTTTCGAGGACGGGATTAAGGACGCACGAGGCTGGATCGATTATTTAAGCAAGGATAAGCGGATCTCCGGAATCTATGTGTTGGGGCATAGCGAGGGAGCGTTGGTCGGTATGGCGGCTTCGGTGGATAACCCGAAAGTGAAAGGATACATTTCAGTGGCGGGTGCGGGGCGTCCGGCCTATGAGATCGTGGAGGAGCAAATGGCGGGTCAGCCGGAAGTGATCCGGGACATGGTAAAGTCGATAAATGTGTCCTTGAAAGACGGAAAACTGGTTCCGGATGTGCCGATTGGCTTACAATCCTTGTTCCGTTCGTCGGTACAGCCTTATATGATCTCATGGTATACGTATAATCCGCAGGAAATCATCAAAAAACTAAAAGCCCCGGTGTTGATCTTACAAGGGGATAAGGATATGCAAGTATCCGTAAAAGATGCCGAACTATTGAAGCAAGCCCAGCCTTCGGCGGATTATCATTTGATTGGAAATATGAACCATCTGATGAAGACCTGCGATACGCTGGACCAGCAGAAGCAAATGGCTACCTATACCGATCCCGCCCTCCCGTTGCATAAGGATGTGCTGATATTAATTGAAAAGTTTGTAAGTAAACCTTGAACTGTTGTATCTTTGCGGTCATAAATAAAGAGATAGTATGATTTCGGTTGAAGGACTAACAGTTGAGTTTGGCGGTTTTACGCTTTTTGATGATATTTCTTTTGTGGTAAACAAGAAGGACCGTATCGCCTTGGTGGGCAAGAACGGTGCGGGTAAGTCTACGATGTTGAAAATATTCGCCGGCCTGCAATCCCCCACTTCCGGAACCGTTAGCGTGCCGAAGGAGGTCACGATCGGATACCTGCCCCAGCATATGCAACTGGTCGATACCCGTACCGTGCGGGAGGAGGCGGAATGCGCTTTCGAGCATATCCATGAGATGGAGGAGGAGATCAACCGCTTGAATACCCAATTGGCGGAGCGCACGGATTATGACTCCGAGGGCTATCAGAAGCTGATCGATCGTGTCACGTATTTATCGGAGCATTTCCAGATGATGGGAGGAAACAACTACCATGCGGAGTTGGAGCGTACCTTGGTCGGACTAGGTTTTAGCCGTAGCGATTTCGATCGCCCGACGTCTGAGTTCAGTGGAGGCTGGCGTATGCGTATCGAGCTGGCAAAGCTTTTACTTCGGCAACCGGACGTGTTGTTGCTGGACGAGCCGACGAATCATCTGGATATAGAATCCATCCAATGGCTGGAGAACTTTATCGCTACCCGTGCCAACGCTGTGATCTTGGTATCGCACGACCGTGCCTTTATCGATAATACGACTTTCCGGACCTTGGAGATCGAACTAGGCAAGGTCTACGATTATAAGGTAAAATATTCGGAGTACGTCGTACTTCGCCGTGAACGCCGTGAGCAGCAGCTACGCGCTTATGAGAACCAACAAAAGAAATTGGCCGATACCGAGGCGTTTATCGAGCGTTTCCGTTATAAGGCCACGAAGTCTGTACAGGTACAATCCCGCATCAAGCAATTGGAGAAGGTGGAACGCATCGAGGTAGACGATGTGGATACAGCCATGCTACGGTTGAAGTTCCCGCCCGCCCCCCGTTCCGGTTCCTATCCGGTGATCTGCGAGGAGGTGGCGAAGCGTTATGGCGATCATCTGATTTTCGACCATGTGACGCTCACGATCAACCGGGGCGACAAGGTCGCTTTCGTCGGGAAGAACGGAGAGGGTAAATCTACCTTGGTGAAATGTATCATGGGAGAGATCACCGATTTCACCGGAAAGCTCCAACTAGGCCATAACGTGAAGATCGGTTACTTCGCCCAGAACCAAGCGCAGCTATTGAACGAGAATCTTACCGTTTTCGATACGATCGATTACGTAGCCCAAGGGGATATCCGTTTGAAGATACGGGATATCCTAGGCGCTTTCATGTTTGGCGGCGAGGCCTCCGATAAGAAGGTGAAAGTCCTGTCCGGAGGTGAGCGTACCCGCTTGGCGATGATCCGCTTGCTGCTGGAACCGGTCAACCTGCTGATACTCGATGAGCCTACGAACCACTTGGATATGCGTTCGAAAGACGTGCTGAAAGATGCCTTGAGGGAGTTCGATGGCACGGTGATCGTGGTTTCTCACGACCGTGAGTTCTTGGATGGTTTGGTTGATAAGGTCTATGAGTTCGGTAACCAGAAAGTCGTCGAGCACTTAGGCGGCATCTATAATTTCTTGGAGCATAAGAAAATGGATAGCTTGCGTGAATTGGAACGTTCTACCGGGACGAATACTTCCACGTCCGGTGCCGAGGAAGTCCAGCTATCCCAGAATAAGCTTTCTTATGAGGCGAGGAAAGAGCAAAGTAAGGCGATTAAGAAAGCGGAGAAAGCGGTAGCCGAGGCCGAAGCCCGTATCTCAGAGCTTGAGGCTTCCATAGCGGCTATCGAGGCGAAACTGGCTACGCCCGAGGGCGCGTCGGACACCTCTCTCTACAGTGAGTATTCCACGTTAAAAAAAGAGCTGTCCGATACGATGGATCTATGGACGGAACGTACTATGAAGCTGGAGGAACTGTGCCCGTAACGGTGTGTTTTCCGGCGGGTAAGGGTAGTCCCTGAATAATACCGTATCTTATAGTTTCTCTATCTCCTCTAGCGAAATACCCGTACATTCTGAAATGAGGTGGGGATCGATTCCTTTTCGCTTGAAGTTCGCGGCGTTCTGAAGGTTCGTTAACCGTTGGCCTTTCTCCATACCTTTCTCCTCGGCTTCCTCTATTGCGTATTCCAGTGTGTTCCGCCAATCGCGATAGATCTTCAAGTTTTCGTCGTATTCGGCACGTTCCTTGGGAGTCATGGCCTGTAGGTTGGCCACATCCAATAAGTGCCGGAAACTGTCATTTTGCTCCTTGAAGGGAGACATGTCAAATAAATTCATATTCTTAAGCATATAAACCATTATTTCCAAATTATCCGAGCATTCCTCTTCACACAAAGTAAATTGCTCAAAAGAGATATATACTTGCTTGAACTTGATCTCCCGGAACGGTTCGCCCGTTTGCTCATTCGCCAGAACCACATCCGTGCGCCACGAGGGGAACCCGGGCAACTTGAAGTTGAGCAGGTATATTCCATACACCGGAAGCAACTTATACTTCCAGTCAGAACCTATTTCTCCCTGACGGGAGACCATACGACAAATGTAATAAAATCCTCGGTTAAAAAAATAACGTTGGGGACAATTTTGCATCTCTAGTATGAACTTCGTCCCATCCACGTCCTCACAGAGGTAATCGAATATGATGGTTCTTCGATCTTGCAGTTCCGGTTGGATCTCCTTGTCTATATAAGTCAAGTCCCTTACCCGCCGCTCGCCCTTCAAGGTGGCATTGATGAAATTGATCGCTACTTGTTTATCTCCGAATACGGCCTTGAAGCCCTTATCAGACATGACATCTACATACTGTTCCATAGTTATATGGTTTTAGTTGGTTGGTCGCTTAATGGCAAGCGATGGGGCAAAGTTAGGCTTTATCTAATAATAAACAAATCCATTCCCCAAAAAACGAGCGTTCATCCGTTTATCCCCCCCTAAAAAAGTTATGCCTACTTGTTCGCAAAAGGGGGTGTTATGCTGTCTTTTCGTTTGATGTGAGGCAAATATCGTGACGATGCCTTTAGGAGAATGTGGTGAAGTAGCGTGAGGAATAGGGCCGGATACGCCTTGAGAGGAGAGCTGTAAAGGTTGATCGTCCCCCGGTGGATTTTATTTTCTTTCGAGGCGAAAATAACCATGAATAGGTAGTTTATTGTAATGAAAAGTCCTTAACTTTGCCAACTTAAAAGAACGCGAAAGCTTAAAACTCATATCATGTTAACTCAGATCATTAATGGAAAGATTCTTACCCCGCAAGGCTGGCTGAAAGACGGGTCGGTATTGATCAGCGACAGTAAGATTTTAGAAGTAACAAACTGCGACTTAGCGGTAGTAGGGGCAACCTTGATAGACGCCAAAGGTATGTATATCGTCCCCGGTGGTGTGGAAATTCACGTGCATGGAGGTGGAGGCCGTGATTTTATGGAAGGTACCGAGGAAGCTTTCCGTGCGGCGGTAGCCACGCACATGAAACACGGTACGACCAGTATATTCCCCACCTTATCCTCTTCCACCATCCCGATGATCCGTGCCGCCGCCGAGACCACCGAGAAACTGATGGCCGAGAAAGATAGCCCGGTGCTGGGGCTTCACTTGGAAGGACATTATTTCAACATGAAAATGGCCGGCGGACAAATCCCGGAGAACATCAAGAATCCCGATCCCGAGGAATATATTCCTCTGTTGGAGGAAACGCATTGCATCAAGCGCTGGGACGCCGCTCCGGAACTTCCGGGAGCGATGCAGTTCGGTAAATACATCACCTCGAAAGGCGTGCTTGCCTCGGTAGGGCATACCCAAGCCGAGTTCGAGGATATCTTGACCGCCTATGAGGTAGGTTATACCCACGCCACCCATTTCTATAACGCCATGCCGGGTTTCCATAAACGCCGCGAGTATAAGTATGAGGGAACGGTGGAAAGCATCTATCTGCTCGATGATATGACCGTCGAGGTCGTTGCGGATGGTATCCATGTGCCGCCTACGATCCTTCGTCTGGTCTATAAGATAAAGGGTGTGGAACGCACTTGCCTGATCACGGATGCCTTGGCTTGCGCCGCCAGTGATAGCCAAGTCGCTTTCGATCCCCGTGTCATTATCGAGGATGGCGTGTGTAAGTTGGC
>OHJP01000320.1_pt1 | contig 26903 bp, 28 predicted proteins | sample 1568591 | NCBI WGS metagenome assembly OHJP01 (sample SAMEA3879567, study PRJEB24766) | human gut metagenome | biome: human-associated habitat; feature: feces | place: USA | collected 1985/1987
CTCTCCGAGGATCATAACTTCTTTGAATGTCTCATATGCTGTCTCGAAATCCAGATCACCCATCGGTTTTAAAAGCTTTCCTGTCGGTCCGACATCCAGTGCTGTGTAGATTCTTCTTCCTCCACCTGCCTCTTCAGCCGCATCCTTCACATGCCCGATCGCAAGACGGATAATTTCTTCCAATGGAAAATCATCGCAATGGAATTTCAATGCATTCGCTCCAAATGTATTCGCAAGTACAATATCACTTCCTGCTGAAATATATTGTTTGTGAATGTTTTTGATCTCATCCGCATGTGTAACATTCCATGTCTCCGGTAACTCTCCCGGCTGAAGTCCCTTTGCCTGAAGCAAGGTTCCCATTCCGCCGTCAAAATATAATAACTCTTTTCCCAGGCGTTCTCGTATCATCTTCTTGTATCAATCCTTCCTCTCTTATCTCTTGCCTATCGTCGGTATTCACAATCTTTTTTTGTACAGACCTCACATCCTGAGATTGGACATCTCTCCTTCTGTGTACTGATTCCAATTACTGCTGTTACCGACTTTGTTGGTGTCATCATAAAGCTGTCTGTCAAAGTCAGCCCGATTGTCTTTGCACAATTCAACATTCGTACAATCGGTTCCTGATAACAGATATCAAAATCTCCATATCCAGGACTGAATCTCGGTCTTAAATACAAATGTTCTTCTTCAAGCTCTGCCGCAATCTTCTTCTGACACTCATCACAATATTCTTCTAACATTGCTGCTGCACAAGACTGCAAAATAACTGCTCTTGCCATATCTGTCAAAGAAATCCTGCGCATCAGCCGGTCAACTCCGGCGCCAAGTGTTGCTCCAAAAAGAACAACCTGACGGCATCCTTTCAGATTTCTACTCAGGCTCTTACTTCGAATCTCCATCTGTCCAATAACCAGTCTTCCGTCATCTGTATGATTCAGATCAAAAATTTGGCAGATGGACTTAGGCCCTGCTTCCTGTTCCAGGTCTTTGAAAGACTGTTGGATCAGTTCCAAGGTTCGTTCATCTGCCTCATTTTTTCCAAATCCCAGATAACGAACTGCTTCACGTACTCTCTTCTCTGTCTCTATCATCTGGTCATTCACTTTCTTAACACTTGATAATCTCGGAAAGATTATTCATAATCGCAATTGCGATCTCTGGCTTATTCATAGAATAAATATGAATATTATTCACACCGTTCGCAAGAAGGTCAATAATCTGATCTGTCGCATAAGCAATTCCCGCCTGCTTCATCGCCTCCGGAGAACTTCCGAAGCGATCTAATATTGCAAGAAATCTTCTCGGAAATACTGTTCCGGAAAGTTCCTGGCTTCGCTTCATCTGAGCAGCACTGGTAATCGGCATGATTCCCGGCAGAACCGGAACTGTGATCCCTGCTTCTCTGATTCTGTACAGGAAATTATAATGGATATCATTATCAAAGAACATCTGTGTTGTAAGGAAATCAACTCCACTGTCTACCTTCTGTTTCAGATAACGGATATCATCCTCTTTATGTTCCTGCTCCACATGTCCTTCCGGATAACATGCTGCACCAATACAGAAATCCCCATGTTTCTTGATTTCCTGTACCAGTTCATAAGCATAATGGAATCGATCTCCATCAGGGAATGTCATGCCTTCCGGAATATCTCCTCGTAAAGCGAGAATATTCTCGATTCCATGAGCCTTCAGGTTTTCAATTACCTCTCCAACTTCTTCTTTTGTGGATGAAGCACATGTCAGATGTGCAAGACTCATCACTCCGAGATCATCCTTAATATGGGATGCGATCTTCGCTGTGTTCTTGCTTGTTCCGCCACCGGCTCCATAGGTTACGCTGATATAAGATGGGTTCAGTTTGGCAATCTCATCTGTTGCTGATAATACTTTGTCAAATCCTGCATCTGTCTTCGGCGGAAACACCTCAAAAGAAATGTGGATGCCTTTCTGGTTCAGTTTGTCAATAATTTTCATCGGGTCTGTTACTCCTTGCTCTTGTGTTACTCTTGTATTACTTCTTTGTTACTTCTTATTCTCCTATCAGACTTCTGTACAGATCTTCATACTGTCTTGCGGAATTCATCCATGAGAAATCCTGAGCCATCGCGCGCTCGATCATCTTGTTCCAGTCACGTTTCTTATCATAATAGATTCTTTCTGCATAACGTACAGTGTTCAACATCTCATGTGCATTATAATTAGAGAAACTGAATCCTGTACCTGTCTTCTCAAACTCATTGTACGGTTCTACAGTATCTTTCAATCCTCCTGTCTCACGAACGATCGGAAGTGTTCCGTATCTCAGACTCATCAGCTGGCTGAGTCCGCATGGCTCGAATAAGGATGGCATAAGGAATGCATCACATCCGGCATAAAGTCTGTGAGAAAGATCATCGGAATAGAAAATATTCGCTGAAACCTTTCCTGCATACTTCCATGCAAAGTGACGGAACATATTCTCATATTTCGGATCTCCTGTTCCAAGTACTGCAATCTGCACTGCATCCTGACACATCTCATCCATCATATAATCGATCAGATCAAATCCTTTCTGGTCTGTCAGACGGGAAACGATTCCGATCAACATTACATGATTGTCTTTATCCAGTCCAAGTTCTTCCTGAAGAGCAGCCTTATTCACCGGTTTGTTTTTCCGGAAATTCTCAACGTTAAATGTCTTTGCGATTCTATGATCTGTATCCGGATTCCAGTCATTGTAATCCAGACCATTCACAATACCACAAAGATCATTTGATCTTGCTGCCATCAGTCCGTCAAGACCTTCTCCATAGAACGGTGTCTTGATCTCTTCTGCATAGCTGTGGCTTACTGTTGTCACCTTATCTGCATAAACAATACCGCCTTTGAGCATATTAGCATCTTTGTATGCCTCAAGCTTATCCGGAACGAAATAATAATCCGGAAGTCCTGTGATTCCCTGTACAGTCTTTGTATCCCATACCCCCTGGAACTTCAGGTTATGTATTGTCATAACTGTCTTGATTCCTCTGTAATATTCTCCAAAGAAACGGAAATTATCCAGATATACCGGAATCAGACCTGTCTGCCAGTCATGACAGTGAATCAGATCCGGACGGAACCCAATAACCGGAAGAATACTTAAAACTGCCTTACAGAAGAAAGAGAATTTTTCAATATTCCACTTCGGATCTCCATCATATGGAGCAAATCCTGAAAAATAAAATTCGTTATCAATAAAATAAAATGTAACTCCGTTTAATTCTGTCTTAAAGATTCCGACATAGCGATCCTCTCCTGCAAAATCCATGTAGAAGTTTGTGATATACTCCAGGCGGTCTACCCACTCCTGTTTCATACACATGTACTTAGGTAAAACTACACGGCAGTCATATTTCTCTTTATCAAAATCTTTCGGAAGTGAACCTACAACGTCAGCAAGACCTCCGGTCTTTATAAATGGTACACATTCTGATGAAGCGAACAAAATGTTTTTCATACTTAGATCCTCCACTTTCACTTGCCCTCTTTCGGCAATTACTTATAAAATATTATACCGCATTTTTATCATAATGCAAAGGATTTCTCATTGTAATTTACTTCTTATTTCCCATGCCTGTATTCCAATTGTATTGTATCTGCGATCAGAGCAATAAATTCAGAATTTGTCGGTTTCCCTTTTCCATTGCTTACCGTGTACCCAAAAAGTTCATCCAGAGTGTCCAGCTTTCCTCTGCTCCATGCCACTTCAATCGCATGTCGGATCGCACGTTCTACTCTGCTTGATGTTGTCTGGTACTTCTTTGCGACGGTTGGATACAGGATCTTTGTGATTGCATTGAGCACATCCATATCATCTACCGCCATCATAATCGCATCTCTCAGATAATGATATCCCTTAATATGAGCCGGTATTCCGATCTCATGCAGCATATTTGTCACTCGTGTCTCCAGACTTTCTCCTCTGTTATCAGATACCGCCTCAGAGCTTCTTGTTTCCATACCGTGTGACATCCGCCCCGCACTTCGGATTCGTTCTAACAACATCTCATTTTGAAACGGTTTCATCATATAGTAATTTGCACCTTTATTAAAAGCATCTTCTGTAATCTTTTCTTGCCCAACTGCTGTGATTACGATAAAATACGGATGCTTGCTGACAGTTTTGTCATGATTGATCCGATCCATGACCGTCAATCCATCCATTTTCGGCATAATCAGGTCGAGAAGAACAACATCCGGCTGTTTATCTTTGATGATCTGACACATCTCTTCACCATTTTTCGCCTTTCCGACCAGATTCATGTCTTTTTCCATCCCGATCACACGATCCAAAAGATCCAAAATTTTCTGGTTATCATCAGCAACGGCTATTTTCAAATGTTCCATCTTCTTCTCTCCTTTTTCTGAGAACGTTTGTCTTGTTACACCACTCGTGTATTATATTCCAGCTTTTTTGTCGTATTCAAGAAAATCTTGCAGTAGTATTTCGACATCCTTTTCGACCCTTTTCACGATTCTTCCTCTTTCAACATATTTTCAATAAAAATACCGTATCCTTTTGTCGAATCCTGTACAAACACATGCGTCACAGCTCCGATCAGTTTTCCATTCTGAATGATGGGACTCCCGCTCATCCCCTGAATAATGCCCCCTGTCTTTTCCAGCAATTCCGTATCTGTCACCTGAATTACCATTCCTTTGTTCACCTGGTCGGATTCTTTGTCAATTTGTGTTATACAGATTGTGTATTCTTTCACCTCACCATCAATGTAGCAGCGAATCCTTGCCTCCCCCGTCTTTATTTCCTCTTTTTTTGCTACCTGTATCGGAACTTCCTCTCCTATCCAGCTTCTGTCTGAATTTAATTCTCCATAAATACCCGCATCCGTATTTTTCTCGATCACTCCAAGCTGATGAAACCGATTATAAACAATAATCCCTTCCATTGTTCCGGGATTCCCTTTGCTTCCCTTTTGCACTTTCTGAATACTGGTTCTATAAAGCGTTCCTCTTTTGATCGTAAGAAGTGTACTTGTATCAATATCATGAATACCATGTCCCAGTGCTGCGAACCTGTTATTTTTTGTCAAAAATGTGATTGTCCCAAGCCCCTGTACATTATCTCTCACCCAGATTCCAAGTCGATAATTTCCTTTTGAAATCTGCACAGGAGTCAATTTCTTTTCTAATATCGTATTTTCGCGTCTGACTGTCAGAAGGACCTTCTCTCCATCCAGATGTTCCACCAGATCCATCAACTGTTTTTTCCCCTCAATCTTCTGGTGATTTACTTCTGTAATATAATCACCGGAACTCACTACACCCTGTGCAGGTGTATATTCCTTTCCATCCATCCCCGTCATTTTCTCCGTGTCTAAAACCAGTACACCATCCGTTTCCATATAAATTCCAACCGGCATTCCTCCAAGTAGAACCGTATCGTCTTCCTTTTCCGCAGCCAGACTTTCCACTTCCCGACCACTGACTTCCGTATTTTCCATAAATCCTGTAATCTGTGCACAGCCACATAACATCAATAAGCAGAACAGAAACAACAGACCTGTCCCGCTCATATTCCTTTTCCTGCGTTCTTTCATGATCCACACTCCTCTCTTGCAAATATTAAAAGCAGATGCTGTTTGCATCTGCTCTTAGTATGTGTGGATCTTCTTCTTTTCACACTGGTATTATTTTTCTCTTTTTGCCAGTTCCTTCATTTCTCTGGCACTGTCTATGATTCCATCTGTCACATTTGCTCCCCCAAGAAGTCTTGCAAGCTCTGCAACAGAGTCTTCCTGATCAAGTCTCTCGATCTGTGTTCTCACAGAATTATCTTCTGCCTCTTTATGAATGCAAAAATGAATATCTGCTGCCGCTGCGATCTGTGAAAGATGTGTAATACAAATTACCTGACGGCTCTTTCCAATCAACTGCAGTCTCTCTCCGACACGACCTGCTGTGATTCCTGATATTCCACTATCAATCTCATCAAATATCAAAGTCGGTGTATCTTCTTCATCTGCAAGTACGGTCTTGATTGCAAGCATAATACGGGATAGCTCTCCTCCGGATGCGACATCCCCCAGTGGACGCACAGGTTCTCCCGGATTAACCGACAGATAAAACTCTGCATCATCTTTTCCTTGTGCAGAATAACTTTTTGCTTCTGTCAAACGAATTTCAAAACGTGCATCCAGGAAATTCAGTTCCGACATCTGATGAACAATTTCCTTGGCAAATTTAACTGCGTTTTGTTCACGCACTTCATGCAGTTCCATCGCAGCCTTTTCCATCTGCTTTTCTGCTTTTTTCTGTTTCTCCAAAAGTTCCTGCATAAAAGAATCGTAATCTTCCAGTTCCGATAGTCTCTGTCTTTTTTCCTCACAATATGCAAGGATATCACTGACAGTGTTTCCATATTTTGCCTTTAAATGATTCACTTCATTCAGGCGGGACTCAACTTCTGAAAATTCTTCTTCCGAATATTCAAAACTCTTTGCATATTCCGCCAGATCCCGGTTGAAATCATTCAGCAGACTATCGATCTCCACGATCTGATCGTAGAGCTGGCTTCCCTTTTCATCAAAAGATGCTGCTTCCTGAAGGCTTCGGATTGCACGGCTTAAGTAATCACTTGCATTTCCACGTTCGTCCTCTGCAGTATACTGATACGCTTCTGCAACTCCTTCTGTGAGTTTTCTGCTATCTGTCATCTTGCGATACTGTTCTTCTAAAAGTTCATCTTCACCTTCTTTAAGAGCTGCTTCTTCAATCTCATTCACTTCAAATTCAGCAAGAGAAAGTTCTCTTCTTCGGCTCTCTTCATCCAGTGAAGATTGTTCCACCTTCTTACATACTGCCTTCCATTCCTGATAGCAGGAAGCCATTTTTTCTTTTAACGGATCCGTCTGTTCTTTCCCATAAAGATCAAGCAGTGTTAAATGATTCTTTCGATGAAGCAATGTCTGATTATCATGCTGTCCATGAATATCGATCAAAAGACTGGCTACATCTTTAAGGACGCTCATATTCACTGTCTCACCGTTAATCTTACTGACACTTCGGCCTTCTAAAAGGCGGCGGCTCAATGTCAGATATCCGTCTTCCGGATAAATGTCCAAGGCCTCCAGCTTCTTTAAAATCTTTTCTTCTTTGATGTAAAAAGTAAGTTCTACCAATCCGCTTTTTGCCCCGTTTCGAAGCATCTGTGCATTGTATTTTCCACCCAGTGCAAGCGTAACAGAGCCAAGAAGGATTGACTTTCCTGCTCCGGTTTCACCGGTCAGAATATTCAATCCTTCCCCAAACTCTACCTCTGTTTCATCAATCAAAGCAAGATTTTTCACATACAGATTCTGTAACATATATCACCTATGCTTTCCTTGAAACCAATTTCCTTATATTCTCCATTACTACAGCTGTATCTTCAACTGTACGAATTGCACACATGATCGTGTCATCTCCCGCAATACATCCGACCACTTCATTCCATTTCATTGCATCTACTGCAGCAGCAACCGCCATTGCCATTCCGGCAACTGTTTTGATTACAAGGATATTCTGTGCCATATCCATGGAAACAAATCCGTCACGAAGCACACGGATATATTTTTCGTTCATTCCGTCATCTTCCTGTCTATGGACAATATACTTCTGACGCCCACCGTTTACAGACAACTTTGTCAGCTTCAGATCTCTGATATCTCTGGAGACAGTTGCCTGTGTGACCTTGAAGCCGGCATTATTCAGATATTCTGCCAGTTCCTCCTGCGTCTCTATGTCATACTGACTGATCAATTCAATTATCTTTGCATGTCGGCTCACTTTCATAGTATCAATTTCCTTTCATCTTCTCGCGCATTGTTATCATAAAACTTTCTTCACTTAATTTTACAAGATGCGCTTTGGCATCTGATTTTCTGATCTTCACTCTGTCTCCGCTAACCAATTGTCTCTGTACAGCGCCGTCATAACATAAAGCTACTTTCTCCTGCCTTCCATAACGGCCCTCGCAAATCTCAACTTCAACATCATCCTCTGCTGAAAGCACCACACTGCTCGTGTTAAGTGCATGGGAACAGATTGGAGTGATAACTATCAGACTTGCTGTTGGCTCTACCACCGGCCCACCTGCGGAAAGATTATATCCTGTACTTCCCGTCGGTGTACAGATGATCACACCGTCTGCCTGATATGTATTCAACAATGTCCCATTCACATATACATTTAACTGAACAATACGAAGATTCCCTTCTCTTGTCAGGACGATATCATTTACCGCCAGATCTTTTTCACCGGATGACATTGTCCCCTCCAACATCATACGTTTCTCAACTTTAGGCTCTTCCTCGCAAAGTCTGTCAATCGCAGATTTATAATCTTTCAATTCTACATCTGCCAAATACCCCAACGTTCCAATATTGATTCCAAGAAGCGGAAGTTTATTTCCTTCAAGGTCACGTATTGCACGGATCAGAGTTCCATCCCCACCTAAAACCAGTCCGCAATCAACGTCCTCCGGAATCGTTCCCGGAACAATAAATCCTTCCTCATCCTTTTGAGCAAGAATAACACGTTTGCCTTTTCTCTCAATATAATCTTTTATCTCAATCGTAACAGAATAATCTCTGTCTTTTAATTGATTTGTTATGATATAAAAAGATTCCATACCATCACCTTTTTACTTTGCCAGAGCAGCGAATGCTTCATCCACTACCTGATCCAGTTCCTTTGTCTCAATCTTTGCTTCCTCTTCCGGACATTTCTTCAAATGTACAAGGTATTCGATATTTCCTTCTGGTCCCTTGATTGGAGAGAATGTGATCTCAAGTACGGAAAATCCGATGGATACCGCAAATTCTGTCACTTTCTCGATTACTTCATGATGCGTACTCTTTTCTCGCACAACACCTTTCTTTCCAACCTTCTCACGTCCTGCTTCAAACTGTGGTTTGATCAATGCTACGATCTCTCCATCATTTGTCAGATACGCTCTGATTGCACCAAGCACTTTTGTGAGAGAGATAAACGAAACATCAATCGATGAAAAATCAACAGGTTCTCCAAGATCTTCCGGAGTCACATAACGGATATTCGTCTTCTCCATACATACCACTCTCGGATCCTGACGCAGCTTCCAATCCAGCTGTCCTCTTCCCACATCGATAGCAAATACTTTCTTCGCTCCATTCTGAAGCATACAGTCTGTAAATCCACCAGTGGAAGATCCAACATCTGTACAGACCTTTCCATCTACTGTCACATGGAATTCTTTCATTGCTTTCTCAAGCTTAAGACCTCCACGGCTCACATAAGGGAGAACATGTCCGCGTACCTCAATATTTACCTCCTCCGGAAATGTTGTTCCGGCCTTATCTTCTCTTTGACCTTCTACGAATACATTTCCCGACATAATAATTGCTTTTGCTTTTTCTCTGGAATCCGCCAGATTTCTCTTTACGAGCAATACATCCAAACGTTCTTTCATGTTACTTTTCTTCCTTTATTCTCCGATCATCTGCAATGACCTTTTTTACAATACTCTCTCTGTCGAGACCAACTTCTTTTCTTAAGACATCTACATTTCCATGTTCAACATAATCATCTGAAATACCGATTGTGCAAACTTTCAATGGGATACCCTCGCGCATCACAAAATCTTCTACCTGCTCACCAAATCCACCTGTAAGCACATTTTCCTCAATTGTCACAAGGATCCTGTGATTTTCTGAAATCTTCCGGATCCTCTCTGTATCCAGAGGTTTCACAAATCTTGCATTGATCAGACTACACTGATACCCTGCTGCCTTAAGATCCTCACGCACCTGTTCTGCAAGGAAAGACATATGTCCGACAAACATTACCGCGATCTCACTCTCTTCATATAGAAGTTCGCTCTTTCCATATTCGATCGGAGCACGGAATTCCTTCAGTCCTTCATATGCTTCTCCTCTTGGATAACGAAGTGCAATCGGATACTGGAAATCTACTGCAAAGCGCACCATATCCGCCATCTCCCAACGGTTCTTTGGTGACAGGATTGAAAGATTCGGGATCAATGATAAAAATGATAAATCAAAGACTCCCTGATGTGTCTCTCCGTCACTTCCAACAAGACCTGCGCGGTCTACTGCGATCACAACCGGCAGATTCTGAAGACAGACATCATGAATCGTCTGGTCAAACGCTCTCTGTAAGAAAGATGAATACACCGCAAAAACAGGCTTCATTCCCCCAGCAGCAAGTCCTGCCGCAAATGTCATCGCATGCTCTTCTGCGATTCCTACATCAAAGAATCTTTCCGGAAATAGCTTTGCGAATCTGGAAAGTCCGGTTCCGTCTGCCATCGCTGCAGTAATGGCTACAACCTTCTTGTCCTTCTTTCCGATATCTGCAAGCACTTTGGAAAAAATATCTGTATAAGAATCCTTCCCCGACCCTCCGATCGTTTCTCCTGTTGTCACATCAAAAGGCCCTGTTCCATGGAATTTTGACGGATTCGTCTCTGCCGGAAGATAACCTTTTCCCTTCTTCGTCACAACATGTACAAGAACTGCATGATTTACCCGTTTTGCTTCATTCAATGTCTTTGTTAATGTCTTCAGATCATGTCCGTCTACAGGACCCAGATATGTGATTCCCATATCCTCAAAAAACATTCCCGGAACAAATAATTGTTTGATCCCGCTCTTCGTCTTCTTCACCTGATGGACGATCCGTTCTCCCCTGCCGGGAATCCTCTTGATCGTATCTTCGACACCTCTCTTCAGGTCTGAGTATACCTGTGTCGTCCGAAGCCCATTCAGGTAATTTGACATACCACCAACATTCTTGGAAATGGACATCGTATTATCATTGAGTACAATGATAAAATTACTTTTCAATCTGGAAGCGTTATTCAATGCTTCATATGCCATACCGCCGGTCATAGAACCATCTCCGATCACAGATACAACGTTATAATGCTCCTGTTGAAGCTCTCTTGCGGCCACATAACCAAGCCCTGCTGAGATTGAAGTTGAACTGTGTCCTGTATCAAACGCATCACATTTGCTTTCTTTTCTCTTAGGGAATCCACTCATTCCTCCGTATTTTCTAAGATCATCAAATCCTTCTTTTCTTCCTGTCAGAAGTTTGTGTGTATAAGACTGATGTCCCACATCCCAGATCAGCTTATCCTCTGGGAAATGAAGTACTTTATGCAATGCCATTGTAAGCTCAACAACTCCGAGATTGGATGCCAGATGTCCTCCGGTCACACTGATCTTTTCGATCAGAAACCGCCGGATCTCATCCGATAATTCTTTCAGCTCTTCCTCTGTCAGTTCTTTTATATCGTTGGCCTTTTGAATCTTTTCAAGTGCCATAAGTTCCTCCTCACCGACAATCTTATTTTTCTCTATATACAAGAGATTTCAAAAGCTGCTCAAGGAAATTATCCCCGGCAGGGAACTTTTTCAGTTCATCGATTGCTTCTTCTGTCATACGTTCCACATCTTTATGAGCCTGTTCGATTCCTTTAAGTGTTACATATGTTGTCTTTTCATTCTTCTCATCACTATGTACCGGCTTGCCCAGCTGCTCTGTCGTGCTTGTCACATCCAGAATATCGTCCTGGATCTGGAATGCCATTCCGATCTTTCCTGCGATTTTCTGCATACTCTTTACATCTTCTTTTGATGCTCCCGCAAGGATTGCTCCAATCATCATAGCAGACTCGATCAGTGCACCTGTCTTCAGTCTGAAAATAAAATCAAGAACTTCCTCATCAATCTGATGTCCGGATTCTTTCACATCTACAACCTGTCCACCGATCATACCATAGATTCCGGCCTTTCTTGCCAGAACTCTCATCGCTTGTCCGATTCTAAGGCTTTCCTCCGGAAATTGCTCAAATGCCTTGCATGCTGTCTCAAATGCATAGTTTAAAAGTGCATCACCCGCAAGGATTCCCATATCCTCTCCATAAACGATATGTGTCGTCTTTCTTCCTCTACGGTACTCATCATTATCCATTGCCGGGAGATCATCATGAACCAGTGAATAGGTATGGATCATCTCCATTGCTGCCATAAACGGATAAATCACTTCTGTCTCTCCACCAAACAGACGGTATGTTTCCATCATCAGCATTGGGCGAAGGCGCTTACCTCCTGCCATCAGACTGTATTCCATTGCTTCCATGATCACACTCTGATATCCGTTTGCTTCCGGAAGATATTCTCTGAGTATCGCTTCAATTTTTTCTACTTTTTCTTTCTGTTCTTCTTTAAAATTCATGACTCTCTCCATTCTCATCCAAGGCAAGAACTTTCTTTTCCACATCGTTAATTGTACGATTACAACACTTCACAAGTTCCATGCCTTCCTGATATAAATTAAAAGAATCTTCAAGAGAAAGTTCCTCTCCTTCCAGTCCGCCAATGACGCGATCCAGTCTCTCAAATAACTCCTCAAGACTTGCAGCCTGTTCTATCTTCTTCGTGTCTTTCATCATTTCCTCCCGGTTACTGTTTATGGGAACTTTGTCCTCTTTCCCCTTCTAGTTTTACAGTATCTGTAACGTAAGTCTCAATCTGTCCATCCGTTACATAAATCTGCAACAAATCTCCTTCTCTTACCTGATCTGTTTTCTTTATATTCTGTCCTTGTGCATTGCAGACATAAGAATATCCCTGACTTAATTTCTCAAGTGGAGACAATCCCTTCATCCGTTCTGCACAAAGTGCGAGTCTGTGCTTTTCTTTTGTCAGATGCCGCTCCATAAGCGAGCGCAGTGTATTCTCAGCGTCAACCGTTCTTTGTCTCTTCTCATTGAGTTTCTGTCTTGGATGAAGTGTCTGAAGTTTCAATCTGCTGTGTTCCAAATGCACACGCTCGTTTAGCAGCTTCTGATTTATTGCTCTTCGAAGTAAACTCTCACAATTAAGAATCTGTTCTTTCACTTCAGAATATTCATACACTGCAAGCTCTGCCGCTGCAGATGGTGTCGGTGCTCTCAGATCTGCCACATAATCGGCAATCGTTGTATCTGTCTCATGTCCGACTGCAGAGATCACCGGAACGCGACAGTCAAAAATCGCACGCGCAACAGCCTCCTCATTGAATGCCCACAGATCTTCAATGCTTCCTCCGCCTCTTCCAACGATCATGACATCCACCTGCTTCTCTTCCAGCATCCGGATTCCTTTCACGATGCTGTTCACGGCACCATCACCCTGTACCAGTGCAGGATAAAGCAGGATCTGGACAAATGGATTCCTTCTCTTTGCCACATTGATGATATCTCTGATCGCTGCTCCTGTCGGTGCGGTCACAACCCCGATCGTACGTGCATAGCGTGGAATCGGCTGTTTGTACTCTGCTGCAAACATTCCCATCTCTTCGAGTTCTTTCTTCAGTGCTTCGAATCTTTCATACAAAAGTCCCGCACCGTCCAGAATGATCTCTCTTGCGTACAGCTGATACTTTCCATCCCGCTCATAGACACTGACCGCCCCCAGCACTATTACCTGCTGTCCTTCCTCCATATGAAAAGAAAGCCCAGACCTTGAGCCTGCGAACATCACGCAGGCTATCGTGCCGGACTCGTCTTTCAATGAAAAATATATATGCCCTGATGTGTGGTACTTTAAATTAGACACCTCACCCTTTACATAGATTCGGTTCAGCATGAAGTCCTGGGTGAACATATTCTTAATATAAGAATTAACCTGCTTCACCGTATAGACATTTTTCATTCTTTCGTCTCTTCCAGTGAACGCGCAATCTTGCCAAGTACTCCGTTGATAAATGACGGAGCCTCATCTGAACTGAACATCTTTGCCAGTTCTACTGCCTCGTTAATCGCAACTCCTACCGGTACCTCGTCATCCCACTTCATCTCATATACCGCAAGTCTCAGAATGGACAGATCTACTTTGTTCATTCTTGTCGTCTTCCATCCCTTTGCATTCGCATTGATCAGTTCATCAATCTCTTCTGTCTTCTCAAGTACTGCCGCATATTTTCTCTTAATATATTCTTTATCCTTATCCGCTGCATCTTCCAGTGTAGAAAAATAGTATTCAATCTGCTCCGGCATCTCCTGCGGATCATTAAATTCTATCTGAAACAACATCTTGAAAATGTGCTCGCGAAGTTCTTTTCTAACCATGTTGGCTGATTCCTTTCCTGTTCGCTTTTATTCCTGACTCTCCATCTCGACTCCTGCAACCTTAATGTTCACATCAGCCACTTCAAGTCCTGTCATATTCTCAATTGCATTCTTAACTTTCTCCTGCACTCTTGCAGACACCTCAACGATGCTGTAATTGTACTTCAGGTTCAATGCCAAGGATACAGTCACAATACCTTCCAGTACATCAACCTTCACACCTTTGGAAAGATTCTTCATTCCGAGCTTTCCGATCAGTTCATTCGTGATGTTTCCGGCCATAGAAGCAACACCTTCCACTTCTGTGGCAGCAAGCGCTGCAATGATCGCTACAACTTCATCTGCAATCTTAATCTCACCTTTGCTTGCGTCGTTCTGTATTGTATAAATATTTCTTTCGTCCTTTGCCATAATCAAAACCTCCTGTTTTGTCTGATTCTTTCTACATTATATCAAAAATCTTTCTATTTGAAAAGATTTTTATGAACGTCCGAATTCTGACAAAATAAGTCCTTCATTTCTCTCTTCTGTCATACGGATACTCCACTCATGCGCAAAGAGAAGAAGCGGACGTCCCTTCAGATCCATGATCTTCTTCATATCAGATGTTCCGCTCAAGCGATCCATATCGATCTCTTCATTCTCAATCCAACGGATGTACTCATATGGCAGATTCTCCAGACGGATCTCTACATTATATTCATTCTGAAGACGATACTTCAACACATCAAACTGAAGTACACCTACAACGCCTACGATAATCTCTTCCATACCCGTGTTGAATTCCTGGAAGATCTGGATCGCACCTTCCTGTGCAATCTGATTGATTCCCTTTACAAACTGCTTTCTCTTCATCGTATCAACCTGACGGACACGTGCAAAGTGCTCCGGTGCAAAGGTCGGGATTCCTTCGTAAGCAAATTTCTCTTTTGATGTTGTCAATGTATCTCCGATTGAAAAGATCCCCGGGTCAAATACTCCGATGATATCTCCGCCGTAAGCCTTATCGATCATCTTTCTTTCACTTGCCATCATCTGCTGCGGCTGGGAAAGACGCACATCCTTTCCTCCCTGCACATGATAAACACTCATACCGGCCTCAAATTCTCCGGAACAGATTCTCATGAATGCAATTCTGTCTCTGTGGGCTTTGTTCATATTCGCCTGGATCTTAAATACAAATGCTGAGAAGTCTTTTTCTGTCATTGGATCGATCTCGCCATGATCTGATTTTCTCGGAAGCGGAGAGGTTGTCATCTTCAGGAAATGCTTCAGGAAAGTCTCTACACCAAAGTTGGTAAGAGCGGATCCGAAAAATACCGGTGAAAGCTGTCCCTTATCAACCAGTTCCTGATCAAACTCAGCTGCTGCTCCGTCCAGAAGTTCAATCTCATCTGCAAGAATGTCTTTTGCATCTGCTCCGATCAGTTCTTCTGTCTCCGGTGCGTCGATCGGTATCATCTTCACTTCACCCATCGCAGTACCCTTTTTCGTATCTGAGAACAGCTCAACTTCACGTTTTGCTCTGTCGTAAACTCCCTTGAATTCCTTACCGGAACCGATTGGCCAGTTGATCGGACAAGTTGCGATTCCAAGCTCTTTCTCTATATCATCTAGCAATTCAAATGTATCCTTCGCCTCACGGTCGAGCTTATTGATAAATGTAAAGATCGGGATGTGACGCATCACACAGACTTTAAACAGCTTTCTTGTCTGCGCCTCAACACCCTTGGATGCATCGATAACCATAACTGCGGAATCCGCTGCCATCAAAGTACGGTATGTATCCTCTGAGAAGTCCTGATGTCCCGGTGTATCCAGAATATTAATACAGTATCCACCATAATTGAACTGAAGTACAGAAGAAGTTACAGAAATACCTCTCTCCTTCTCAATCTCCATCCAGTCGGAAACCGCATGCTTCGCAGTTGCTTTTCCCTTAACAGATCCTGCCTGGTTGATGGCTCCTCCGTACAGAAGGAATTTCTCTGTCAATGTTGTCTTACCGGCATCCGGATGGGATATAATGGCAAATGTTCTTCTTTTCTTTATCTCATTCGTAATTTCTGACATTTCTAATCTCCTATCATTTTCACGCAATAGATAACTGTCCGCAGGCATCCCGTAGACAGTTACATAATAAACCAGTAAATAGTGTATCACAAGTCCTCTCTGACAGCAAATCTTTTATAAAAAGTTTTTCCAAAAATATACTTTCTATTCATGAATTGGTGTAATTACAATCTTCTCCGGCTTTACATCCGACTTTCTTGTCACAATATCCTCAATCTGGGCACGGTTTGCATCCGTAAGCTCCTCTGCATTTACAACAACATCTGCACTATCTTCCCCCAGACTTACCACTGCCTCTGAAAATCCTTTTGTTGCCATCAATGTCTCAATTTCCATCTCCGTCTCTGATTGTTTTGTAAGCTCCACCATCTGTGCAACTGCATCTGACTTTTCCTCTTCACTGAGCTCTGTATTGTCTATGATCGACTGCAATGTTTCTTTATTCTGAGCACGCACCTGTTCTCTTGTAACTTTTGCCTGGGCTACCGTAGTCTGGGCTGAACCATTTGTTAGAACCGCCTCTCCAGGTGTTCCTTCTGTTTCAGAATCATTACTTTCAATTTCTTCGCTTCCTGCTTCTGTATCTTCCTGTGAAATATCTAAAAGTTCCTGGTTTGTAAGATCTGCATTAGCTTCTTTTGTTCCTTTCGCATTCTCGCCAAACAGACGTCCCGTGTAGTTCAGATATCCTGCTGCCGCGATCATAACCGCAAGTGCCACAATGATCAACTGGTTTTTCTTCACTTTTCCTTTCATTAAGACAAACCTCCTTTTATGTAGGCGCACGTTTCATTATTTTTATCTTATGCGCTTCTACACCAAATAATGCCTGCACCGCTTCTGTCAGATTCTTCGCGACAACTGCATTCCCACCTCCATCTGCTATTACAAGAATGCCCTCCACTTCCGGTGCATTTTCTTTACTTACATATGGGGTCTGCGTTCCGTCTGTCCCCTGACTGTACACGGTCGTTTTATCCAGAGATTTTTCTTCACTTTCTCTTGTCTCTCCCTGGCTGTCTGCTTCCTTCGTCGTCTGATGTGTGCTTTGCTGATCTTTTTCAACCACTTTCTGTCCTGTAGACTTTAATGTGATCATCACCGTCACCTTTCCCGCCCCATCTACGACACCAAGTGTCTGCGCTGTCTTCTGTTCCAGATATTTTTCATAGTCTGCCATGGAATCTGTCTCATACGTCTCTCCTTTCCCGGATTCCCCGTCAATCTTTGTATCCTCATCCACCTCCCCTGTCTTCGGAACCGGAACCGCAACTACAAGAAGCAGCAGTCCACACAGGAATAAAATGGCTAATCTTGTTCTTTTCTGACCACGATCCGCCTGTTTTATCTTCCTTGTGTATCCCACGATCCTTTCCTTCCACTCCTGCCAATTATTGTCCAATTCCGATTTCCTCCCGTTTTATAGAATCCGACATCCGCTCTATTTCTTTCTCATATTGCTGATACACTTCTTTCTGATAAAATTGCTCTGCTTTCAGTCCTTTCAACGCCGCAACAGGGGATAGTGCAAGCAGGATCAGGACAAGTCCACAGAAAAAACGAATATATTTTTCATAATCCTTTCCCGGAATCACCTGCAGAACTGCACTCATAACGAGAAGCATTGAAATGATTTTTTGTATCCATTGTGTAAGCATCCGGCAGATTCCTCCTCTCTCCTCTGAAACCTTAAGATGTTACAGCCACCACAAGTGCAATGCTTAAGACAAATAACAGCGTTGTGGATGCTATTACCTTCACCATAAGCTGATAACCGGAACTAACTCCAGATATGCATGTTGTAATTCTCCGGTCAGAAACCGGTTGAACTAATGCCGCCACAAGTTGGTACAAAAATGCCAATATCAGAAATTCCACCAGTGGAATAAGTGCCAGGACAGCTATAAAAATCATTCCTGCTACACCGATTCCATTCTTAAGCAGTACTGCAACTCCTAATGCAACATCCATTGTACCTCCGGCAACATCTCCGATCCACGGAACCGCCTCCAGTGTTCGTCCCGCAGCAGTCATTTTCAAAGAATCAATTGCCGGATTCAAAAATCCCCGGATCAGACTGATCCCACTCACAGCGGCAATCATACTTTTCAGACTCCATTGGATACATTTTTCCAGAAGTTCTGCAAATTCTGAGAAAAGATCTTCTCCGGTCAGGCAGGATAAGACCCTCACCATCCCGTAGATCTTCACCGCCGGTAAAAGAAAATGAAGTACAAGCAGTTCCACCAGATAGATTAAGAACAATATTGTATTATAAAACATCAACGCCGAACTGCTCTTTCCGGTAAATGCAACCGCCAGAAAGAAACTTGGGCAAAACACCTGCATCAATTGGACAAGCTCTCCTGTTTTTTCTTCGGCATATAAATTCATCGATTGATATGCTTCCAGACAGATTGCGATCACAACAAGATACAAAATATAAAAACCCGCTTCCGCTGTCTGTCTGTTTTGAAAGATACTTGTAAAATTCGAGAAAAATGCAGCCGCTACTGTAATCAGTAGCAAGCGCGCCAGATTCTTCCTTCCTTTCTGAAAAACAGAGAACACCTGTCCTGAAAAAAACTCAAGAAATCTTTCTCCCAATTCCTTCGTATTTCCGCTGATCAGCATCTCTGTAAGATCACGAAACCGTACTTTTTCTCCCAGTTCTGTCTCTCCTGATAACTGATCGATCTGTCTGAAATCAAATTCATCCAGCAGACTTTCTTCCATTTGTTCCAGCTCATCCTCCAACATCCCGGAACGATCTTCTGTTTCCTTTTCCTCCGCTGTACCATGCTCTGCTGCATACACGCTGCCACATCCTGTCACAACCGTAAATAAAAACACAAAACAGAAGAGCTTTTTCCAAAAATGTTTTTCCCTTTTCATATCAGAAAATCTCCGATTAGTTCCAGCAGCGCAAGAAGTACCGGCATTCCTATCGCAAGGATCGTCAACTTTGTAAAAATCTCAATCTGTACAGCAATATTCTGATACCCTGCATCTTTACAAATTCCGGATGCAAATTCAGCCACATAAGTCACACCGGCCATTTTCAACAAAATACTCATCTGTCCGGCATCCAGTTTTATATAATCTGCAATTTTCTTTACTGTCTGCACAAAGATTTCAAGTCGTGAAAGCATACAAAGAAATAAAAACAGGCTGACTGCAAGACTTACATAAATGCCATATTCACTTTTCCCACTTTTAAACTGCAAAGCAAGTAATGTTCCCACGACACCCAAAAGTGCGATTTGTATACTGTTCAATTCTGTTCCGCCCTCCTTAAAGAGAAAACAATTGCCGGATCGAAGAAAATAAGTCATAAATCGCCGGGAGAACCCAGGATAATACAAGAATCAGCCCTGCAAGACTTGTCAGGAATGCCTGTTCTTCTCTGCCGCTATGCTTCAAAACCTGACTCAGAATAGATACAAGAATTCCCACCGCCGCAATTTTAAATATCAGATTGATGCTCACATTCTCCCTCCTCTCCCTTTTGTTCCCGCCCTTTTAAAGCAGAAGGATCACAAGAAAAATCCCTCCTGCTGCCCCCAGCCAGCTACCGAGCTTTTTCTTCTCAGACGTTTCCGCAGTTCTCTTTTCAATTTCCATATCCAGCCTTTTTAAATGATACTCCAGCAGACGAACTACACCTTCTCTGTCTCCTATTTCAAGCAGTTCCCCAGGTTCGCAGATCAGAGGATTCATTTTCCCTCTCCATTTCAGTTCCGGAAGATCTTTTCCTATCGTATCTGTCCACAAGTCAGCAAACCGCTTTTCCTGTGCGCCCTGACATTGAAATGCCAGATCCATCAGCCAGTTTTCATAAGGTTCCTTCTCTCTTGATGCAATATTATAAAAAATTTCCGAAAGCGGAAGTCCTGCATACAGTAATTCGCCTTTTATTTGTTCTATAATTCTGCGAAAATGACTCAATTCTTCCAGATAATTCCGAAGTTCTTTTCCATACATCCATCCTGCTCCAGTCGTCGCCAGCAGGATCAGAAAACATCCGACTAATTTCTGCACAGCACACGCCCCCGCTCATCATAGATTTCCCGGATCTTGCCAGGACCGTGATCCTGTCCAAGCACAACATAACGCTGAAACATTCTTCTGCGGATCAGGTCACCCAGGATCGGCTTTTTAGAAGCCTCATCCATATCAAGGCTGTGTACACTCGCAATCAGCCGGCAGCCGCACTGCATGGCATATTCAATGGCATGGATATCCTCACTTGTGCCGATCTCATCCACTGCGATCACACGCGGCGCCATAGAACGGATCAACATGATCATCCCCTCCGCTTTCGGACAACAGTCTAAAATATCAGTCCTTGTACCCAGATGATTCTGCGCGATTCCAAGATAACACCCACCAAGCTCCGATCTTTCATCTACCACACCGACAGAACACCCTTTTATGTATTCATTTCCATCCGATATCTGACGGATCAGATCACGGATCAAAGTAGTCTTTCCGCAACACGGCGGAGAAATGATCAATGTATGGCAAATCTGTTTATTTTCCGTAATATATGGAATCAATGCGTCAGCACACCCAAGTACTTCGTGAGAAATTCTTACATTTAGCGAAGAAATATACTGTATATTTTTTACTTTTTCATTTTCTATAATTACTTTTCCTGCCACCCCGACCCTGTGACCTCCTTCCACTGTAATAAATCCCTGTTTCAACTCATTTTCATATGCATAGAGCGAATAATGACAAATATATCCCATTGTCTCACCAATATCTTCTTTCGTAACCAGATACGGGTGTGCCGGGTCCGGAAGAACCCGTTCCTGCCCTTTCATCTGAATCAGCAGCGGCTGACCTGTACGTATCCTGATCTCCTGCAGTTCCTCCGGATTACTGACGGATTCTTCTACAAGCTTACGGATTTTTTCTGCCAGCAGATTCCAGACCTGCATCTTCTTGTTCTGTCTTTCCATTTCCATCTTGTCCACCTCTCCAGTTGTTGTCCGTACCCCTCCTCTCTACACAATATATGGATAAGATTCTTAAAGTATTCCTTGCGCATACAAGAAAAGAGGAACAAAACCCAGTTTCCTGAATTCTGTTCCTCTTTTCTTATTCTTTCTGATTCTTATTCTGCAACATCTTTCATGCTGAAGCTGAATCTTCCCATCTTATCTTTACCAAGGCATACAACCTTCACAACATCACCGATGCTTACAACGTCTTCTACCTTGTCAACTCTCTGCTTAGAAAGCTTGGAAATGTGTACCATTCCTTCTTTACCCGGTGCAAACTCAACGAATGCTCCGAATTCTTTGATGCTGATAACCTTTCCTTCAAAAAGCTGTCCTGCTTCGTAATCTGTAACGATTGTCTGGATGTACTTCGCAGCTTTCTCCATGTTCTCTTTCTCTGTACCACAGATAGATACATTTCCTTCATCATCGATGTCGATCTTAACACCTGTCTCGTCGATGATTGCATTGATTGTCTTACCACGCTGTCCGACAACATCACCGATCTTCTGTGGATCGATCTGCATCTGAATAATCTTCGGTGCAAACTCTCCAACTTCTTTTCTAGGCTCAGCGATTGCTTTACTCATAACTTCATCCATGATGTAAGTTCTTGCTTTCTTTGTAGCAGCGATTGCTTCTTCGATGATCGGTCTTGTCAATCCGTGGATCTTGATATCCATCTGGATTGCTGTGATACCTTCGTGAGTACCTGCTACCTTGAAGTCCATGTCTCCGAAGAAGTCCTCGAGTCCCTGGATATCTGTCAGTACAAGGTAATCATCATCTGTCTCACCTGTTACAAGTCCTGCAGAGATACCTGCTACAGCAGACTTGATCGGCACACCTGCTGCCATCAGTGACATACTGGATGCGCAGACACTTGCCTGTGATGTAGATCCATTAGACTCAAATGTCTCAGATACTGTACGGATCGCATATGGGAACTCAGACTCGCTTGGAAGTACCGGAAGAAGTGCTCTCTCAGCCAGTGCTCCATGTCCGATCTCACGACGTCCCGGTCCTCTGGATGGTTTTGTCTCACCTACAGAATAGGACGGGAAATTGTAGTGATGCATATATCTCTTTGTCTTCTCTGCTTCATCAAGACCGTCGAGCTTCTGTGCTTCAGAAAGTGGAGCAAGTGTTGTCATTGTGCAGATCTGTGTCTGTCCTCTTGTGAACATAGCAGAACCATGAACTCTCGGGATCAGGTCTACTTCTGCTGCAAGCGGTCTGATCTGATCGATTGCACGACCATCCGGACGCTTATGATCTTTGAGGATCATCTTTCTTACTGTCTTCTTCTGATACTGGTAAACAGCCTCACCAAGCTTCGCAAGATACTCTTCGTTGTCTGCAAATGCTTCCTCGAGTCTCTCTGTGATCACACGGATATTCTCTTCTCTTGTCTGCTTGTCATCTGTAAATACAGCCTCTTCCATCTCAGCAGCTGGAACGATCTCCTGGATCGCATCAAAGAGTTCCTGCGGAACAGCAAAGCTCTGATACTCATGTTTCGGCTTTCCACACTCTGCAACGATCGTGTCAAAGAAAGCGATCACTTTCTGGTTCAGATCATGTGCCGCAAAGATTGCTTCAATCATCTTCGCTTCCGGAACTTCCTTCGCACCGGCCTCGATCATGATAACCTTTTCCTTTGTAGAAGCAACTGTCAATGCAAGATCAGATACTTCCTTCTGTGCTGCTGTCGGGTTGAATACGAACTCTCCGTCAACGAGTCCAACCTGTGTTGTAGAGATTGGTCCGTCAAACGGAATATCAGAAATACTTGTTGCAAGTGCAGCACCAAGCATAGCTGTAAGCTCCGGGCTGCAGTCCTGATCTACAGAAAGAACAAGGTTCTCAAGTGTTACGTCATTTCTATAATCTTTCGGGAAAAGAGGACGCATCGGACGGTCGATGACACGGTCTGTCAGGATCGCATTCTCAGATGCTTTACCTTCTCTCTTATTAAATCCTCCCGGGATCTTTCCTACAGCGTACATTCTCTCATTATACTCTACGCTGAGTGGGAAGAAATCAATTCCTTCTCTCGGCTTGTCAGATGCTGTTGCTGTACACAGTACAGTTGTGTCACCATAATGCATCAGCACTGCACCATTCGCCTGTTTTGCCACACGGTCAACATCCACGCGCAGTGTTCTGCCGGCCAGTTCCATTTCAAACTTTTTATACATGGTTTTCTCCTTTTTATCTTATCTTCGTTTTATATGAGCAGAACAATTCGCTCCGAAACTACTGAAAAATGTACTATTCCATAGCAATTGAAGCCCACTGTAATCGATTGATAATACACTTTTCAGTGGTCTCGGTTCTTCTCTGCCCACAAGCTTTTAAATTATATCATATTCCATAATAAGAAGTAAATAGTTTTCCAAAAAAAGAACAAAAAGTACCAAAAATTCAGACAAAAAGAAACAGACCAGAAACCACATCATCAGATGCAGCTTCTGATCTGTCAATTGATCTTCTTTTTGGGAAAATCTTATTATTTTCTCAGACCAAGTTTCTCGATCAGAGCACGGTATCTCTCGATATCTACTTTCTTGAGGTATGCAAGAAGTCCTCTTCTCTGTCCAACCATCTTAAGAAGTCCTCTTCTTGAGTGGTGATCCTTCGGGTTAGCTTTGAAGTGATCTGTCAGCTCGTTGATTCTTGCTGTAAGGATAGCAACCTGTACTTCCGGTGATCCTGTATCTCCCTCTGTTCTTCCAAATTCTTTGATGATAGCCTGTTTCTTCTCTTTTGCGATCATTGTAATATCCTCCTTAAAATTCTTAGTTAAACCGCCTGGCATTAAGCAATGGTCGGAGTGATCCGATTACCGAACACCGGCTGATTTGATACCTTGGATAGTATAGCACAGAGATATCTGCTTGTAAAGCACAAATTTAAAATCTTTTATCTTTCATCGAATGGATGATTTTTCAGATATTCCTCTCCATACCGCATATCTTTCATCACGCGGTCTTTAAGTTCTTCAACCGAATGAAATTTCGTTTCCGGACGTTCGAACTCCAGAATCTGCACTGTGGCAGTCTTCCCATAAGCATCGCCTTCATATCCGTAAACATAAACTTCGAACAACCGTCTTTTCTCTTGCGCAACGGTCGGTTTCACCCCGGCATTTCCCACACCGCCATACCATACACCATCCACAAGGACGCGACAGGCATAGACACCGTACTTTGGCAAGATTTTCTTTTCCTGCGGTGCAAGATTCATTGTCGGAAATCCAAGTGTTCTTCCAAGCTGCTGTCCATGTTCCACAACACTGGTGATCTCATACGGATACCCCAGAAGCTTATTTGCAAGAGGAACATTTCCATCGAGGAGAAGTTCCCTGATATAAGTGCTGCTGATCTCCCGGTCTTTGTAATATGCTTTCTCGACCACATCAACTGTATAGCCATATTTCGCTGCATATTTCTCCAGCATCTGGTGATTTCCTCTTTTTTCATGACCAAAGTTAAAGTCCGTTCCTACAACAATGTGTGATGCGTGCAGCTTCTTATGCAGGATTTCATCGATAAATTTCTCTGCTTCCATCTCCATCATTTCTCTCGTAAATGGAATCTCGATCAGATAATCTACCTTGTCCTCAAGAAATGCTCTTCGCTCTTCATTTGTCATCAGACAGTCTCTGTCCATATCAAAGGCACAAACGACACTGTCGCAATCTTCCTTCTGCGCATATTTCATTATTCTGTTGAGCAGCTTCTGATGTCCTCTGTGCAATCCATCAAACTTTCCAAGCGTTACCGCTGTGTGATTTCTTCCGTCAAAGGCATCTAATCCTTTTATATATTGCATGTCTGTCTTATTCGTCCTTTATTTCTCAATTTTCTCTGCTTCAGGATCCAGAAACATTTTCTTAATATGGAACAGCTTCTTCGGTGCACGATACTGATAAAGACCGATAAAATTCTTTCTGGAATCATATACTCTGACTTCCTGCCCATCTGTCCACGCTTCTTTTTCTAACAGAAAACGTTCCGGAAGATCATTTCCGTTATAAGACATCCATGCCTTCGCATCCGTCACAGTAACGGCCGGCAGTTCCGCGAAGATCTGATCCAGAGGAGTGAAAAGCTCTGCGCCTTCTCCCTGTTCCATCTTCTGTCGCACTTCATCCAGTGTTACCGCAACTTCTTTCAGGAAATGGCCGACTTTCGTACGCTCAAGTTCTTCCATACAGCCGCCCACCTGAAGCTTCTCTCCAATGTCATGGCACAAAGTACGGATATATGTTCCCTTAGAACAGTCCACCTCCATACGCACATGCGGAAGATTCATCTCCAGAATGCGAATTCCATGGATCTGAACTTTTCTGCTCTTACGCTCCACGGTCTTTCCTTCACGGGCAAGCTCATAAAGCTTCTTCCCATTCACTTTCAACGCAGAGTACATTGGCGGAATCTGATCATATTCTCCGATAAATGATTCGATACAGGAACGTACTTCCTCTTCCGTCAGATTGCCCGGATCCCTCTCCTCCAGAACCTCTCCGGAAATGTCCTGCGTATCTGTCGTCTTTCCTAAAAGCAGCAGAGCCTCATATGTCTTATCATGATCTGTCAGAAGCTCACAAACCTTTGTTGCTCTTCCGAGACACACCGGAAGGACTCCCGTTGCATCCGGATCAAGCGTACCTGTATGTCCAATCTTTTTCATTTTTAAAATTCCACGCAGCTTTGCAACTACGTCAAAGGACGTAAATCCTTTTTCTTTTCTTACATTAATAATTCCGTCCATACGTTATCCTGTCTATTTCAAAAGCTGTTTTTCAACGTCCTTTACGATTCCCTCAAGAATCTCTTTAGCATTGCCTTCTATGGTTGCTCCGGCTGCCCGTATATGACCGCCTCCACCATAGGACATCATAATAACTGCCACATCTACCTTACCACTGGAACGCATGCTTGCTTTAAAGCTTCCATCCTCATTTTCGTAAAGAAAGATTGCAGCTTCCACATCTTTGGTAGCACGAAGCTGCTGTACGATTCCTTCTAAATGTTTCGGAAGAACCTGGTATTTTTCCATTTCTTCTTTGGTTACGATAGATGCAATGCATTTTCCATCTAAAAAGAGCTGGCTGTCCACCAATGCCTGACCCAAAATCCGGTTCTGCTCGTAAGTTTTCTCATAATAAGTCTTATCCACGATACGGCTGAAATCAATTCCCATTTCCATCAGCCTGCCGGCAATGTTCATGGTCTTTGCAGAAGTACAGGAATACTGGAACACACCGGTATCATGCACAATTCCCACATAAATACATTCTGCAATTTCCTTTGTAATCTTCTCTTCATCTATGAGTTCATATACAAGCTCACAGGTTGAACTTGCCTCCGGGAAAATGTAGTTTGCATCTGCAAAGTTCTGATTGCTGATATGATGGTCAACACAGAAGGTGCGTTTTGCTGCATGAAAATATTTCACTGCATTTCCCAGTCGTTTCTCATCGCCGCAGTCCAATGCGATAAATAAATCGTATGGCTCTTTTTCTACATAAGAGCTGTCGATTTTATCTGCATTTGCAAGGAATTTGAAAATGTTTGGAATCGGTTCCAGATGGAGTTCCACTTCCATGTCCGGATGATATTTTCTGATATAGTTATATACTGCTAACGTGGAACCTACACAGTCTC
>OHJP01000368.1_pt1 | contig 25185 bp, 26 predicted proteins | sample 1568591 | NCBI WGS metagenome assembly OHJP01 (sample SAMEA3879567, study PRJEB24766) | human gut metagenome | biome: human-associated habitat; feature: feces | place: USA | collected 1985/1987
CAAAGCCCTCCGGCGCCTCCTCCCTGCTGGAATAGGGGTAATACACCGTAGGATCGGAGCCGAGCTGGCTGACGCCCTCGTTCATATTGGGATCCAGGCGGTTGCGGAATATATGAGCGATGACCCGCATGTCATCCTCGTTGGCTCCCTCGGCCTGCACCATAGACGCCAGAGTGACCAGCTGATCCACGGTAAACCCGTTCTGCTGGGCCAGATCCGCCACGCTGATTTCGGTGTCATCCTCCTGCTCGATAGTGGGCTCCATGATTTTTAACTCAAAATTGTACAGGCATTTCCTAATCACCGTCTCCGGATCGCTGTCCTGATAGAAATCATAGGTGTCCGGGAACAGATAGCCCTCCAGCCGGTAGTATCTCTCATCGCTGTTGGTGATCTGGGAAAGGAAGGTATAGTCCTCGTCAAATTCAGTGGAATTGCACTTCTCCAGAAATTCCTCCTTGCCGCAGACGCCGCTTTCCTCCAGGGTGTCTCCGAAATCCTCCAGGTTCATGCCCTCCAGGAACGTAACCGTTACCACGTCGGTGCGGTTGGACTGGGTCTGCAAATAAGTGACGATGGCCTCGTAATCCAGGTTTGTCTGCATATCGGTATAATCGCCCTTGGTAAAGGTGGTATCCGGCTTAGTGATCTTCATATACAGCTTGAAGAACTGGGCCGAATTGATCACACCCGCTTCTTCCAAGATATCCGCTACCGTGTCGATATCCGCGTCGGCCGGAATGCTGACCTCCGCGGTGCCCTCTGTCCGGTTAACCGCCAGAAGGTCGTTGGCCCCAATCATTATGTATTGGGCCAGCACTACAGACACCAATACGATCATGACCAGCCAAACCATTTTAAAAAGGCAGCCGTTTTTCTTAGATTTCTTCTTTCTCCGTTTTTTCTCCGCCTTCACTTGGGCCTTCTCCCTGTTGATTTCCTCCTGGGTTCTTGTCCGGGAGTTTTGCTCCCTGACTTCGGCCACAGGGTTTTTTCTCTGCTCGTAAGCGTCCTTTTCGCTGAAGCTGTTCAGCACGTCTCCTTCTTCTTCCAAAGGATCGATGGGATCGCCATAGGAAGACGCGTCGGTGTAATCCGGCGCCGGGCCCTCTCCCAGGCCGCCGTCATAGCCGCCGAAAGTTCCCAGATCAGGAGAAGAAACGTTATCCTCGCTTCCTAAGCCCAAAAGATCGTTCAGATCCGGGTCATTGGGAAGATAAGGTCTCTTGTCATCGTTCATGGCTGCCTCCGTTTTCCGCATTCTTATGAAAGGTTCTGCGGATATATTTTTCTGTAATCAGAAATTGAATTTGCCTGTCATACCGGCCGTGGGGAAGTCTCCACTGGGTGCAGGCTGTATAGCAAATTCCCACTGTTACCCCGCGAAACGCGGATAAAAAGCGGTCATAATACCCTTTTCCATAGCCTAAACGGTAGCCCTCCGCGTCAAAGCACAGCCCTGGGACAATACACAGCCCCCGGCTGTAATCTGTGACCAGACGGCATCTCTCCGGCACCGGCTCCAGCACGCCGAAAGCGCCCGGAGCCAGGTCATCCATAGACGTAATAAAATAAAACTCCATTTGGGTGGTTTCCGGAATGCATTTGGGAACCGCCACCCTTTTTCGGTTTGCCCAGGCCGCCCGCACCAGGCCGAAGGTATCCACCTCGATCGGCTTGGACAGATAGGTGAAAATCACGTCGTTTTCTCCATACTGGCGCAGTGCCAGCAGCCTGGTCTGGATCTCGGCATCCATCGCCCGCTGCTTTTCTGGGTCCAGATTCTTCCGGATCCGCTTATATTTTTGCCGAAGCTCTGTTTTCAGCAAACGAATATCCCTTATTGGCATTGCATCGCCATCCTAATCTTACTGGATTCCACCTGGCCGCAAAGCCGGGCCACGATCTCCAGCGCGAAATCCACCGCCACGCCAGGCCCCTTTCCGGTAATCATTTTTCCGTCGGTCACTACGCTCAGGTCGGTCTCCACAGCCCCCGTCAGCTCGTTTTCAAAGCCCGGAAAACAGGTGACCTCTCTGCCCGCGGCCAGCCCCATATGGCCTAAAATAGAAGGCGCCGCGCAGATAGCGCAGAGATATAAATCATTTTCACAGCAATAGCGGATGCAGGTTCTCACAATCGGCGATTTTTCCAGATTCAGGGTTCCGGGCATCCCGCCGGGAAGCACAACCGCCTCCAGCTCGTCGGTAGAAACCTCCTTTTCCTCCATATCCGCTTTGACGCAGATCCCGTGGGCACCGGTGATTTCCTTTCCGCCCACGCCGACGGTTTTCACAGGCAGCTCCGCTCTTCTCAGTACGTCTACCACAGCCAGCGCCTCGATTTCCTCAAAGCCCTGAGCCAAAAACACAGCGATCATAGCAGTTACCTCCTATTACAGTAATGATTGGTTGGAAGCCCGGCAGCCGGCTTGATTTTTCCGTCTTATCGCTTGCAAGCTTCTGCCTTTTCTGAAATTGATACGTTTTGGGATTCCGCGGGAAATACTCCAAGCCGCAGGAACCGCCCGTCTTTCTCCTTACGGCAATCAGGCCGCGGACAAAAGCAGGAATTTTTCAGATTCCAAAGGTTCTCAACCCGGTTATTTTCCCTATTTATCGAAAAAGCCTTGTTTCTGTTTTTCAAGCATATTTCAAAAAGCTTCCAGCGGCAAACGCCTGTTACAGCTTCTGGGAAACGATTTCCCGGATATCTCTTTGAATATCCTCGATCTTCCGCGGCGCTCCCTCCTGAGAGCAGGACACCGTATGCCATCCCATCGCCTCCGCCGCGTAAAGGGCGGTCCGGCGGCATCGGGTTAAAAATTCCACATTGCTTTCGTGCAGATCTTTTTTTCTCTCGTCGCCGGCGTAACGGCCGCTCAGCAGCCTTTGGGAGATCTCCGTGGGCATATCCAAAAACAGCACCAAATCCGGCCGGGGAAGCTGTAATTTTCCATATTCATAGTCTTGTAACCAAGCTAGATATTTATTCCAATCCTCCCGGGGTGTTTTTTCCATCTGATACACCGCGTTGGAAGTGGTGTACCGATCCGCCACGATGGTGGCTCCGGAAAGATAATCCTTTCTCCAAAACCGCAAAAAGCTGGCGTAGCGGTCCACCGCGTAAAAGGACGAGGCGGCGTAGGCGTTCACATCGCCGGGATTCGAGCCGAATTCCTTATTCAGATACATTTTCACCAAAGCGGATGAAGGCTCCCGGTAATCCGGGAACTCGATGTGCCTTACCCTGCGGCCCCGGCTTTCCAGATATTGGCACAGCAGTCCAGTCTGGGTAGCCTTTCCCGAGCCGTCCAGGCCCTCCATCACGATCAGCTTACCCCTTGCCATGACACTGCTCCCTCATAGCCGCGAACCGCTCTCGGACCTCCCTCATTTTTCCGCAGGACATTTTCCCCTCGGAGCACGCCCCTCTTACGCAGGACGGCCCCGCGTTCTGGAATAGCTTTGGCGCCGCGGCGTAAACCAGCCGATACATCTGATCCGCCACATCCCGGATTTCCCACTGGGCCCGGTTGCAGCACCGCAGGGTGAAAAAGTTCATCAGGCTTCGGGCGTTCATCGTGCAGATCATTTTGGTGTTGCAGGCGTTGGGCAGAACAAACCGGGCGTCCTCAATGGCCTTCTTTTCCGCCAGGCGATTCGCTTCCTTTTCCGGCCTGCCTTCCGCCAAAAAGGTTTTTTTATGTTTTTCTTTTAAAATCGCCGTAAGGCTGTCGTAATGGGCTTGGTCCTCCTCCATCGCCCGGATATATTCCTCCCGGGCCTCCGGGACGCTCTCGATCTCCGGGGGCAGAACGTATTCAAACATATTTTCCTTGACATAGCGCTGGCTTTGTACGCTGAAGGAGGCCATGCGGTGGCGGGTCACCTGAGCCAGAAAGGAGCGGGACACCCCCTCGATGCCAAAGGTAAAGCTTGCGTGCTCAATAGGGCTCTCGTGTCCGATCTCCGACAGCATTTCCACAAAGGAGGCGGTTTTTTCCGGCGTAAGCCCTTCATAGATTTTATCGATTTCCGCCGCGGAATAACACAGCTTTGCCGCCGCCGCGATGGTTTGCTCCGGCATCGGCGTATGAGTCAGAAGCGTAACCTTTGCCAAAAAAATCCCTCCCAAAATTGCATTAACAGAGTTATTATAGCAAATCTTTCGCCCAGATTCAACCAAAAGGGCGTTTCCATGCCTTGATTTTACATTTTGTCCATAAGCGGCCTTAGATATTCCGCCACTCCGTCCTCTGTGTTGGAGCCGATGATTTGATCCGCCGCGGCCTTGGCTTCCGGCGAGGCGTTTCCGACGGCGCAGCCTACGTCCGCCGCCGCCAGCATATCCACATCGTTGCCGTTGTCGCCAAAGGCGACCACCCGGCCGGCCCCCAGCATTTCCTTCAGGCGCAGCACCGCCAGGCTTTTGCTGGCCTGGCTGCTGAACACCTCTAAAAAATACACATCCTCATAATTATCGTGGTAAAAAGCCGCCTTGAGCCCCGGGATCTGTTGTATTTTTCGATACAAAGGCTCCACGACCGTCCTTTTGTCCATCATGGTAAAGTAAATCGGGACATCCTTCGGGGACAAAACCAGTTCTCTTTGCTCAAAGCGCTTGTAGGCTTTGCCCTTCCGTTCCTGGCAGAACCGTTCCTCCGCCGGATGACCGAACCGCTCATAGGAAACACAGATTTCATCATCCTCGAGCGTATAGAGAAATGGCATCCGCCCGGCCTGCCGGTAAACCGCAAGCGCCTTAGACGCGGCCTCATAAGACATCGGCGCGCTGCCGGCGAACCGCCTCCTCCTGAAGTCGTAAAGCACCGCCCCATTTAACAGGATGCCCGGAAGCTCCAGCTTTAAATTGGAGAGAACCTCGCAGGCGGTAGCCGGCGACCGGGCGGTGGCTACGGTAAAAAGCAGCCCCTTTTGAATCAGATGATTTAAAATATCCGCGGATGCCTTACTGATTTCCTTTTCCGGCGTCAGCAGGGTGCCGTCCAGATCTGATACATATAACGTTTTCATAGCAGCAGCTCCTTAAAAAAGGCCGGCGGAGCAGAAAGCCTCTGCCGCCGGCCCTGTTTTTATGTAAACAAGCAGGTTTCTCAATGAACGGTTCGAAATTTCAAATTAGAAAATATTGCCGCAGGCCCAGGAGATCTCCCGGCGCAAAAGCATTCCGGCCGCCGCAGGCCTTCAGCCATTGCGTCGGCCGGAAGCTTCCGCTTCTGTTTTCCAGGGAAAGCACGGGAAGAGCAAGAGGGTTCCCGGCTGTCTTTAGAATCCGGCTTAAAAAATTCTTATAAAGGCAAATGACCTCCCTGTAAGGGGAGGGGGCGTCACGAGGGAACGGGCTGTGCAGTATGAGGCCGGGACGCGTACGAATCCGGCGCTCCTCCCAGCAAAAGCCTTCTGCCTAAAGCTTCCGGGTTTTGGAGGGCGTTTCATCCCCGTCGCAGAAGCAGCCCCGATCCGACTGGAAGGAGATCACATAGATCCCGCAGCCGGAATCCCGAGCGCCTCCGGCCACCTTGGGACACCGCAGAGTCATCGCTCCCTTTTCACAGACCTCCCAGCAATAGGCGGTTCGGTTACAGCAGCTGCCCTTTTCCTGGAACCAAGCGCAGGCGGCGTTGTTGGCGCAGTGCTTGATCCCCTCGTCCTCCGCCCATTCCATGCAGACGCCTCCGGCGGCGTGGTAGTCCCCATTGGAAATCAGGATATGGGATTTTAAAATATCCTTGAACAAATGGGACCAGCTGCTGGCGGTGCCATGGTGGGGCGCTTTAAAAATATAATAAGCGTCGTAAAGCTCCTCCGCGATTTGATCAAAGGTTTCCGGAGTCGCGTCGCCGGTCATGATGATATCATCCAGGCTGGCCTCCCGGGTTCTGTGATTTTGAAACACAATGCTGGCCGTATTTTGAGCGTTGGCGTATTCCTCCCGCACAGCCGGGCGGCTTAAAATTTCGATGATATTCTGAGCCGCCGGAATCAGCTGCAGGCTGGGCGCCATGGCCTCTATTTTATCCAGCAGCCTTTTGCAGCGGGAAAGAGATTCCTCCATATCCCCCAGATATCCCCGGTTCTGGGGTGACGTCAGCTGGCACAGCCGCAGGTACTCGCCGCAGAATTCGTTTTTCAAAGCCAGAAATTCCGGCGCTCCTCTGCCTAAAAAGGGCGAGGAAAGGCATACGTCGAGCTCCTCCACGATCTCGGTAAGCAGCGGGGAAAACGGATAGCCTCCCGCGGCGGGCCATAAAACATCATAGGCGACTCCCTCAAAGTCAAATTGAGACCCTCTGCTTAAGGAATACACATTGCCGATTCCCAGAGCATAATGAAGGCGTTCAAAAATCCGCAGGGCGCTGACGCTCATCTGGGAATACTCGCTCTGCCGGCCTAAAAAAGCAAATACATAAAGGGCAAACTCAATAAGCAGCGCCCTTCCCTCCCGATTGACAGAGGCCGCCGGCACAAACACCCGGTGAAAAAAGCCGTGATCCCGCTTCAGCAAATAGCGCAGGCCGCTCATATGATCCCGGTGAAAATGCGTCAGCAGGAAGGAACGCTCCTTGGCGTCGAAATAACGTGGGACGATATTGTTTTCCACATAATCCGTGACCTCCATATCCGATTCCCGGATTTTTACATTCATGGAGCCGCAGTCCACCATCAGGATATTTCCCTCCAGGCTTCCCAATACGGTACATTCTCCAAATTCCAGGTTGTGCATTTCCAGCCAATCCAACACGCTCACTTCCTTATTCTTTGGAATTTTACAAAACCCGCCTGGTGAAAACAGGCGTCTCAGCATTTTTCAGGCTGTAAGGCAGCCGTTCTTCGTCTTACGTCAAGAATCCACTCTATACCGTTTCAAAAACAGCGCCGGTTCAGCCGAGAAGCCCGGCCTTCCAAGCTATAAACGGCATCAAAGCGGCATCATAGGAAAGGGCAGGCTTCCGCCCGCCCTTTCGGCTTATTGATACCAATATTCAATCCCGTTTTCAAAAGCAAGATGCCTAAGGCCTGTAAATCCGGCCGGCTCCATAAAGAATTTTCCTTCGATAATGGTACCGTCATTTTGATACAGCACACCCCGGCCGGCAGGAGCCCCATTGATAAACTCTCCGGTATACCTATGGTCGCCCCGCAGAAGGGTCCCCCGGCCGTTCGGAAGGCCGTTTTTCAGGACGCCGGTGTAAATTCCGCCGCAAACCGACAGTTCGATTCCATATTCCGGGCCCTTGCGGTAAGCCTCGTAAGCTGGATTTTCCGGATTCTCCGGCAGCAAGGGCATTTTTTTCGGCGCCACCTGCATACTTTTCGCCAGCTCGCCGTCCTGGTAAAGGCCTTCCTCCACCTTTTCGCCATATGGGTTATACCGGCATCCCATGCCGCCGGGCTTTCCATTTTTCATAAAGCCTTCAAACGCTAAATAAGGCTTTCCGTCAGAAAGGGAATATCGCTTCTCGTACCGCAGAACGCCATCCTGATACACACATTCCGCCAGTACCCGGCCGTTTTGAATCTCATTGATTCTTCCGTGCATCCGGTTTTGGCGGAATTCGCCCGCGTACCTGGGCTCTCCGTTTTCGTACAAAACGCCCAGGCCTTCCCGGCTGCTGCACACATAGCCGCCCCGATAGGCAATCTCGCCGTTTTGATATTCCAGTCCTTGGCCCTCAAACTGATTATGGGAGAACTCTCCCTCATATACCTTTTCCCCATTGGAAAAATACCGGCCCTGGCCCTGGAACTCGTCGTTTTCCCAATGCCCCTCGTACACCAGGTTTCCGTCGGCGTCGTAGCCCGAAAGCCAGCCTACTGGTTTCCCAGCCAGAAAGCTGCCCTCATACCGCCCGCCTCCGGGGAAATAACGGCAGCCCCTGCCGCTGTACACGCCGTTTTCAAAACCGCCCTCATACAGCTTGACGCCGTTTTTGCTGTACTCTACAGCCTGTCCATCCACCGCGCCGCTGCGGAATTGTCCCTTGATCACGTGGCCGTCCTCACGGTACCAGACGCCCTCTCCGTTCCAGGCGTTTTCCGCCCATTTTCCGGTATAGCGGACCTGGCCGTTCGGATCGTATTCAGTGCCGGTGCCGCTTCGTTTACCGTTGGCAAAGCCCCCGGAGTACAGCAGGGTTCCATCCTGGTCCACCAAGGTGCCCTTCAGCTGCTGGACGCCGTTTCTCCACTGGCCGATAAACAGGGAGCGGTCCTCCGGCTGAAAGGAAACCCCGGCGCCGCTTCGTTTGCCGTCCTCAAAATAGCCGGCGTAAACCAACCCCTTTTCCTTGCTCAGCAGGGCTCCCGGGCCTACCGGGCTGTCCTGATTCCAAAAGCCAGCGTAGCAGGAGCCGTTGCTGGCCTTAAACGAGACGCCCATACCGTTCCGGCGGTTTTCCTTCCAATCGCCGGCATAGCAAAGCTTACCTGATTTATAGTAATAGGTGCCGAAGCCGTCCCTTTGGTCGTGCAGGTAACCGCCCTCAAAGGCGGTGCCCCCATCCATCATGGCGGTGCGGCCCCTGCCCTCCCGCAGACCGTCCTCCACGCTGCCGAAGTAATAGTAGCATTCCTCCGGAGAAACGCAGATGCTCATTTTCCCCATAGCGATATAAGGACAGCCGTTCATCACGCCGTTGCACAGATCCTTCAGCTCGCCCTTTTCCGCATAGGGGGTTTCCGCGCCGCCGTCCTCCTGGGCGACCGCTTCCTTCACGGCGGGCGGGGCGATCCTGTCGCTGGCGGTGTAAGTATCGGCGCTCATTGGCTTTACCGCCACGTTATAGCGCCTGGGAGAAGGCTTCTCCTCCTCCGAAACCGGAGCCGGCTGCGCGGTGGGAACGTATTCCTGCTGCCGGCTGTTTTTCTCCGGTTCCCTCTCCTCGACCCGGTCGTACCGGTAGGCAGGCTCCTCTCCCGATCCCGCCGCTTCCGGCCCTGTGCCAGCAGCAGACACGGCCGTTTTTTCCTCCGGCTTAGGCTCTTGGTAGGGATATTCGTATTCCTCGGTATATTTGACGCCGGAAGACTGTTCCGGCTCTTCCTTGTATTTTTCAAACGCCGAATCCCCGGCGCCCCATTCGTAGGAATTGTCCTCCGGCTTTTCCGGGTCAGGCTTCTGAGAAGCGACAGTGAAGCCTCCCTCTCGGTCCGGCCTGTCCTCATCCTGAGGTTCCGAGACGGCGTTCTGTCCGCCTGCTTCCTCCTGGAACACAGTTTGCGGGGCCTTTCCTCCGCCTCTCTGATATTCCTCCAGCAAGGCCTCCCGTTTCTGGGCCAGCTCCTGTTCACAGTAATAAAAATCTCCCGACTGGCTCCGGACGGTGAACTCCGGAACCGGGACCTGATTGGACAAAAAGCTTTCCGCCTCCGGGCTCTTAGGAACCTTGCAGGGATACAGCGCCCGGGCATCATCGTACCGCCCGGCCTTCAGCTCACGGAGCAAAAGAACGCCGTTTTCTCCTGGCTCCAATATCTCCATGGGCTGCTGCCGCAGGCGGGGAGAATAATAATCCGTCCGCTTCCAAAGATGGTCCCGGTCGTAATAAGCGATTTTGACAACCTTTTTGTTTTCGTCCTGCGTCAAAATGTGATACCCGCCGGCGGCGTCCGGTTCACTGATTTCCACCTGCCGGAAGCCCTCCAGCTTTTTCCATTTCAAGGGCTGTCCCCGCTCCATCAAATAGGAGTACCGGTAGGAAACGCCGTCAGCCTCCTTCACCACTTTATTCTTTTGGCGTTTGCCGCCCGAGGTAAAGTAGGCCCTCCGCACGTCGTAAAGTCCGTCGTGATATAGCAAAGCGCCGTCGTATTTTTGATAATAGACGGTATATAGGTTCTGAAGCTGCTGTTCCATGATTTCTGCCATTTTTTAGCCCCCACTGTACGGTGTTGGTAGTTCGATATGGAATTCTTACTTACTCTTTATCATATAATAAAGCTGCGGTTTTTACAAGGTTTTTTCCCCATTTCCAGGACCCTTTCCGCTGGAATTCCGGGGCTTTTTTCTATTTTTCACCACTACGGCAACAAGAGCCGACAGAATCACCACCAGCGCCGCCAAAAGCGCTGTCTGCAAGGCCGCCGGCAAGCCGGAGTTTACATTGCTTTCCCTATGGCTTCCGGCCACCATCAGAACAGAGGAGGAAGCGCCTTTCTCTTCCGACGCCTTCGACGATTTTGTCCCAGACCTCGAGGAGCCTGCTTTGGATGAACCCGTTCTGCCGGAGGCTTTGGAAGCTGTGGTTTTCACAGCCTCGCCCGCAACAGCGCCGGAAGCAAACTCCAAGCTCCAGCTTTCCGTCTCTCCGGTGAGCTTATTTGTCAGCGCCAAGGCCGTGGTCCCGGAAAAATCCGGTTCCCGGGTTCTGAACCGCAGGAGAGCCATATCCGTTTCTTCCCGCATCACGTCACTTTCCTCCGCCAGATAGATGACCGACAGCAGGCCGTCATCCTCGATCATTTCAAAGCTTCCGTTAAAGCGGTCGGATAGGATTTTACCGCTGGAAAACTCCAGGGCCTTGGGATCATAGCTGATTTCTATCCGGTAAGAATCTAAAATCTGAGTCCCGTCGGGCGCAAAACGAAGCCGCATTTCAAAGAGCCTGCCGGAGGATTGTCCGCTTTCCGCCGCCGACAGGGAAAGCTCTCCGGGCTGGATCTCCAAAGCACCGGCGCCGCCTGCAAAGAAAATCAGGCATAGGAAGAGCGCCAGCACCGTTTTCCCCCTTTTACCGGAATTGCCGGTTCTTTTCATACAACTCCCCCGCTTCTCTTGAACTTACGCTCCCATTTATGGTATCATAACGCCATCGAACCGATTAAAATCGAATATGTTATCATCATAACACAGAAACTGGTACGGAACAATAAGGAGGAGAAAAATGCCACAATTTTTGACAGCATCGTCTCAAACACCGGAGGAGCTCGCCACCCACTTCAGCTCTTTTTGGGATTCCTTTTTAGAATGGGGCAAGTCCTATCTGCCGCGGCTGGTTGCCGCCATTGTGATCCTGCTGGTAGGCTGGTACTTGGTAAAATGGATCTGCCGTTCCGTGAAGAAGGCCATGTCCCGCGGGAAAACCGACGCGGGCGTGACGTCCTTTGTGAATTCCGCTCTAAAAATCTGCCTGTGGATCGTCCTGCTTCTGGTAGTGGCCGCTCAGCTCGGCCTGCAGATCAATTCCATCATTGCCGCGTTAGGCGCCGCCGCGGTGGCCATCGCCCTGGCGGTGAAGGACAGCCTCTCCAATGTGGCCAGCGGCATTCTGATTATCATCACTAAGCCCTTTAAGGTAGGAGATTATATTGAAATCGAGGGGCTGGAGGGCACCGTTTACAAAATCGAGCTGATGTTTACCACACTGATCACCGCGGACAATAAAAACGTGATTCTGCCCAACTCCCGGGTTTCCGCCAACAACGTGGTAAATTATACCGCCCAGGAAACCCGCAGGCTGGATCTGAATTTTTCTATTGGCTACAACGATGATATCCAGCAGGCCAAAGGCATCCTTCAAAGGCTGATCGACCAGGATCCGAGGGTTGTCCGCCGGGAGGAAAGCATTATCGGCGTTTTCAGCCAGGATGAAAGCGGCGTGACGCTGGCTTTGAAGGTTTGGTGCAATACTTCTGATTACTGGGATCTCCATTATGCCCTGGAGGAACAGGTAAAGCTTGCCTTTGACCAGGCCGGCATCACCATTCCTTATCCTCAAATGGACGTGCATCTGGTTCCCTGAGCGGATCGGCCGTTGAATCATAAGATCAGCCGCAATCCGAAAGGCTTCTGATTTTAGCGCTTTTTTCCTGATTTTGTCCTGCCGCTCAATGATTCAAATAGAGACGCCGCCCGCCTGCCATAGACGCACGGCCGGATTTCGAGTTTTTCGTTTTTCTAGGCGGCAAAAAATTTGGAAAACAAAAACGGCGGTTCCCGGATTTTCCGCCGGCCGCCGTTTTTTCAGTGTGCTTTTTCTAAAACAAGTCTATACAACAAACTGCTTTATGAATTTTCGGCAAGTGCTCCTTACAGATATTTTCTGGGATGCCGGGCGATAAAGCTTTGCATTCCCAGGCTGTGGGCCTCAATTACGTCGTCGCACCATTGGTCAAATTCCGGGTTAGGAATCTGCACCTCCGGATGGGACAGCACATAATCGGCGGTCCGGCGCACACCCTGATCGTACCGGATTTCCGCGTGAAAACCTGGCACCAGCCGCTTCAGCTTGCTGTTGTCAAACATGACGCTGACGCTTTTATCCCCCAAAAGCGGACCCTCCAGAGAAGGATCGCAGGCGATCAGAAAATCGCTGGAAATATGCACCAGCCTCGCTTCCACGCCCAATGCCTGAGCGCTTAAACGGTATATCTGATTCCAGGTCAGCACCTCGTCGGTGGTGATCTGCACCACCTCCCCGACGGCATGGATGTTTCCCATCAGCCCGATAAAGCCCTTGGCGAAGTCCTGGTTATGGGTCAGGGTCCACAGAGACGTGCCGTCTCCCGGAACGATTACCGGTTTTCCCTGCCGCATGCGGCAGATCACCTGCCAAAATTCCGTATCGCCGCCAATGGCAAAGGGCATCATCCTTTCATAGTAAACGTGGGCGGGCCGAACGATCGTCACCGGAAAGCCGCTGCTCCGGTTTTCCGCCATCAGCAGCTCTTCGCAGGCGATTTTGTCTCTGGAATACTGCCAATAAGGATTTTTCAGCGGAGTGCTTTCCGTAATCACTGGGCTCATCAGCGGCTTTTGATACGCCGACCCGGTTCCGATAAAGAAATACTGGCCGCATTTTCCCCGGAAATAACCTAAATCCCGCTTTACCTGCTCTGGTGTAAAAGCGATAAAATCCGCCACCACGTCAAAAAACTGTCCCTCCAGCAGCTTTTCCACAGCCTCTCTGTTGTCGATATCGCCGGTCCAGACCCTGACGTTTTCCGGAACCTCCATCGCCCGCTTGCCTCGGTTTAAGATGGTCAGCTCCCAGTCCGCATTTTCTGCCAGCGCCCTGGTGATCCCGGAACTGATAATTCCGGTGCCGCCGATGAATAACGCTTTCAACATACCTCTCTCGCTTCCTTTCCAAATAATTCAGCCGCAATTGCTATTTCATTATACAGGAAGCAGCTTTCAATTGCCAGACCCCTCCTGAAATATTTTGATCACATTGGCAACCTCCTCCTGGGTCTGACTGGTATCCATGTAATCCCAGGAATACAGCATAATCCCGTCGCATCCCAGGCTGCGGGAATATTCAATCTCCCTTTGCAGAATATCGGTTTTGCCGTTCCAGGTTCCGCTGTCCGCGTCCTCTGAGCCCGCCTTATACACCGCGAGGCCTATATACAGCTTCACCCCCTCGGCAGTGGTCATCTGCCGCCATTGGTCGGCGGTTTGATTAAACGGGAGCAGCGGATGGTCGAAATTCACATAAATCTGGGGGCATAGGTAATCCACATATCCCTTTTGGCTGGCCCAGGTTTCTACATCCGCCCCCATATTCAGATCGTTGGTTATATTTCCTTGCGGGGAAATTCCAAACTGGACCTGGGGATTGATGGATTTTATGGCGCTGTACACACCGGAAACCAGCGTGTTGATATTCGCAATGCGCCACTGAGGCAAGGTCAAGGGAACTCCCTCCCCTACGGACTCGGTATAGGCTTGATAGGCTTTCTCGTCGAACGCCCCGTCAGAGGTGGGATAAAAATAATCGTCAAAATGGATGGCATCCACCGGATAGTTTTCCACGATCTCCCGGATACCCTCGATAATTTTTTCCCGCACCTCCGGATACGCCGGATTAAAATATTTCCCTTCCTCCCAATCCACCACCCAGTCGTCATTGTTAGGATCGCTGTCCTCCCTCCACTGGGTATACAGATGATCCGGAGCCAAAATACTAGGCGTCCCCTTTGACTGAATCCGCAAAGGGTTCAGCCAGGCGTGAAACTGCATTCCAGCTTCGTGGGTTTTCCTCACCATATATTCCAGCGGGTCAAAGCCCGGATCGCCTCCCTGAGTTCCGGTAAGCAGATGGGACCAGGGATAAATCTCAGAAGGGTACATAGCGTCTCCAAAGGGCCTCACGTGGACGATCAGGGTGTTTAAGCCATACTCCTTAGCCTGGCTGACAATTTCATCAAAGGCTTTTTGAAACGCCTCCTGTCCCTGCCCTATTTTAGATTGGTCCAGAGAAAGATAGGGCACCCACACAGCCCGCATCTCTCCCTCCAGAACGATCTGCCCGCCTGGAGGCTGTTCGGCCTGGGATTCTTCCCCGGCCGGCGTGTTGACCAGTTGATCGGAGGCTGTCTGAGAGGCGCCGGAGGCGGCCGGTTTTTCGCTGGAGGAGTTTTTTTGAAAAAAATGGACGGCCAGTACGGCTCCGGCCAGCAGCAGAATCGCGAGCAGGGTGGGCGCTAATTTTTTCATGTTCATACATTCACCTAATTTCAAAGGAGTGTTTTGTTTGTCCCCATTTTTTATCGGGCTCCTGGTTTGGCTCGCAGCGGTCAATTTTGCCGCCGCGGTCATAACAATATATGATAAACATCAGGCAAAAATCAACCGTTGGCGTATTTCGGAAAAAAGTTTACTTTTTCTTTCCATTCTGGGAGGAGGTCCCGGTATGTACTTTACTATGAAAATAATCCGTCACAAAACCAAAAGGAAAAAATTTATGCTTGGGATCCCGTTGATCGTACTCGCCCAAATTTTGCTCGCCGCGGCATGGTTCATTGGGCTTGATCCTGTTTCCAAATTTTAAACGCCGTTTTTCGCACATAACGCAGGCTTCCTTTCCGCAAACTAAAGAAAGCGTATGAGAAAGTTTGCCGCTGTCTTTCCTCTCAAGGAAGCCAGCCTTCCAGAGAACAGGCTTTTGGCCCAGCCTATGAGATTTGAATTTGGCTTCACCGTGCTGCCATTTAACGTCATAGGCGCAAGGCCCGCTGAAATCATTGTGAATCTCTAAGCAAACTCTCTGAAACCGTATGCGAATCTTACGACGCGAGGAGCTTTTTTATGGATCAAATTGATAAGCAATTAGTACGGAAAAACTCAAAAATCAACGACCATTTATTAGAAGAATTGGATACGGTAGCCTCCGCTACTGAATGCACCGGCTTAATCCCCACACCGCCTCTGTCGGAAAGCGAGGCGGAAGCTTATACCGACATTTATACCATTCCCAAGCCGGAGAACAGCCGGAATAATGGACTGCAGCAGATTGAGAAGAAGCCGCACGGAAAAAACAGATAATGGCCGGATAGTTTTATTTTATCACAAACTGTTTTGATTTCCACTAGAAAAGCCTGGCGGCAATGCCGCCAGGCTTTTCTAGTCTTTAAGAATTGTGCAAATTGCCTGTAAGCTTATACAGGAAAATTCTCCTTCCAGCTTTTCCTGCTGCAATGGGTGGGATTGGATCTTCTCTGCCGTCCGGTATCCAAAAGATAATGGCAGCACCAAATCCCATCATTTTTTCCACAGATCGGCTTATAGTGTACGCATCCTTCGCAGCTTCTTCGATTCATCTCGCACTCCCCCAGTATTTTAAGTTTAATCATCTGGCTTCACCCGTCAAGATCCGCCTTGGTTGCATTTTTATGGACGGTAAAAAAGAACGCAAAACATAGAATTTCAATTTCGTTTCTTCAGCAGGACGAAACAAACGTTATGTTTCTTTTTTGGGATATTTATAGTATAATCCTTTTTGAATGGTGTGTCAACCCATATGAGCAACATTTTTTAAAAAATGTTGCAATTCAGAAACAAAGGAGGTATACTATATTTATAGGCAGAAACAAGCCATCATTATGAAAGGGAGTTGATTTCACGGTGGAACAGGAGCAAAAAATCATGATGGAGCGCTTAAAGCGGCGCCGTAAAGAACTGGGATACAGTTATCAGGATTTGGCTAATCTCACGCAGATGAGCAAATCCACCTTACAGCGGTATGAAACCGGAGGAATCAAAAATATTCCTCTCAGCAAGCTGGATGTGCTATCCCAGGCTCTCGAAACCTCACGGGAGTGGCTCATGGGTTGGGATGAAAAAAAGGAAGCCTCCTCCGCTTCAAGGCAAAGCGACGGCTTTTTCCGCTTAAAGAAAGGGTTGGAGCCTTATCAGCTAAGCGAAGAAGACGCGGATTTTTTAATTGCGGTTTTTGAAGCCCACAAGCAAAAAAACACATAAGGTCGGTGGCAATATGGGCGGTACCAAGCGGGAACTATATAGATTTATTGATAGGCTGAGAATACAGCTTGGCGTGAAGCCGCTTTCTCAGCCTATCGATACTATAACCTTTTGCCGCAGCCAAAAAAACATAGAATTGGTTTATCATCCTTTTTCCACATCTGGTTTTTGCGCCGCGGCCCTTCTGGGGGAAAAAGGGGATACCATAGTGCTTAATGCCCGCCACAGCGTGGAGGAGCTGAATTTTGACTGCGGGCATGAGCTGATTCACCTTACAAAGCACCGGGGACTAGGCCTCTCTTCCTTTCACTGTTTTGACACCTTAAAACCGAAGCAGGATCCTTTTATCGAATGGGAGGCCAATGAGGGCGCCGCCGAGTTGACGGTGCCTTACCGCAGTTTTCTCCCGCTGCTGTCAGACGCCTATCCTCAGCTCCGCACCTGGCAGGATATGGACTTTCTCCGCTATCGCTTGGCGCGTAGATATCAGGTGACGGAAACGGTGATCGCTTATCGCATGGAGTCCTTAAAATATGAATTTTTTCAATATCTAAGCGGCACTCCCTTAGAGAATCTCCACTTCCTTTCCCGCCGTGAATTGAGCAAGCAAGGCGTATCCATTCTGTCTCTCAATGAATTAGAGGATCGGTTCACCAAATTTCAGGAGCCAAACCAAAGCCTAAAAAACACCGCGCTGCTTCGGCAGCGATGATTGTTACCAAGGTGCGTTCCGTTTTTTGGGGGAAAGCACTTCAAAACACTCCTTTTACCGTTAAATTCTCCAGGAAAAATAGTTGCTTTTTCATTTTCCCTATGCTATAATAATTTTCGTTCGGCTGGTGTGGCGGAACAGGCAGACGCAAGGGACTTAAAATCCCTCGGTAGCAATATCGTACCGGTTCAAGTCCGGTCACCAGCACCAATTTTATGTACGCCAATATGAACGGTACAAGAGCCGTCTGCATTGGCGTATATTTTTTGCACTAATTGCTTAACAGCTTCCTTGGGATCAAAATTCTTTATTAAATCAGACAGCGCAGCTTCTATTTCATCGGCTGAATAAGAATGATTGGTTTGTTGGCTTTTTTCGGCAATGATATTTTCCAGATCCAATTTTCTTTGTCTCAACCGATCAATTTCTTTATCGAGCTCCGGAACTCTCATACCGGATAGCACTGCTTTTACCCCATTGTTAATTTGGTGCTCTACATCAACTAATTCGCGCTTTTCCTCTGTACAGTCTGCTGTAGCGCCTTGTATTTCTTTTATGTATTTCCGGGCTACTTCCGAAGGATTCCAATTCCGCAAAGCGTCCTGTATCTGCGTTACCACAAATAATTCAAGTTCGTCAGCGTTTATATTTTTTGAATGACATGTTCTAGTCCTATATTTATTTCCACACTCATAGTATCGATTTTCTCTTATGCTGCCGTCTTTTCTGTGGGCTACATTGCAATGTCCTACATAGGTCGCCCCACATTCCGCACACTCTATCAATCCTGTCAGCAAATACTCTCTTTTTGCTTTATTTGTTCCATTCTTCCGTATAGCCATTCTTTTTTTCACCCTTTCCCACGTTGTTTTGTCAATAATCGGCGGTATGATTCCGTCAATAATAACCGGATCAGGATTCTTCTTTCCACCCGCCCATTTTCTCATGATACGGACATTTCTTTCATTCCATTTATATACTCCTGTGTACCTTTCGTTAACCAGAATGCTATGCAAGGAATTTTTCCCGATTGGCCTGCCAAATTTTCCGACTGCTCCATTCAAAGCATCTATAATTTGGCTATAACTTTCCCCTGCTGCATAACGTGTAAAAATTTCCCGTACCAAATCTGCTTCTTTTTCCTCGATTACATATTTCCCGTTTTCTATTCGGTATCCTAGCGGACAATTTCCTCCACAATAAAGCCCTTTTTTGGCTCTTTCAAGCATTCCCGCCATACTCTTTTTTCTGGTGTCAAGCACCATATGCTGTCCTAGGCCTACATTGATTAGTTCTATTAAAAAGTCGTTTGGATTGGTAATGTCGCCTAACTGCTGATTTGTGGAAATCACCTGAACACCCAGCGCACGCATTGTTTTACGAAACTGAAACCAATCGGCCACATCACGGCTTCCTCTTGAAATATCATAAATAACCACAGCCTCAAACTCTTTGTTTTGAGCTGCACGGACTAAATTCTGAAACCCCTCCCTATCTGTGTTGGTTCCACTCTCCGCTTCATCACTGAAAGCGGAAATTAAATCGATATCATGATCCAGACAATATTTTGTGATAGCATTCATCTGATACGCTATGCTATTTTCCGTTTGCTTGTCCGTTGAGTAGCGAGCATAAGCCGCCGCTTTCATAATAAAAACCACCTCCAAAGTAAGACTTGCCAAGCCTACCCGAAAGTGGTATAATTTCGTTGTTCGGACGCATTATCCACTTTGGGTAAGCTGTTCTATTTCGATCCGCTCGTTTCTGCGCAAACAGAAGCGGGCGGTTTTTTATTCGCTTTTTTCACTCTCTTTTTTGTCTTTGACTGTTTTCATTTCAAAAAAGTTTATCATAGGTAGAATAAGCTGACCACCATTCATTGCCTGTGATGTCAGGTTAATAATCTGAGCTCTTGCAATAGAGTATAAAGCTGCACACCCGTTTAATCCCAGCATTTCCCTAAACGAACTTTCAGAAATATCAGCCGAATCCGTAAAGCAACCTTGGATATAAATCTTAACAGACATCTGTTGAGAGCTTTTTTTCTTTTTTGCACGTGCTTTAACTTCTAAAGTTACAGTTCCTAAAATTCGATCATCGGTATATTCAATTTGGTTAATTTCATATTCAGCGCCCATTACTAATTTTAATTCATCGGCTTCAGGCAAGAACAATAAATCATTTTTTAAATCAATTCTTAATATGCAACTCCCTATAAATTGAAAATTAGATTTTATCGTATCATCAATATTCATTATAATACCTCCAATTAAGAAGCCGATGGTGCTTTTCTGCAAATTTTGTTTTTGACTTCCCATTTCTGAGTGGGAAACAAAATTATTTCTGAGTTCTTTTCAACTATTTTTTTGCGATGTTCCGATAATTGAATATCCAGATCCATATTCAATTTACCAAAAATATTTATCAAGGTAGCAATGGTGAAGTTATAGTCTCCCTTTTCCCATTTTGAAACCATAGTCTGCGACACATTAAGATATTTAGCAAATTGCTTTTGGTTCATTTGCAGTTCTAATCTTTTGGCTGATAATTTTGCCGATATTTTTGCTAAAATTAATGAAACCTTCATATCTTCATCAGAATATTGCTCGCATATGGTATTGAATAGATCTCCTTTATTCATAAATGCCCTCCTCCCATTCTTTTCGCCTGTGTTGTGCAATAGGTATTGCGGTTTTATAATCGGTAGCTTTTTTTCCGGCTTTCTCAAAAAATCCATGTAATAATATTGAATTTTCTCTGGTAAAAGAATACAACACGCGATAATTAACTTCAGCAGTATCAATATGCATTGAATAGATTCCATTGGTCTGTTTTAATATTTCAAAAGATTTTCTACCAAGTTTAACAGCGGAGACTCCTAATTCTTTTAACTGCCCTAAACGTGTTGTAAACACAGTCAGTAATTTTACATCGTTTCCCCTAGATTTAAATAATTCTATTATTTCTTTTTCACATTTAGGGTGAATCTTAAAATAATTTAAAAGCTTTTCAAAATCATCTTTATCGCTGCTAATTATACCCATTTCTCCACACCTTTATACCCCATAATATAACTTATAAGTTATATTTGCAATAGATATTTTATGAATTTCAGCCCTCGTTTTTTAACTTTTTTTGACTGTCACAAGTGCTTGTGGTTGGTTTAGCTGTACTACAATTTTATTCTCCCTGCCGGTTGCAGCCGGTGGGGGATTTTTTATTTTAACCGGGTCGAGCAGCCCAAAGTTTGCTGGACAAATAGAAATCTGTATTTCTTTGTACTGTGCAGGGACCTTCTTTTTGAACTTGTAAAAAATCCTTACAAGTTGCTCTTCATTCTAGCTCGCCCCCTTAAAATATTTTTGAATCGTCTTTTAATTTAAATTTGGCGGGTTTTCGGATGATTAGGTATTCTGCCAATTTCTTCCCAACCTGGATAAAATCCCATCTCTCTCAAAACATCTGAAAAATCAAAATACATTTTATCATAAGAGAGTTCATAGGTACGAAATAATTCTAATAGAATATCAATAAATAAATTTAATTCATGTGGTTCCAACAAATACTTAAAACAAATTACAACAGAAAACAGATCTCTTTTTCCGTATTTGTATTCCTGTCCAACTTTCGGAATACCTAATAGATTGTGTACGGGCATATCTTTAATAACGTTTGTTGTTTTATAATTGTATAGTCTTTCGTTATGTGCACATACATTCCTGAAATAAGATAATACACGAATCAACGTATTTAGCTGAAAGCCCATAACTCCGTCAAAATTTGAAGCAATTTTACTCTGAAGTTTTTGCTGAGAAAAAGAAAACATTTTTGATATATTACCAAATGTAAACGAGTGAATTAAAACCCATAATGGAACTGAATGATATGTCTTCACGTTATAAGAAATATAAGTATAATCCTCACATTTCTTTAGTCTTTTGGAAATTATATTAACAAAATCATTAACATCTTTTTGATACCGATCATAATTATAATTATTTACGTCAAGGTAATCTTGCATTTTATCGCCAAATAGATCACAAAAATAATAACTGTATAAAGATTTTAAATGTTTTTCAATTTGTAATATATACCTAAAGAAAATTCGTCTTAAATCATCATCGAATTGGTACAGTCGTAAAATATCAGAAAATTTTATTCCATTTTTGTATGGACCATTTTTCTCAGCCTTAAAAATACTTTTATATCCAGATATAAGCGCATAATAACTATACCGTTTTAAATACGTCATGGCAATATCTTCGTTATCAATTATCAAGCCTTTCCCTCTTAAATGCGAAATCTGTTGCTCATATGTATAGAATCGCTTTTCCTGCTTTTTCATTAATTCACCTCATGATAGATAAACAAAAGAGCCCCCGCAAAAGCAGAGGCTCTAATGGATTGTAGGCCCGCAGGTTACTACAATACGATCACTAGCAATATGTTACCACGAGGGTGACTAAAAGTCAATAGCTATCTCGAACACATATCGCCTACCTCTATTTTATGCCATTGTGAAAAAAATATACACTTATTTTTACAACTTCATTCGTTATCGGCATTATAAGCCTTGTTTTGGCAATAAAAAAGAAGTAACCGCCCAGCTCCCAACTTAGCGGTTACTTCTATCGCTTTAAAGAGGGGCTAACCGTCTCAACGATAGCACCTTACACTTTTATTGTAACCGCTTCTTTTTTATTTGTCAATAAGCTTCCCCGCTTTATCCGAGATGGATTGACATAGTGGTTATCTATTTATGATATCCAAAAATGTATTTTCAGATATTGTTTCTATGTCATTTCCTTTCTCTTTTAAGCGATCTGCTTTAAGCATTTTGTTCGTCTTCCCGTTTTTTACAGAAGAAACAAATTCCTCATTTCCAACAACTAAAAAATTTGTTTTAGCCGTTACTGAATTATCGGGAACACCGCCAAGATTCGCCACTAAAGCAAGGGCTTCTTTGCGTGTCATAGATGATAAAGCCCCTGTAAACACAACGGTTTTCCCATAGATTGGATTTGTAATATCAACATCCTCTTTGGATACTAACCCAGCTATATAATCTCTATAATTATACGATCTCTTTTGAAATGATTTTATAAAAGTGTTTCGCCCTTGTGTTTCATCAATATTTTGTAAAATTTTTTCCAGACACTTAGCTGTAGCAAGAGCATCGTCTAACGCCCTATGTTTATTCTTTATATCAATTTGAAATTTTTCAATCATATCTTTTAATCTGTGATGCTTCATTTCAGGATACAACTTTCGCGCTAATCGCATGACATCAACAAAATCATTTTTTAGTGTATTTCCAGTTCTCTCAGCAGCATCATATAAAAAATTAATATCAAAATTAATATTATATCCTACAATAATATCATCACTAATAAAATTCATGAGTTTAGGGATCACATCTTGAGGAATAGGGGCATTTGTAAGCATTTCATTTGTTATCCCCGTAAGGCTTGTAATGAATTCATCTACATACTCAGTTGCGATATGGTCATCTTCATCAACACATGTATATAGATGTGGCTGTACTAAAGACACAAAACGATTTGTCTCAAAACCATCTAGGTATTTGACAGCGGCAACCTCAATAATTTCGCAGTACTCAAAATCAAGCCCCGTTGTTTCAATATCAACGATTGTATAAGAGTTAGGAAACGATATAATACTTTTACCTTTCAATGGCCTGTTATGCATAATATCCCTCACAATTTTTCCTTTATAGTTCTGTTATATTTTCGCTATTTCTGGAAGCAATTTCATTTACCATCTTTTCAAATTGGCTTGCTCCATAATGTTTTGTTTCGCCATCATAAGGTTTAGTCAAAGCCATTTGCAAAAACGCTAAACTTTGTATCTGTCCTTCTTTGTCTTTGTAAGTAAGAATACCCACCCATTTTTTTGTAGCTTTATTTTTGGCAGAAGCCGCTCCAACAATAGCTCCTGTAACCCCAAATAAAGCGCCACCGGCTAATGCACGTAATCCAGCATTTCCTTTGTCAGATAACTTTGTTTCGTCTTCTAACATGAAACTGATAATTCGGCTATAAGGCAAGGTTATTGCGGTTTCTTCATATTGAATTTTCAGCACTTGTCTTTCGGGTTCCAATGAAATTCCTACGTTTTTGCCAGCGGGGATTCTACCGATTGCCTGTAAGGTTTGCCCTAGAAAAAATGCATTAGCCTCTTTCTTAGCTTTCTTTTCTTCTTTCGACTTAAACAACCCCATAAGATGAACCTCCTCGTTTAGAAGTCTTACCGTCTAACCCATAACATTAAAAATACAATTCCGTTGCTAGATTTCCATAAGTATACAAGCAAACGGCTTTTCTCATAAATTCTTCTGTCACGTCAAAGTAATCCGCTAAATCCCATATCTCTGTGTGCCCATTTGCAACAGCTTCATCAAGTTCCTCCTCTGTAATCAACTGCTTAATGGCCCATTTATTCGCTCTGTTCTCGTGCTTCTGTCTCACATCTAAAGGACTATGTACATTATAAAATGAATTAGTTTCTATATGCCCCATTTCGTGAGCTAAGCACACTTTTGCTTCTGTAGTGCTCTCGATATGATCTGTATCTAATGCAATCCACCCTTGAGGCAGAGCCAGAGATTTTGTATCACGCATAGTAAAGTAATCTATCTCTATTCCGAATTGCTCAGCAAGCTGGCAAAGACGAAAAAGTGTCATTCTTACTCCCTCTTCTGTTGCGACTTCTTAAATTTAATATAGTCTAACACGTCTTGTTTTTGTTCGTCCGTCATTTCCTTGACCTCACCGAATAAGGCAAAGTCTATTCCTTCAAGCTGCAAATCAAGCTCATCGCTTTTAGTGGTGGGCTCTTTTTTTTGCTCTGTTCCAAGTAGATATCCAACTGATACTCCAAAATATGACGCTATCTTATCTGCATTTTTCGCAGATAAACCTAATTGTCTTCCCATTTTTAAATCTGTTAATACACTGGGTTGTATGCCTGCATCTTTGCAGAGACGATATCCAGATATCCCTGCATTATCACATAATGACATAATTCTATTATACAAATCAGACATATTACAACCCCCATATTTGTGTAGCACGAACAAATATAGAATTCCGTAATAAAACACCTTGACTATTACCGAAACAGGTAGTAATATTAAAACAGGACATACGGAAATCTATAAATAATTTTTATTTGCATTTAAATTATATTACTAGTTTCCGTAAATGTCAATCGCATTATATGGGAGGTGATCGACAAGATGGCACAATTTACTGTATTTGGTAAAGATATAAAAAAGAGGTTAATCGACTTAGAGCATACACAAGTGTGGCTAATTGAACAAGTAAGACAAATAACCGGGCTCTATTTTGATGATTCTTATCTATATAAGATTCAAACCGGACAGTTAGCAACGCCAAAAATCGTCTCAGCTATCAGGGATATTTTAGAGTTGCCAGGAGACGAAAAAGAAGCGGGGTGAGCGCATGAACATTTTAACAGCGATAAAAAAAGCCATAGATGAAGATTCATTTATAGCCAGAACAAGTTTAGATTTTGGAGAAGGGCGAACATTAATAAAACCAACTGATTCATCGGACTGCTGCATTGTTGTTTTTCGAAGAGACAGCGCAAAAAAACGGCAGCAAATTAAATGCTGGAATCCTACTGCCGATGACCTTTTGGCTGAGGATTGGGAAGTCCTTAAGGAATAAATTTAGAAATAAAATCTGCGATGCTTAGCAATGTTTCCTTTTTTTGATTCTCCATAGTAATATAGGTAATTTCAAAATTCCTGTACGACGAAAAGGAAGTGGGGTGAAAAATTGAGGACAAGCAAAAGAAAAGCTCCTATTGGGACACAACAGGAGCAAATCGAGCATTTGGAATTCTTGACTTTTATATTATGCATTTTGGTCAACACTCTCACAGTCACTGTTTTATTGTTGTCCTATAGATTTAATAGTTTTCGTGATTTTATCATTGATATTATTTACCAGCAATCCGTTATTTTTCAATATCTGAGTAAGATCTTGTGTTGAAGATAAGAAAGCGGGGTGAGGAAATGTTAGACTGCAATTATCAATTAAAGAACACTGTTTTGGAAAAAGAAAAAGGGAACTCCATAATTTCTAAAATCATGGAATCCCTTAAAGGGCTGAATGTTACAACTGCGGAGTTTCTATTAGAAGAGTGCAAAAAGGAAATTTACCAAACAGCAAAGATTTAAAATGTACGTTCAACAATTT
>OHJP01000386.1_pt1 | contig 24480 bp, 21 predicted proteins | sample 1568591 | NCBI WGS metagenome assembly OHJP01 (sample SAMEA3879567, study PRJEB24766) | human gut metagenome | biome: human-associated habitat; feature: feces | place: USA | collected 1985/1987
AGGTATTTCCGCTTTTTAATTATTCAGTTGTAACACATGTATTGTAATCCTACAATATTTTGTGTGTTTTCATGAAAATGACGGTTGACAAACAGAATTTACATGATATAATAATTCAGGTATGAATAGGAGTAAATAACAATGTTAATTAACCTATCAGACGTTTTGTCAGACCAGCATAAGACAGTTGAAGAGACTGTGCCGCTTACAATGGGAGAGATCCGGATGAAATTCGGGAAGTATCCGATTGTCGAGAGTGAGCCGGTTCATGTCCGGGTAGAACATGTCAGGGGAAAGGAAATGCTTATTTATGCAGATACCAGACTTGTGACGGTCATTCCCTGTGACAGATGCTTGGAGGATGTAAGATATGAATTTGCTTTAGATTTTGCAAAACATGTCGACATAGGTCTCTCCGACGCAGAACTGACAGAGGAGCTGGATGAATCAAACTTTATTGACGGATATCATCTTGACGTGGACAAACTGCTCTTTCATGAGATTTTGTCGAGCTGGCCGACGAAAGTACTTTGCAGGGAAGACTGCAAGGGATTATGCAATGTATGCGGTCAGAATTTAAATACGGGGTCTTGTAACTGTGAAGATACAGGGCTTGATCCGAGAATGTCAGTTGTCCGTGACTTATTTAAGAATTTTAAGGAGGTGTAACCTATGTCAATCTGTCCAAAGAATAAATCTTCAAAAGCAAGAAGAGATAAAAGAAGAGCTAACTGGAAGATGAGCGCACCGAATCTGGTGAAATGCAGCAAGTGCGGCGAGCTTATGATGCCACACCGTGTATGTAAGGCGTGTGGATCTTACAACAAGCGCGAGATCGTTTCAGTTGACTAATGATCAATAAGATATTGAGTGTACTGCGAACAGAACACTTGAAGGCGTAAAAACTTTGTGTTTTACGCCTTTTTTTATTGATTTTTATACTGATATCCAGTAGAATAATTTCAGTAGCGCAAGGAGGAAATGATATGTCAGAGATTACAAGGGTTGCTCTTGATGCCATGGGTGGAGACAATGCACCAAGAGAGATGGTAAAAGGTGCCGTAGAGGCAGTGCGGAAGAGAAAAGATATCAAGGTACTGCTGACAGGTAAGGAAGATGTGATTCGCAAGGAACTCTCCGCTTATACGTATCCTGAGGAGCAGATTGAGATTGTGAATGCTACAGAGGTTATTGAGACGGCAGAACCTCCGGTGAAAGCAATCCGTGGTAAGAAAGATTCATCCATTGTTGTTGCGATGAAGATGGTGAAGAAAGGGGAAGCAGACGCTTTTGTATCTGCAGGAAGTTCAGGAGCTGTTCTTGTTGGAGGACAGGTTCTTGTAGGCAGGATCAAAGGTGTTGAAAGACCACCGCTTGCACCACTGATTCCTACATTAAAAGGTGTTTCACTTTTGATCGATTGTGGAGCTAATGTAGACGCGCGCCCATCTCACCTGGTACAGTTTGCAAAGATGGGATCCATTTATATGGAAAGCGTTATGGGAAAGAAGAATCCGACAGTTGGTATCGTGAATATCGGTGCTGAAGAAGAGAAGGGAAATGCGCTGGTGAAAGAGACATTCCCACTGTTAAAAGAATGTCCTGACATTAATTTCATTGGAAGTGTTGAGGCACGAGATATTCCTTACGGAGCAGCAGATGTCATTGTCTGTGAAGCATTTGCAGGTAATATTATTCTGAAGCTTTATGAGGGTGTTGCAGGAGCACTGCTTAAGAAAGTGAAGAAAGGAATGCTTTCTTCTTTGCGTAGTAAGATAGGGGCACTGCTTGTGAAACCTGCTTTAAAGGGCGTACTGAAAGATTTTGATACAAGTGAGTATGGCGGCGCACCGCTTCTTGGCCTGAACGGACTTGTAGTAAAGACACATGGAAGTTCAAAGTCAAAGGAGGTATGCAACTCAATCATTCAGTGTGTTGCATTTAAGGAGCAGAAGATCAATGAGAAGATAAAAGAGGCAATTCAACAGGAGACCCTGGAAGAAAAGAAAGAAGAGAAAGAAGTCGAATAAGACAGGAGGAGTTTTACAATGACAGAATTTGAAAAACTGCAGGCAATTATTGCGGACGTACTTAATGTTTCACCGGAGACAATCACACCGGATACTACATTCGTAGATGATCTTGGAGCTGACTCTCTGGATATTTTCCAGATCATTATGGGAATTGAAGAAGATTTTGACATCGAGATCGATAACGAAGAGGCAGAGAAGATCACAACAGTGCAGGATGCTGTTGATCAGATCCAGAAAAAGAAGGCTAATGAATAATCAGATAGTGAGATGAAAAAGCCCGTTTGGGCTTTTTCGTTTATTAACACGAAGGAGGCCATTTAAATGGACAAAGTAAAAGAACTGGAACAAAAGATCGGATATGTGTTTAAAGACAAAAGCCTGATCGAACGTGCATTGATGCATAGTTCTTATACAAATGAGAAACATTTGAAGAAATATGAGTGTAATGAACGCCTGGAGTTCCTTGGAGATGCAGTATTGGAATTGGTATCAAGTGCTTATTTATTTAATGAATTTCCAAAGGTATCTGAGGGAGAACTGACAAAGACACGTGCAAGTATGGTATGTGAACCGTCTCTGGCAATGTGTGCAAGAGATATCGGACTTGGAGATTACTTGCTTCTTGGAAAAGGAGAAGAGGCGACCGGTGGAAGAAAAAGAGATTCTATCACATCTGATGCGATGGAAGCATTGATCGGTGCTATCTATCTCGACGGTGGTTTTACTAATGCAAAAGAGTTTATCCATCATTTTATTTTGACAGATTTAGAGGATAAAAAACTCTTTTATGATAGTAAAACGATCTTACAGGAGATCGTGCAGGCGAATATGACGGGGAATGTAAGTTATGAACTGATTGATGAACAGGGACCGGATCATAATAAGATTTTCGAAGTGGAAGCAAGAATCGGGGGAAAAGCCTGGGGACGTGGAAAAGGAAGCTCGAAGAAGTCAGCAGAACAGCAGGCAGCTTATGAGGCAATTCTGAATCTCAGAAAGAAAAAGTAAAGAGGACTTTATGTATTTAAAGAGTATAGAAGTGCAGGGATTCAAATCTTTTGCCAATAAGATTAAATTTGAGTTTCATAACGGAATTACAGGTATTGTAGGACCGAATGGAAGTGGTAAGAGTAATGTCGCTGACGCTGTCCGCTGGGTTCTTGGAGAGCAGAGAGTGAAGCAGCTGCGTGGAGGCACCATGCAGGATGTGATTTTCTCGGGAACCGAGAACCGGAAGCCGCTTAGTTATGCTTCGGTTGCAATCACATTGGATAATTCAGATCATAAACTTCCGGTAGAGTACGAAGAAGTCACTGTTACACGTAAATTGTACAGATCCGGAGAGAGTGAGTATCTGATCAATGGTTCAGCCTGCAGATTGAAAGATATCAATGAGATGTTCTATGATACAGGTATCGGTAAAGAAGGCTATTCGATTATCGGTCAGGGACAGATTGATAAGATCTTAAGCGGTAAGCCGGAAGAGAGAAGAGAACTTTTTGATGAGGCCGCCGGAATTGTAAAATATAAGAGAAGAAAGTCCCTTTCTTTGAAAAAGCTGGAGGATGAACGGCAGAATCTTACCCGTGTGAATGATATTCTTGCAGAGCTTGAGAAACAGATCGGTCCCTTGGAAAGACAGTCAGAGACAGCCAGAATCTATCTGAAGATGAAAGAAGAATTAAAAACATATGACATTAATATGTTTTTGCTGGAGGAAGAGCGGCTGCAGGAGCGTATTCGTGAAGTCAGTGGGAAATATGAGATTGCTTCTCAGGAGATGCAGGAATCAAATGCCCGTTATGAGAAGATGAAAGCAGAATACGAGGCAATCGAGGAAGAAGTAGATCAGATTGATCTTGCAATTGAAACTGCGAAGAACCAGATGAATGAGACGAATCTTTTAAAGCAACAGCTGGAAGGCCAGATCAATGTCCTGAAAGAGCAGATTAATACAGCCCGCATGAATGATGAGCATTATGATCATCGCCTGAGTATGATCGTCAGTGAGATAGATACAAGGCAGCAGCAGAAAAGAGAGCTTGAAGAAGAGAAGAAAAGAATTTCAGAACAGTTAGAATCAGCCAGTGGACAGGATACGGAAGCACAGCAGAGTTTAATTGAGATTCAGTCAAAGATTGCAGAACACAGTACCGAAATTGAGCAGAAGAAGCGGGAGATCATGGATCTGCTTGGAAATCGTGCTTCGACAAAAGCTAAGATTCAGCATTTTGATACGACGAAAGAACAGATCCAGACACGGAAGGCTGTCGTTGCCAGAAATATTCTTGAGATTTCGACGGTAGCAGAAGGACAGAACAACAGACTTAAGAAGTATGAAGAAGAACTTGGTCAGATCCGTGAGCGCATTCAAACCTATAAGGATAAGATTTCCCTGAACGAACAGGAACTTGGCAAGCTTCAGAATGAGCTGAAAGAGAAGCAGGAAAAGTTACGGATCGGACAGACCGCTTATCACAGAGAGTATTCCCGTCTGGAGTCATTAAAGAATATTACAGAGCGCTATGACGGATATGGTAACAGTATCCGAAAGGTAATGTCGAATAAAGAACGTGAGAAAGGTCTGATCGGTGTTGTAGCGGATATCATTAAGGTTGATAAGGAATATGAGATCGCTATTGAGACAGCACTTGGAGGAAGTATTCAGAATATTGTTACAGATAATGAAGATACAGCCAAGCGTATGATTGATTTCCTTAAGCGTAATAAATTCGGAAGGGCAACATTTCTTCCGCTGACAAGTATGCATGGCGGCGGAGGAATCAGGAATCCGGAAGCACTCAAAGAACCGGGAGTGATCGGACTTGCGAATACATTGATCCATGTGGAATCAAGATTTGACGGACTGGCAGATCAGCTGCTTGGACGCACGATTGTAGTAGACCATATTGATCACGGAATCGCAATTGCGAGAAAATACCGTCAGTCTCTGCGTCTGGTCACACTGGAAGGTGACCTGATTAATCCGGGTGGATCTATGACAGGTGGTGCATTTAAGAATTCAAGTAATCTGCTGAGCAGACGCCGCGAAATCGAAGAATTCGAAAAGACGGTTGATATGCTCAAGTCTGACATGGATGTGCTGGAAAAAGAAGTTACAGAGGCGAAGAACCGTCGTGCAGCATGCTATAGTGTAATCGATGAAGTACAGGAACATTTAAGAGAAGAATCGGTGCTGGAGAATACTGCACGAATGAATGTTGCGCAGGTACAGAGAGAACAGTTAGAATCGAAACAGCGTTACGAAGGATTTCTGAAAGAACAGAAAGCATTGCTTCAGGAGCTGGATGAAATCAATGAGAATGAAGATTCTATCCAGATGGAACTTGAGACATCAGAGAAGTTGGAAAAAGAACTGAATGAACAGATTGAAGCTTTGCAGATGCAGTTGGAGAAAGAAAGAGAGGATGAGGCTGTCCAGATGAAACAGTCTGAGGAAGTCCATCTCTCACTGGCAGGCCTGGATCAGCAGAAAACTTTTATTGTAGAAAATATTTCCCGTATAGATGAGGAAATCACCAGATATGAAAAAGAGCAGGAAGAACTTGCCGAAAATCGTGGAGATGTATCTGAGGAAATTCTGCAAAAAGAAAATGAAATCGAAGGACTCAGGAAAACGATTGAAGATTCAAAAGAACTGTTTACAGAGATTGGTGAAGAGATTAAAGTACAGAGCAAAAAACGCGAAGAACTGAATCAGCAGCACAGAGATTTCTTACGACAGAGAGAAGAACTTGCAAAGCATGTGTCAGATCTTGATAAAGAATGTTTCCGCCTGAACAGCCAGAAAGAAGGCTATGAGGAAGCGTCAGAGAAGCAGATGAATTATATGTGGGAAGAGTATGAACTCACTTACAATCATGCGAAAGAACTTCGTAATGAGACACTGACAGATCTGGCATTGATGAAGAAAAAGATCCAGGAACTTAAGAATGAGATCCGAAAGCTTGGTTCGGTCAATGTCAATGCAATTGAGGATTACAAAAATGTATCTGAGCGTTATACATTCTTAAAAGGTCAGCATGATGATCTTGTAGAGGCAGAAGCATCTCTTGAACAGATTATCGAAGAACTGGATGTGGCGATGCGTAAGCAGTTCACAGAACAGTTCGCAAGAATTGCAACAGAGTTCAATGATGTATTCCGTCAGCTTTTCGGAGGCGGAAAAGGATCGTTGGAATTACAGGAGGATGTGGATATTCTTGAGGCAGGAATACGCATCATCGCACAGCCACCAGGAAAGAAACTGCAGAATATGATGCAGCTTTCAGGTGGAGAGAAGGCGCTGACTGCAATTGCATTACTATTTGCAATCCAGAATCTGAAGCCATCTCCGTTCTGTCTCCTTGATGAGATTGAAGCGGCACTGGATGACAACAATGTAGATCGTTATGCGAAATATTTACATAAGCTGACAAAATATACACAGTTCATTGTCATTACCCACAGACGTGGTACAATGGCAGCAGCAGACCGGTTGTATGGAATTACCATGCAGGAAAAAGGGGTATCCACACTTGTTTCAGTGGATCTGTTGGAAGATGATCTGGAAAAATAAACCTGTTTTTATTGTAAACAGGGTATTAAGAGAATAGGAGGCTGAAAATGGGAGAAGAAAAAAAGGGATTTTTTAAACGACTTGTATCCGGTCTGACAAAGACAAGAGATAATATTGTGTCCGGCATGGACAGTATTTTCCATGGATTTTCAAAGATTGATGACGACTTTTATGAAGAACTGGAAGAAACTCTGATCATGGGAGATCTTGGTGTCAGAGCAACAATGGATATCATTGAAGATTTAAAGGTTAAAGTAAAAGAGCAACATATCAAGGAACCGATTGAATGTAGACAGCTTGTGATTGACAGTATTCGTGAACAGATGGATGTCGGAGAGACAGCATATGAGTTTGAGAATCGTCAGAGTGTGGTTTTCGTGATCGGAGTAAATGGTGTTGGCAAAACAACAACGATCGGTAAACTTGCAGGAAAGCTGAAAGCACAGAATAAGAAAGTGATCCTTGCGGCAGCGGACACATTCCGTGCGGCTGCAGGAGAGCAGTTAAAAGAATGGTCCAACCGTGCCGGTGTTGAGATGATCGGCGGTCAGGAAGGTGCAGATCCGGCATCAGTTGTATATGATGCGGTTGCTGCTGCGAAAGCGAGAAGGGCAGATGTACTTCTGTGCGATACAGCCGGAAGACTTCACAATAAGAAGAACCTGATGGAAGAGCTTAAGAAGATCAATCGTGTGATTGACAGAGAGTATCCGGATGCGTTCCGTGAGACGCTGGTTGTGCTGGATGCAACGACAGGACAGAATGCACTTGCCCAGGCAAAGGAATTCAATGAAGTAACAGATATAACAGGAATTGTTCTGACAAAGATGGATGGAACAGCCAAAGGAGGAATTGCAGTAGCAATCCAGTCTGAACTTGGTATCCCGGTAAAATATATCGGTGTAGGAGAAACAATTGATGACTTGCAGAAATTTGACTCAGAGGAGTTCGTAAACGCGTTATTTTACAGAGAGGAAGAAAGACCATGATGACATTAGAGAAATTTGAAGAAGCTAGCGAACTGGTAAAAAAGGTAACAAATCCTACAAAACTCATTTACAGTGAATACTTAAGTGCACAGACAGGAGCAAAGGTTTATTTAAAACCGGAAAATATGCAGCACACAGGAGCTTATAAGATCCGTGGTGCATATTACAAGATCAGCACACTGACAGACGAAGAAAGAAGCCGTGGACTGATCACAGCATCAGCAGGAAATCATGCACAGGGCGTTGCATTTGCAGCAAAACAGTTTGGATGCAAAGCTACGATTGTTATGCCTACAGTTACACCGCTGATCAAAGTAAACCGTACAAAAAGCTTTGGAGCAGATGTAGTACTTCATGGTGATGTTTATGATGATGCTTACGCATATGCATGTAAACTTGCAGAAGAGAACGGATATACATTCGTTCATCCGTTTAATGACCTTGATGTCGCTACAGGTCAGGGAACAATCGCAATGGAGATCGTTCAGGAACTCCCGACTGTAGATTATATCCTTGCACCAATCGGTGGAGGCGGACTGATCACAGGTGTTTCCACACTTGCCAAGATGCTGAATCCAAAGATCAAAGTAGTTGGTGTAGAGCCGTCAGAAGCGGCCAGTATGACAGCAGCCCTGAAAGCAGGAGAGCCTGTAAAACTTCCATCTGCAAATACAATCGCAGACGGAACAGCTGTAAAAGAAGTTGGAGATAAAGTTGTTCCTTATGTGAAAGAGAATGTAGATGATATTCTTCTCGTAGATGATGATGAGCTGATTGGTGCATTCCTTGACATGGTAGAAAACCATAAGATGATCGTAGAGAATTCCGGACTCCTTTCCGTAGCTGCATTAAAGCAGATGGACATCAAAGGAAAGAAAGTAGTCTGCGTATTAAGTGGTGGAAATATGGATGTTATCACAATGTCCTCGATCGTCCAGCACGGATTGATCCAGAGAGACCGTATCTTCTCCGTATCCGTACTCCTTCCGGATAAGCCGGGTGAACTCGCACGTGTGGCGCAGACAGTCGCAGACGTACAGGGTAACATCATTAAGCTGGAGCATAACCAGTTTGTAAGCACAAACAGAAACGCAGCAGTAGAGCTTCGTATCACAATGGAAGCATTCGGAACAGATCATAAGAAGAAGATTCTGGATACACTCGATAAAGCAGGATTCAGACCAAAACTGATCAGTGCGAAGCTGTACTAATTGGTGTATGTTTGTTGAACTTGGATTTTAAGAGTTGAAACAATCAGTTTTGTGGGAAAAGGGAACGCAAGGCCAGCCCTGCTATTACCACGAGCACCGGCCCGCTTTACCTCATCCCTTTGAAAGTATGTAACATAAGAGCCAGAACAGTTACCGTGTGTGGTGCCTGTTCTGGCTCTTATTAACATACTGAACAAAGTGTATTCGGAACGCTCCTGCCTTACATGTGCTCGTGGCAACAGCAGGACTGTCCTTGCTTACATATTCCAAACGGGATATTTAATTCCAATCAGACAAATCCAGAAAACAAACCACAGAATCTGTAGATAAACGTAAACGGATGTTTTATCGACTAAGATAATCGTCCCATTTTTACGCACGTACTAAGTTTGCATTTTGTTTTCTGGATTCATTTCATTTGGAATAGCACTTACTCATTTGAAAAGCTGAGTGAGGGAGCCACTGTATTGTTGAGGACACATTTAAGGCAGGAGCGTTCCGAATACACTTTGCAGAATCTGTTAGAAAAAGCCAGACACGAATCACACACGGTGAGTGTTCTGGCTTTTTCGTTACAGATTGTCAAAGGGATGAGGTAAAGCGGGCCGGTGTCCGATGCAATACAGTGACTCCCTCACGTCTGTTTTTATCAAAAGTACTTATTTGAGTGATAATGAATCCAAGTTCAACAAATTACAACACCCCTACAAAACGATGGAATGCCTCCAGTCCTTTTTCATCACACTTATAAACTCCGGCATCTTCGAGTACTTCGCAGAATACTTTTCCGACTTCCTGCTGAAGGATCTCTTCAACATTCTCCTCTGTGATGGATGTGTAATTCGGAAGGAATTCATCTACCCAGTCAGCGTGTTTTGCAATCTGTTCATTGCTGCGGATATCTTTTCCTGTCAAGATGTAATCTTTCAGAAGTTCCATCTCTCCTTTTAATCTTGCAGGGAGAACAGCAAGTCCCATTACTTCGATAAGACCGATGTTTTCTTTCTTAATATGGTGCAGTTTAGCATGTGGATGGTAGACACCAAGCGGATGTTCTTCTGTGGTGATATTATTTCTCAATGTCAGGTCGAGTTCGTAGAGATCTCCACGCTTTCTTGCAATCGGTGTGATCGTGTTGTGCGGTGTACCGTCTGTCTCAGCGAAGATGAAAGCATCTTCATCTGTATAAGATCTCCATGCATTTAAAATGTGTTCAGCAAGATCAATCAGAGGTTTTACTTCTTTGCTCTGAAGACGGATAACAGACAGAGGCCATTTTACGATACCGGCAGTTACATCTTCGTAACCTTTCACAGTGAAGTGTTCAATGATCGGAGCTTTAGCCATTGCGAAAGTATAATTTCCACCCTGGAAATGATCGTGGCTTAAGATAGAACCGCCAACGATCGGAAGGTCTGCATTGGATCCCAGGAAGTAGTGTGGGAAAAGTTTGATGAAATCAAAAAGCTTTTCGAATGCATTGCGGTCGATCTTCATTGGAACATGCTGTCCATTGAATACGATGCAGTGTTCGTTATAGTATACATAAGGGGAGTACTGGAATCCCCAAGGGTTATCCTGAATTGTGATCGGGATGATTCTGTGGTTCTCACGAGCCGGATGATCAAGGCGTCCTGCATATCCTTCGTTTTCCATACAGAGCTGACATTTTGGATAGGAAGAGGATTTTGCTTTTCCTGCTGCTGCAATCGCTTTTGGATCTTTCTCTGGTTTGGAAAGATTGATTGTAATGTCAAGAGTGCCGTATTTTGTGTCAACCGTCCATTTGCGATCCTTAGCAATACGGTATCTGCGGATATAATCACTGTCCTGGCTTAATTTGTAATAATAATCAGTAGCTGTCTCCGGAGAAACTTTGTATTTTTCCCAGAAAGTCTGCTGGATCTGTGATGGGCGTGGCATCAGGGTATTCATCAGTTTTGTGTCAAATAAATCACGGTAGCCGATGCTGTTTTCAATGATTCCGCGTTCTGCGGCGATATCTAAAAGTTCTGCAAGAATGTCTTCCAGAACAAGATTGTTCAGATCACAGTCAACATCTTCATAGTTATCTTCGTGGAACAGATCCAGAAGAAGATTCGTTGTATAAATTCTTTCGGATTCCGGAGTGATTCCGGTATTGATTCCGTACTGTACTAATTTTTTGATCGCATCATAAAGCATATGTCAAGGACCTCCTTAAATTAAGGAATGCCAATGGCATTCCTATAACAAAATATACGTTACTTCATATCTGATCTCAGTAGAGACGAGTATTAGTCGAGACGAGAAGCACCGTCTCCGATATCTACTGTGTAGAACTCGGCTTCATGTCCTACTTTTTCAAGATATGTTTTTCCGATGGTTTCGATAAATGTATCTATGGATTCATTTTTTACGATGCTGACTGTGCAACCGCCAAATCCGCCGCCTGTGATACGGGAACCAAGAACACCAGGAATCTTCCATGCAAGGTCTACAAGGATATCAATCTCTTCACAGGATACATCATAATCATCACGCAGTGAAATGTGAGACTGATTCATTAATTTTCCGAATCTTTCAATGTCTCCGGCTTTCAGCGCTGTAACAGCATCAATTGTACGCTGGTTTTCGTATACAGCATGTTTTGCACGCTGTAACTGGATCTCATCTTTGATCAAGGATTTGTGTGCCTCGAATTCTTCAGGAGTAAGATCGCCAAGTGCCTGAATGTCAAGTTCGCTCTGAAGTGCTTTCAGTGCAGCAGCACATTCGTTTCTTCTGTCGTTATAAGCAGAATCAACAAGGCTATGCTTTACTTTACTGTTTGTGATTACAATCTTGGCACCATCAAGAACGCAAGGTGCATATTCGTAGCTTAAATCACTTGTGTCAAGGAAAATTGCGTGGTCTTTTTTACCCATGGCAACAGCAAACTGATCCATGATACCACAGTTGCATCCATTGAAGTTATTCTCAGAATACTGGCCGATCAGTGCAAGATCTGTCATGGAAAGATCTTTGATCTCGAACAGGTCTGTCAGGATCACACCAGTGAGAACTTCAAGGGAAGCAGAAGAGGAAAGTCCGGAACCGTTCGGGATATTTCCCCAGATTACCATATCAAAACCACTTGTGATTGCATGTCCTTTTTCTTTGAATGCCCAGACTATACCAAGCGGATAGTTTGCCCAGTTGTATTCTTTTTTATTTGTCAGATCATCAAGAGATGCTTCTACAACACCAAAGGAGTCCAGATTCATGGAATAAAAATGGATCTTGTTATCCTCTCTTTTGCGTGCGGCACCGTAAGTACCAAGTGTCAGTGCACATGGAAATACATGTCCACCGTTATAATCTGTGTGTTCACCAATCAGATTCACGCGTCCAGGAGAAAAGTAAAAACGAGCTCCTTCGGAATCACCAAAAAGTTCTGCAAACATATCAAACAATTTTTTCTTCATCATTATTTACCTCCATTTAAAGTAATTGTATCGATCTGATTTATTTATATTTATTATAGCGTTAACGAGTGGAAACGTCTATAAAAAATACGTGCTGTGGCATGTAATAATGTTGCATTAAAAAGACGAGGTGTTATAATAGATCACAGGATACGGGAAAGGAGCCGGAAGATGGCAGAGACTTACAAACATTCGTATAAGTCAGGAGAAATTCTGATGACTTCGCTGTCTGTATATAACACGGGATATCAAAGGTGTGAAGCAGGATATCAGTGGGGCCCCGGAGTCAGGGATCATTATTGTATCCATCATATTTTGTCAGGAACAGGATACTATACAGTTGGAGAAAAGACATGGAAATTAGAAGCCGGAGATACTTTTATCTTATATCCGGGCGTGGAAGTAAAGTATTATGCCGATCAGCAGGAGCCATGGGAATATGCCTGGGCAGGATTCATGGGGACGGATGCGGCATCGATCATTCGAAATACAGGTTTTTTGAAAGAACGTCCTTTTTTAAAAAGAGGAAATGTGCCGGATGACCAGATTCGGAATGGATTGGAACAGATTTATAATGCAAAGGGCAATGGGTATGAAGAAGCGGTTGCCATGACAGGAGCACTTTACAGTCTTCTGTCAGTCTTTATGCACTATCATGAAGGGGAAGATCAGGAAAGAGATGCAAAGCTTTTGTATGTAGAAAAGGCAGAAAACTATATAGAAACCAATTATTCTTATCCCGTGACGGTGGAAGATATTGCAGACTATGTAGGAATCAGCAGAAGTCATCTGTTCCGCTCTTTTCAGACCTATATGAATTGTTCGCCAAAAGAATATCTGACAGAATACAGAATCCAGCAGGCTTGCCGTCTGTTGAAAGAGACGGGGCTGTCGGTTTCGGCGATTGCATATTCTGTTGGTTTTGAGAATAATCTTTATTTTTCGAAGGCATTCCGGAAAGTGAAAAAGACAAGTCCGACGGAATACAGAGAAAAGCATAGAAAAAAGAAGGAATGATGCCGAGGTGCAGGACATAAGAATAGAGTAAGAATGTCAAAGGCGGGAAGCTGTCATGATGTCTGGAAAAAGATGGGGTTATGTAGTACAGTTTTTCTGTCTTCTGGTGTTTTTGGGTATGTCCCCATTTCTGATAAAGATGGATGGGAGAAAAACAATGAGCGTTTCATCTGATTCAGTGCGAAGTCAGAATGTATCAGATGAGGTAAAACCGGTTGTTGCGCTTACATTTGATGACGGGCCAAATGCATCCTCGACCCCGATTCTACTGGATGGATTGAAGGAACGTAAAGTGCGGGCAACCTTTTTCCTGATCGGCGAAAATGTAGAAAAAGACGAGAATGAAAAAATTGTGAAAAGAATGTATGAGGAAGGTCATTTGATCGGAAATCATACTTATACGCATTGCAATCTGTCAAAGCTGGAAACGGGAGAAGCAAAGAAAGAACTGGAACAGACAGATACAGTGATTGAAAAGATAACGGGAAAACAACCGGTGTTTGCAAGAGCGCCTTACGGGGAACTCCCAGTGGACAGCGAACAAGATCTGAACAGAATATATATCGGATGGACGGTGGATCCGCTGGACTGGATGACCGAAGATACAGGGGCGGTTGTAAAAACAGTTGTGGAAGAGATAAATCCGGGAGATGTTATTTTATTACATGATTGTTATCCTTCTTCTGTGCAGGCAGCTATAAGGATTGTAGATCTGCTGCAGGGAAAAGGCTATGAGTTTGTGACAGTGGATCATCTGATCATGGATTGAAGATGTGAATATAAGATTGAAAACAGGAGAGAAAGATGGATTTATTTGATTATATGAGAGAGACAAATAAAGAGAAGGAATCCCCGCTTGCATCCAGGATGCGTCCGGTGACACTGGATGAAGTAGTGGGACAGAAGCATATCATAGGAAAAGATAAATTGCTTTACCGGGCAATTAAGGCAGATAAGCTGAGTTCTTTGATTTTTTACGGACCTCCGGGAACAGGAAAGACAACATTGGCAAAGGTGATCGCACATACAACCAGCGCAGAGTTTAAACAGATCAATGCGACAGTTGCCGGAAAGAAAGATATGGAAGAAGTAGTGAAAGAAGCAAAAGATCTGCAGGGAATGTATGGAAAAAAGACGATTCTTTTTATTGATGAGATTCATCGCTTTAATAAAGGGCAGCAGGATTATCTGCTTCCATTTGTGGAGGACGGAACAATTATTCTGATTGGAGCTACCACGGAGAATCCTTATTTTGAGGTAAATGGAGCTTTGATTTCGAGATCAAGTATTTTTGAATTGCGTCCATTGGAGAAGACAGATATTAAGGAACTGCTTCTCCGTGCAGTGAATGATACTGAGAAAGGTCTTGGAAGCTTTCATGCAGTGATAGAAGATGATGCACTTGAATTTTTGGCAGATGTGTCAGGTGGAGATGCAAGAAACGCACTGAATGCGATTGAACTGGGTGTACTGACAACGGACAGAAGCGAAGATGGACAAATTCATATTACTCTGGATGTTGCGTCAGAATGCATCCAGAAACGAGTGGTGAATTATGACAAAAAAGGAGATAACCATTACGATATTATCTCTGCATTTATTAAGAGCATGCGCGGCTCAGATCCAGATGCAGCGGTCTTTTATCTTGCAAAGATGTTGTATGCAGGAGAAGATGTGAAGTTTATAGCGAGAAGAATTATGATCTGTGCATCTGAAGATGTTGGAAATGCGGATCCGATGGCACTTACTGTTGCGGTTGCGGCTGCACAGGCAGTTGAGCGGATCGGAATGCCGGAATCTCAGATCATTCTTTCACAGGCGGTGACTTATGTGGCATCTGCGCCAAAGAGCAATTCTGCCGTTAATGCAATATTTGCAGCGAATGATGCAGTACGAAACAATAAAACAACTGTTCCGACACACCTTCAGGATGCACATTATAAAGGTGCACAGAAATTAGGACACGGAACAGGATATAAGTACGCACATGATTATCCAGATCATTATGTGGATCAGCAGTATCTTCCGGATGAAATAAAAGACGCCAGGTTCTATGAACCCGGCGACCTTGGTTATGAGAAACAGATCAAGGAGCGTTTACAGAAGCTGCGAGAGCAGTAAAGCGTAAATCTCCTGATTCTTTCGATTCCAGTTATTTACAATGGCTTCTGCCTCAGTCTGCGTTGGCACAGTGAGTGTCATATCAATGAGGTGGGAGCCATTTTCTAAAATCTGGCATTTTACTTCATATTCATGGTTTGTATTCAGATAGTAATCTGATTTAACAGAAACCTCTTCTTTCAGATCATATTTTTTCTCATTGATAAAATTATCAATTTCCTGACGAATCTCAGGAGAAATTTTATTTCTGAAATAGTTGATCGTAGCAGCTCCTTCTTCTGTGAGATTATAAAGCGTACGATTATGTGTCAGCTCAATTTTCAGAAGCCCGGAATCCGTTAATTCTGCAAGTGCAGACTGAAGACGGAAATAAGTTGTATATCCTTTATCCAGAATGAATTCTGATATCTGGGAAGTTGTGAGCGGAAAATCGACTCTATCCAACATGTACAACACGATCAGTTTATATAATGTAAATGTTTCAGCCATAATACTCCTTTCCCTGGTACAAGTCATGATCTTTCATATATTTGTGAATCTGATTTAAAACAGTTCGTTTTGCGCCTGTCCACAGAGGTGCGATCAAGAGATCCTTTGGTCCGTCACCGGTCAGTCGGTGAATGACAATTCCCGGACGCAAATGCTGGATACATTCAGTGAGCAGACGGATGTATTCGTCCGCATCCGGGATATGGAAAGCAGGACCGGTATAAGCAGGATCTGAAAGAAATTTCTGATATTCAACTGCAAGATCAGTTCCTTTCAAAATGTGGAGAAGCTGTAACTTGATTCCGTCAATATTTGAATGATTTAAATATTCGATTGTCTCAAGCATCATTTTGTGAGTCTCTCCGGGCAGAAATAAAATGACATGTACGATAACAGTCAGATTCCGGCGTTTCAGTTCATGCACAGCAGTATCAAATACCTCTAAAGGATAGCCTCTGCGAATGTATCTGGCGGATTCTGGGTGAATGGTTTGAAGACCAAGTTCAACCCAGACAGGCTTGATCTGATTCAATTCATCTAAAAGTTCCAGAACATCAGAATCTAAACAGTCAGGGCGGGTTGCGATTGCAAGTACTTTCACATCGGGGTCCTCAATTGCTTCTGTAAAAACTTTCCGCAAATATTCTATGGGGGCATAGGTACTCGTAAAGGCCTGGAAATATGCGATATAAGCATGCACCGGACGCTTTCTGGCAAGAATGGCTTTCCCTTCTGCAAGCTGTTCTGTAATTGTTTTGCAGGCAGAACCGGCAAAATCTCCAGAACCCATACCACTGCAGAAAATACAGCCACCATATCCGATCTTACCATCACGGTTCGGACAAGTCATACCACCGTTCAATGCAATGCGATATACTTTCTCTCCAAACTGGGATTTCAATGCATAGTCAAGAGAGTGGTAGCGCTTCTCTCCCCACATATTAGATTAAATCCTTAATTGCTTTGCTTACTGTGTCTGCTACACGAGGATCAAAGGCTTCCGGAAGAATGTTGTTTTCGTTCAATTCTTCTTCTGGAACAAGACCTGCGATTGCATTGGCAGCGGCAAGTTTCATTTCTTCTGTAATCTGTGTGGCACGTCCTTCTAATGCACCTTTGAAAATACCAGGGAATGCAACAACATTGTTTACCTGGTTCGGGAAGTCAGAACGTCCTGTTCCGACCACTTTGGCACCTGCTTCTTTTGCAAGGTCAGGCATGATCTCCGGTACAGGGTTCGCCATGGCGAACAGAATCGCATCCTTATTCATGGAAGCAACCATCTCTTTAGAAACAATATTCGGAGCAGAAACACCAACGAAAATATCAGCACCTTTTAATGCATCGGCAAGTGTTCCTGTGCGTTCTTCCAGATTTGTAACTTCAGTCATCTGCTGCTGCATCCAGTTCAGGTTCGGTGAGTTCTTGGAAATGATTCCGTTGATGTCACACATTGTAATATGAGGGAAACCATAAGTGAGAAGCAGCTTTGTGATAGCAACTCCGGCAGATCCGGCTCCATTCACTACAACACGGCAATCTTCCTTTTTCTTTCCGGTTACTTTCAGGGCATTGATGATTCCGGCGAGGACAACGATAGCTGTTCCGTGCTGGTCATCATGGAAAACCGGAATGTTCAGAAGTTCTTTCAGGCGTGTTTCGATTTCGAAACAGCGTGGAGCTGAAATATCTTCCAGGTTGATTCCGCCGAAAGCCGGTGCGATGTTGACTACAGATTTAATGATCTCTTCTGTGTCCTGTGTATCCAGACAGAGCGGAACTGCATTGACACCACCGAATTCCTTGAACAGGACCGCTTTTCCCTCCATAACAGGCATAGCAGCAAGTGCACCGATGTTTCCAAGACCAAGAACAGCGCTTCCGTCAGATACAACAGCAACTGTATTGGCTTTCATAGTGTATTTATATGCGGCTTCAGGATCCTGTGCGATCACCTTACAAGGTTCAGCAACACCCGGAGTATAAGCGATGGCAAGATCTTCTCTTGAGTTGACATGCGCCTTGGCGGTTGTCTCTATCTTACCATTCCATTCTTCATGCATTTTTAAAGCTTTTTCATTGTTTGTCATGATTTTATACCTCTCTGATTTGATTGAATTAATGATACCACTGAAAAAGGAAACACGCAAGTACAGGAAAACAGAGAAAAGTTCAAAAAGTTCTTTCTTTTTAGAAAAATATACGGTATAATAACACCATATTTAAAGCAAATTTCCATTAAAGTCGAATCAGACTTGTATTCCCGAAGTATGAATGAATAATCCAGTATGTGAAAAGGGCACATGTGAAGTGGATTGACAGAACAAATTTACCTGAAAAGAAAGGAAAAGAATATGACACGAGAAAAATATGAATCATTGCCGCTGGCAACATTGAAAGAACTTGCAAAAGCAAGAAAGATGAGAGGTGTTTCTACATTAAAGAAAGGTGATCTGATCGATGCAATGCTTGAGCTGGATGAGCAGGAAGAGCAGAAAGAGGCAGCAGAAGAAGCGAGAGAAGAAGTAAAAGAAGAGAAAAAAGAAGAGACAGATATTGAACAGCTGGACAGTGGTTTTACAGCAAACGGAATCCTTGAGGTGCTTCAGGATGGATATGGATTCATTCGTTCTGACAATTATCTTCCGGGAGATGGAGATGTCTATGTTGCTCCTTCCCAGATTCGCAGATTCGGACTTAAAACAGGCGATATCCTGACAGGAAATACAAGAGTTAAGACGCAGGGAGAAAAGTTCAGTGCACTTCTTTATGTGTCTACGATCAATGGACTGCGCCCGGCAGAGGCAATGAAGAGAAAGAACTTTGAAGACCTGACTCCGATTTTCCCGAATCAGAGAATCCGTCTGGAGAATCCGGGCTGTACAACAGCAATGCGTATTGTTGATCTTGTTTCCCCTATTGGAAAGGGACAGAGAGGTATGATTGTATCTCCACCGAAAGCAGGAAAAACTACATTATTAAAAGAAGTTGCATTATCTGTACAGAAGACAGAACCGAATATGCATCTTCTGATTCTGTTGATCGATGAACGTCCGGAAGAGGTAACTGATATTCGTGAGGCAATTGAAGGTCCGAATGTAGAGGTGATTCATTCTACATTTGATGAACTTCCGGAGCATCACAAACGAGTATCAGAAATGGTTATCTCAAGAGCAAAACGTCTGGTAGAGCATGGAAAAGACGTTATGATTCTTCTTGACAGCATCACAAGACTTTCAAGAGCATATAACCTGATCGTTCCACCATCAGGAAGAACACTTTCCGGTGGTCTTGATCCGGCAGCACTTTACAGTCCAAAGCGTTTCTTCGGAGCAGCAAGAAATATGAGAGAAGGTGGAAGCCTTACGATTCTTGCAACAGCACTGGTTGATACAGGAAGCAAGATGGATGATGTTGTTTATGAAGAATTTAAGGGGACAGGTAACATGGAACTGATGCTTGACAGAAAGCTTCAGGAGAAAAGAGTGTTCCCGGCAATTGATATTCCAAAATCAGGAACAAGAAGAGAAGATCTTCTTCTTACAAAGGAAGAACAGGATGCAGTTTATATTATGAGAAAAGCAATGAACGGCATGAAATCAGAAGAGGCAGTGGACAATCTTTTGAATATGTTTTCCCGTACAAAAACAAACGAAGAGCTTGTTCAGCAGATTATCCGTCAGAAATTTATCTAAAAAGGTGTTGCATTATTAAAAAATGTGTGATACAATTAGAAAGCTGTTTAGAGAAAAATAATAAGTAATTTAAAAATAGAGAGGTGAAAATCATGCGCGAAGGTATCCATCCTAATTATTATCAGGCAACTGTAACATGCAACTGTGGAAACACATTTGTTACAGGATCTACAAAGGAGAACATCCACGTAGAAATCTGCTCCAAGTGTCATCCATTCTACACAGGTCAGCAGAAAGCAACACAGGCTCGTGGCCGTGTTGATAAGTTCAATAAGAAATACGGTATTAAATAAGAAATACGGTATTAAATAAGAAATACGAAGTGATGAGGGCTGAGGTGGAAATCTCAGTCCTCTTTGTGTTTAGGAGAAGTATATGAAATCATCGAATATAGGCGGCCAGGCAGTGCTGGAAGGCATTATGATGAAGAATCGGGAAAGATATTCCGTTGCCGTCCGGAAACCAGATGGAGAGATTGAAGTTGATATTCAGGAATACAAAGGAGTTCTCCCATGGAAGGCACCGCAAAAGATTCCTTTCATTCGGGGGATTTTTAATTTTGTGGATTCTCTTGTGCTGGGAATGAAGACATTGACTTATTCTGCAAGTTTTTTTGAAGACGAGGAAGAAGAAATTCTTACAGAAGATGAGGCAAGAAAGCAGGAGAAGAAGGAAAAACTGATCATGAATCTGACAGTTGTGGTTTCTGTCTTGATTGCGGTTGGTATTTTTATGGTTCTTCCGTATTATCTGAGTAGTATTATAGAAAAGCATACCTCTTCACATCTTGTAATGACTGTTTTAGAAGGTGTGATCCGCGTTGCTATTTTCCTGATCTATATTGTTCTGATTTCCAGAACAAAGGATATTAAGAGAACATTTATGTATCACGGGGCAGAGCATAAATGTATTAATTGCATCGAACATGGATTGGAATTAAATGTAGAAAATGTACGGAAGAGTTCCAAACAACATAAGAGATGTGGAACGAGCTTTCTTTTCTTTGTCATGATCGTAAGCATTATTGTCTGCTTTTTTATTACGGCAAAGTCCCAGATTGTGAGAGTACTTCTTCGGATCGCCCTGCTTCCGTTGATTGCAGGAATCTCTTATGAATTGATCCGTCTGGCAGGAAACAGTGATCATCCGGTAATCAATGTACTTAGTAAACCGGGACTCTGGGTTCAGAATCTGACAACAAAGGAACCGGATGACAGTATGATCGAGGTTGGGATCAAAGCAGTGGAAGCAGTGTTTGACTGGAAGACATGGCAGGAGGAGAACCTGAAGCAATGAGAACAGAATCAGACAAGAGGACAGGGTATAAAACAGATTGCAGCGATTCAATAAGTTTGAAAAATGCATATAAAGAAGGAAAAGAAATTCTTGCGAAAGCAGGAATTACAGAGGCAGATCTGGATGCGTGGTATCTGTTGGAATTTGTGACAGGGATTACGAAAGCTCGCTATTATATGGATCCGGATCAGAGCATGGATCCGGAAGCATGGAAAAAGTATAAAGAATATCTTGAAAAAAGAAGAAATCATATTCCATTGCAGCATATTACAGGAAGTCAGGAATTTATGGGACTTGAATTTCTGGTGAATGAACATGTGCTGATTCCAAGACAAGATACAGAAGTGCTTGTGGAAGAGGCACTGGAGATGATGAAACAAGAGATATTCAGATCAAAAGGTTGTTTGCAATTGTTGGATATGTGTACCGGGTCAGGATGTATTCTTCTGAGCGTAATGCATTATGCAGAACAAAAGGGTATATTTATAGAAGGAACAGGTGTTGACTTTTCGGAGCAGGCTCTTATGGTAGCACAGAAAAATGAAAAACATTTGAGAAGCACGAAAAAGGATGAGAATAGAAAAGTGAACTGGATTTTGAGTGATCTTTTTGAAAATGTCAGTGAAACCTATGATATGATCTTATCAAACCCACCTTATATCAGAACAGCAGAAATTGAGAAGCTTCAAGACGAAGTGAAACTTCACGATCCATTCAGTGCATTGGATGGGAAAGAAGACGGATTGTATTTCTACCGGAAGATTGTTACTGATGCAAAACAATTCCTGAAAACAGGAGGAATACTTGCTTTCGAGATTGGATATGACCAGGGCAAAGAAGTTTCTGATCTTATGAAAAAAGCAGGATATGACAAGGTGTTCGTAAAAAAGGACCTGGCAGGACTTGACCGCATCGTCTGTGGCGTGTACTATTAAAAAGATAAAGAAGATAAAAAATAGAAGAGGATATAGAACTATGTTTGATAGATTAGAGGATTTGGTAATTCGTTACCAGGAAGTAATGGGTGAACTTCAGGAGCCGGATGTGGCGAATGATCCGGAACGTTTCCGTAAGCTGATGAAAGAGCAGAGTGATCTTGCACCAATCGTTGAAGCTTATCAGGAATATAAGAAATGTAAGCAGAATGTAGAAGAGAGTCTGATGATCCTGGAAGAAGAATCAGATGAAGAGATGCGTGAGCTTGCAAAAGAAGAGTTGAATGAATCTAAAGCCAGAATTGAAGAATTGGAGCAGGAACTTAAGATTCTTCTTCTTCCGAAGGATCCGAATGATGATAAGAACGTTATCGTTGAGATCCGTGCCGGTGCAGGTGGAGATGAGGCTGCACTTTTTGCGGCAGAAATTTATCGTATGTATGTGCATTATGCAGACAGCCGCAGATGGAAGACAGAGATGATCTCTCTGAATGAGAATGGAATCGGCGGATTTAAAGAGTGTGTATTCATGATCACAGGACAGGGAGCATATTCCCGTATGAAGTACGAAAGTGGAGTACATCGTGTACAGCGTGTGCCGGAGACCGAGAGCGGCGGACGTATCCATACCTCCACCATCAGTGTGGCAGTTATGCCGGAGGTGGACGATGATATTGATATCGTCATCGAGGACAAGGATATCCGTATTGATGTCATGAGAGCATCCGGTAACGGTGGTCAGTGCGTCAACACCACAGACTCCGCTGTTCGTATGACCCATATCCCCACAGGCATTGTGGTATCCTGTCAGAACGAAAAATCTCAGCTGAAGAATAAAGAACAGGCACTGAAAGTGCTTTATGCCCGTGTTTATGAGCGGGAACGTCAGGCGCATGACGCGGCTATCTCCGCAGACCGCCGTTCTCAGGTGGGTACCGGTGACAGAAGTGAACGTATCCGTACCTATAATTTCCCCCAGGGGCGTGTAACAGACCATCGTGTGGGGTTGACACTGCATCGAATTGATGCCATACTGGACGGGGATTTGGATGAGATCATGGATACCCTCATCACCACAGACCAGATGGAAAAACTCAAAGCGGAAAATCCCGATGCATAAACTATCAAAAGAGAAGAAATCAGGTGACAAAAGATGAAAGAACTCATATCATTGTTTCTGACCTTTGCGCGGATTGGGGCATTCACCTTTGGCGGCGGTTATGCCATGCTGCCTATGTTGCAAAGGGAAGTGGTGCAGAGCCGGAAATGGGCAACAGAGGACGAAGTGCTGGATTACTTTGCCATTGGACAGTGTACCCCCGGTGTTATTTTCGTCAATACGGCAACATTCATCGGTTATAAGCGAAAAGGCATCCCCGGTGCCATTTTTGCCACAGCCGGCGGCGTGTTCCCCTCTCTTTGCATCATCATGGTCATTGCGGCAGTGCTGACTAATTTTGCCCATCTGCCTGTTGTGCAGAACGCATTTGGCGGTATCCGTGTAGTGGTAGGCGTTTTGATTATCAATGCTGTTTCCGGCATGTGGAAGAAATCCGTTGTGGATAAACTGGGGATTATTCTTGCCATCATTTCTTTTGTGGTGGCAACCTTTGTGGATATCTCCCCTGTATGGCTGGTGCTGCTGGGTGCAGTCATCGGCATTGTGGTAAAATCCTTTCAGGCAAAAGAGAAAGGAGGCGCCAAATAAATGCAGTTATTGATATTATTTCTGGAATTTTTCAAGATTGGGCTGTTCTCTGTAGGCGGCGGTCTGGCAACACTGCCATTCCTTTATGATCTGGCGGATAAATACCCTTGGCTCAGCGCATCACAGATTCCCGATATGATTGCCATTTCCGAATCCACACCGGGTCCTCTGGGTGTCAATATGGCAACCTATGTGGGCTTCCAGTGCGGCGGTGTATTGGGCGGCGTCATTGCCACAGCAGGTCTGGTAGCGCCATCTATTATCGTTATCATCATTGTTTATAAATTTCTGGAACGCTTCCGTAAAAGTACATTGGTGGAAAATGCCTTTTATGGTCTGCGTCCTATTGTGGTGGGACTCATTGCCTCTGCAGGCTTTGGTGTTATCGTTCTTTCCCTGTTCAACAAAGAAGCGTGGAACGGCGCCGCTACTCAGTGGGGAAGCCTGTTCCAGTGGCGAGAGTGGATACTGTTCCTTGTGATCCTCTTTGCCGCGAGAAAATGGAAAAAAGTCCATCCCATTGTGCTGATCCTCATTGGCGCGGCAGTGGGGATTGTGTTCCAAATGGCGTAAGATGGAAAGTCGCAATCTTTGCATGAGGGACTTCTTCATCAGAAAACAATCATAGCCGGAATCCTTAGAAAAAAGGATTTCCGGCTATTTTCTTTTTATCTGCATGGTATGCGGTATGTTTTCTTCTGAAGAAAGCCATCACAATTCCCCTTAAGAAATCAAGGAAAAGAAAACCAATGTTTTCTTAAGGGGAAGTTGCTTTGAGATTTCGGCTTTTTTTGTGCCCGTCTGCTTCTGTTTTCCCCTCTGTTTCCATAAGCTGAATAACAGGAGAAAAATCGGGAGGAGGGGGAACATGTCTGTTTCCTTCTGGACCATGTTTTGTGTGGTGTATGGCGGTGTGCTGTTTTTGTCCCTGAAACGGGGCGCTTTTGCTCTGGTGCTGGGG